>OGWS01000186.1_pt1 | contig 66260 bp, 59 predicted proteins | sample 1576111 | NCBI WGS metagenome assembly OGWS01 (sample SAMEA3541534, study PRJEB24748) | human gut metagenome | biome: human gut; feature: human-associated habitat; material: faeces | place: China | collected 2012
GTCCATGACGGCATTGATCAGATCCAGCCCCTTTTGATCGGTCAGACGGGAAATGAGTCCGATCATGTATTTCTTCTTATCTACTTCCAGACCAAGTTCTTCCTGCAGCCGTTCCTTGTTCACATACTTCTTTTTCCGGAAACTAGACGCATCATAATTCATGTAAATCTTGGAATCGGTCTGTGGATTGTAAGTCGTATAATCAATTCCGTTTACAATTCCCTGCATGTCAAAATGACGTGCAGACAACAGGCCATTTAATCCCTCGCCGTAATATTCTGTCTGAATCTCCTGCGCATAGGTATCGCTGACGGTAGTAATATAATCTGCATAAACAAGTCCGCCCTTTAACATATTTGCATCTTTATTAAATTCCAGCTTATCCGGAACAAACAGATCACTTGAGAATCCCGTAAGTCCCTTCATGGTTTTTACATCCCAGATTCCCTGGAACTTCAGATTATGTATGGTCATAATCGACCGGATGCCCCAGAAGAAAGAATCCGCCTGAAATTCGTTCTTTAAATAAACAGGAATCAGTCCGGCCTGCCAGTCATGACAGTGAATGATATCCGGGCGGAAACCGATCAGCGGAAGCATGGACAATACCGCTTTGTCGAAGAACGTGAATTTTTCAATATCATAGCGCATATCTCCATACGGTACGAAACAGTTAAAATACTCCTGATTATCAATGAAATAATAGGTGACTCCATCCAGTTTATATTGTAAAACCCCTACATATTTACTTGGAATATAAGAACCGCATGCCATATAAAAATGGGTCACATACTCAAACTGACTGCGGTATTTTTCCGGAATACAGCTGTAATTCGGAATAACAACACGCACATCCCAATCCTTATGATCAAATGTTTTAGGCAAAGCCCCACATACATCAGCAAGTCCTCCTGTTTTAATAAAAGGAACACATTCTGATGCTGCAAATAAGATTTTCTTCATACCTGCCTCCTAATTTAAAACCCTGTTTTGCGTATGACGCATTTTTACAGTATGTAATTTTACTCTTCCCAGTTGTGATATACTTCCTGAACATCATCATCGTCATCCAGGAAATCAAGAATTCTTCCGATATTTGTAATATCAGCCTCATCGGTCAGCGTCACATATGTCTGTGGAATCATGGTTACTTCCGCAGATGCCATCGGAATGTTCTGCTCTTCAAGTGCCTTATGTACCGCATCAAAATCTTCCGGAGCGGTAGTGATCTCAAAGCTGTCATCCGCATCGGAAAAATCTTCTGCACCTGCATCAAGTGCAAGCATCATCAGATCATCACCATCCATATCACATTCTTCTTTGTCAATGATAATCTGTCCTTTTTCATCGAACATATAGGATACACATCCCTGTGTACCGATACTTCCCTGTCCCTTGGTAAATGCATTACGCACATTGGCTGCTGTACGATTCTTATTATCCGTCAGGCACTTTACAATAATTGCTGTGCCGCTTGGTCCATATCCCTCATAAGTTGTTGTCTCGTAATTAACACTGTTTCCATCGCCTGCCGCTTTTTTGATACCGCGCTCGATGGTATCATTCGGCATATTGTTTGACTTTGCCTTTGCGATTACCTGTGCAAGTTTGAAATTATTTGCCGGATCCGGACCACCCTCTTTTACCGCAACAGCAATTTCTCTACCGATCATGGTAAAGATCTTTCCCTTTGCTGCATCATTTTTTTCTTTTTTGTGCTTGATATTCGCAAATTTGGAATGTCCTGACATTGTTAAAATCCTCTTTTCTAAATTGTATTCTATCCTGTAACCATCCATACTTCATGTCATTCGTACAGAAGCATTACCTGTATTTTATTCTATCATTCTTTGCCGTTTCGCGCAAGTGGGTCATCCTCCGGCCGCTGATGCTTTGCATCTGCTTTTTTTACAAGAACCTCACGGATCATTTTGTCCTTCACTTTCCGAATGGAAAATTCATATCCGTACGCCTGCAATCTGGCAGTTTCACCATCATTTGGAATTTTTTCCATCAGGGAAACCAGAAAACCGTTGAGCGTGTCAAAATCATCATCATTTACCGGAATCTGTAACGTTTCCGCCACGTCCGAAAGACTTGCGAACCCGCTCATGGTATAACTTCCATCTGTATTCTGGCGAATCAGCTGTTCTTCCTCATCATGCTCATCCTCGATGTTTCCGACAATTTCTTCCAGGATATCCTCCATGGCTACCGCACCGGATGTCTGTCCATATTCATCTACCACTATGACCAGATGGCTCTTTTTTGCCTGCATTTTCTGGAAAAGAGTATGAATATTTAATGTTTCCGGAACAAAATCCACCTCCCGGATCAGCCCCTTAATGTCTTTGATGGAAGTACGGAATACCTCATTTTTCTGTGCAAAAGCAAATGCGTCTTTAATATGTAAAACACCGATAATATTATCGATGTCCTCCAGATAAACCGGATATCTTGACTTATTGTTTTCAATGATGAACGGAACAGCATCATTATAGGAAAGTTCCCCATCGATCGCAATCAGATTCTTTCGATGTGTCATAATATCTTTGGCTTCTTTGTCACCGAATTCAAAAATATTGTGAATCATCTCTGCCTCCGAAGCACGAAGAACTCCCTGTTCGTGTCCTTCATTTACCATGGAAATAATCTCTTCTTCGGTCACATCATCCTCATGGGAAGACGGTTTTAAAAATCCTATAATTTTTTTTAAAATATTCGTCCTGCCGGAACTGGCACTATCGTCCATTTCGTTTCTCCTTTAATGTATATAATACTCCAAATCATACCATGGGAACTGTATTCCGTCAAGTTATGTATACAATTCCAGGCTGATCTCCAGTGCTTTGTCAATTTTCAAAAGAATCTGATGATCCAGATGACATACTTTATCTTTCAGCCGCTTTTTGTCAATGGTCCGCAACTGTTCCAGCAAAACGACAGAATCCTTTGCCAGATCGTATTTGTCACAGTTTAATTCGACATGTGTAGGAAGTTTTGCTTTATGCATCTGCGAAGTAATCGCCGCACAGATCACGGTCGGGCTGTGCCGGTTCCCGATATTGTTCTGAATGATAAGAACCGGCCGGACGCCTCCCTGTTCCGATCCCACGACCGGGCGCAGATCTGCATAATAAACATCTCCTCTTTGAATCAACATACGTTTTCACCCCATACTTTGTGATACTAAAAGTATTTCCATATTTCTCACATGTATTCAAAAAGATGATTTCATACTATATGTTATTCAAAAAGGAGACATCTGTGTAATCTTATGATTCCTGTATACAGATTCTTGGCACACGCGGTGTGATCAGACATGCAAATTCATAATTGAAACGACCGGATAATTCGCCAAGCTCTTCCATCGTGATACATTCGCTGCCGTCTTTTCCGAGAAGGGTCACCGGATCGCCTTCTTTTGCTTCCGGAATTTCGGTCACATCGACCATAAACTGGTCCATGCAGACTCTGCCGCAGATCGGAGCCTTCTTCCCGCGAATAAGAACATAGCCTTTATTGGAAAGCCCTCTTGCATAACCATCCGCATAGCCGACCGGAATGGTTGCAATTCTTTTTTCTGACGGTGTCTCATAGATACCGCCATAACTGATCTTACGCCCTTTTCCCAGTGTCTTGACAAAAGCGATATGGCTCTTTAAGGACATCACCGGATGAAGGGAAATATTGTGTGCCACTTCCTCCGATGGCCACATACCATAAAGAGTAATTCCCGCTCTTACCATATCCATATTTGCTTCCGGGATCTCTACAATTCCGGCACTGTTGGAGCAATGATGGATCGGTATTTTAACATTCCGTTCCTCTAACATTGTTATCATCTTCTGAAAAAGTGCAATCTGCTTTTGGGTTGGGGTTTTATCATACTCATCTGCCTGGGCAAAATGTGTAAAAATTCCTTCGATCTCAATATTCGGAAGTTTTGCAATCCCTGCAATCAGGTCTGCACTGTCTTCGGTAACCTGCAGACCGATCCGGCTCATTCCGGTATCAATTTTAATATGGATATGACAGGTTTTATTTTTTCTGACAGCGATATCCGAAAGAGCTTTTGCCGCCTCATATTCACAGATTGCAGGACGTATTTCTTTTTCCACAATGAGCTCATAATGTTCCGGAAAACTGATTCCAAGGATCAGAATCGGTTTCTTTCGCCCATCCGCAATCAGCATCTCCGCTTCATCCGCAGTTGCCACGGCAAATCCCCATACATACGGAAGGTCCTCGATTGTTTTTGCTACTGTCAGTGCCCCATGCCCGTAAGCATCTGCCTTGATGACGGCGGCAATTTTGGTTCCTTCTTTAATATTTTTATGCATGGATTCCATATTATAGCGCAGTGCATCTAAATCAATGCCTGCATAAACACGATTTTTTTTCATGATTTTTCTACCTCTTTGAGTCCTTCTATGATATCGGAAGCCATCATTCCCCGGACTCCACATTTTTCTTTTGCGGCATCTCCCGCCAGCCCGTGCACATACACCCCAAGAGGTGCTGCTTCCTCTGCTTTCATTCCCTGGGCAAGAAGGGAACCGATCACACCTGCCAGCACATCTCCGCTTCCGGCCGTTGCCATTCCATTATTTCCCGATAAATTTACATACGTCATGCCATCCGAAACGGCAGTAACCGTATGAAAATCTTTTAATACACAAATCACATGGAAACGCTTCGCAAAGGTTTCGGCAGATTGCTCCAGTGTGGTCAGAATTTCAGAAACCGGTTTTTTGGTCAGCCGGGACATTTCTCCGGGATGCGGTGTCAGAATAATGTCCGCCTTTGCCTGTTCTAAAAGTTCTGGTTGATCCGCAATGATATTTAACGCATCGGCGTCCAAAACCAGTGGAACGCGGCATTGTTCCAGAACGGTGGATGTCATGCGGCGTGCACGCTGTCCGGTTCCGATTCCCGGGCCAAATACTACGGCATCCGCCCACTGCAGCTGTTCTGCCAGCAAAGTTTCTTCCTCGTTTTCCTGCCCAGTGACAAGAACAGCTTCCGGAACCTTTGTCTGCAGAATCAGCCGGTTTTGTTCACAGGTGAATACCCGCACCAGGCCACTTCCCATACGATATGCAGCTTTTGCACAAAAACATGCCGCTCCGGACATATTAACACTTCCGGCAATAATTAGCAACTTCCCATACGAGCCTTTATTGGTATGTGCCATACGGGAGGGAAGTTTTTTTAAATCTTCCGATTCCAGAACAGCCGTATGCGGCTTATGATCCAGCCAGCTTTCCTGTGTAATTCCCATGGAAACCACATGTACATTTCCGCAGTATTCATTGCCCGGCCACAGATACTGCCCCTTTTTCCCGAATGAAAATGTAATTGTGTCATCTGCCCGAAAAGCCGTGCCAAGTACTGCCCCATCATCGGAACTGATTCCGGAAGCAATATCCACGGCAACTTTCCATCCAGACAATTGATTGAGCACGTCAATATCGTTTGCAAGTGCTCCGGATATTTCCCGGGACAGACCGGTTCCAAACATGGCATCAATGACCACATCATAGGATGCCTCCCCTGCGGAAACTTTCTCCTTTTGCACGACCGGAATGCGGTAGGCACTGCAGATCTGTTTCTGGGTGTCATAGGATGGACTGGTCCGGTGCCCTTCTTCCTCTCCTGCCGGCCATACGGACACAAAAACCCCCTGTTCCCGCAAAAGTCGGGCAATGGCAAGTCCGTCTCCTCCGTTATTTCCGCTTCCACAGGCAATTAATGCTGTCGATAATTTATTTTGTTTAAGCAGTAAAAGCTTCTGCACAAAAGCCATCGATGCCTGTTCCATCAATACCAGTTCCGGTACATGAAACACCTGCGATGTATTCTGATCCAGAAGCTTCATTTCTTTTCCCGATACAAGATAACGCAAGATTTCTAACTCTCCTCTTCCTTTTGTGATTCTTTCGTATCGTTTTGTTTATTTTGTGCGCTGTCCTCTTCCACATCTTCATCTTCATAGTGAATATCGAACAGATCCAGAGTGGATGGCCCGAATATATCGTGCAGATACGCATAAATCTCACGATTGTTGATATCCCGGTTCTGCTTACGGATGATATTTTTCTTTAAATCCACACGAACCTGATTGATCCAGGCATCAATATCATCGGATTCCTTTTTATTGACACGTATTTTTTCGTAAAAATATCCCATGCTCTGAAGCATCAGTTTCCGGTTGACATCACGGATCCGACGTGGAATTTCCAGCAGTTCGTCCTCATTTTCTTCCATTTTCTGATTGGTTTCATCAATCAGACGTTTATCTTCATCCAGCTTTTTTTCCCGCTGTGCATCCATATCTTCGGATGTAGTTCCGTCCATGTTTGCGACAATGCTTTCCATCAGCTGCTTTTTTACTTTTTTCAGCTGTTTTAACTCTTCATTCAGTTTTCCCTGTCTGGCAAGCAAAGCATTCAGCTCGTTTTCCGTTTCATGAATTTCGTCCGGCTTGCCATGCACAGCAAAAAGCCGATGCCACTTCTCATCAAGTACAAGAATCGGCACCTGTTTGTCTGCCAGCGCTTTTTTAAATTCTTCATCATCCTTCATCGTATCACCTCTTTGTGTGCTACTTGGAGTTCTTCACGATATTATATGATAACTGCATCAGACTGTCCGACAAATGAACATTTTCGACAACCACACTTTTATCACTTAAATCCAGATCCACATGGGCAAAATTCCAGATGGCACGGATTCCCAGATTCACAAGATGCTGCGCAGTATCTTCTGCCTTTTCTTTCGGGAGTGTTAAGGCTGCAATATCTACTTTATTTTTTTTGCAGTAATCATCCAGTTCATCCATCATATAAATCGGAATATCACGAACGGTCTGTCCTTTTAAAGATGGTTTTACATCAAACAACGCAGTAATGATAAAACCAAACCGTTCAAATTTTACATAATTTGTAATTGCCTGACCAAGATTTCCGGCACCGATCATGATAATATTATGGGTCTCATTTAACCCCAGTATTTTTCCGATCTCATCATACAGGTATTTCACATTATATCCGTAACCCTGTTGTCCAAATCCGCCAAAATTATTCAAATCCTGGCGAATCTGAGAGGCCGTCACCATCATCCGGTGACTCAGATCATTGGAGGAAATGCGCTCAACGCCTTCCTCCAGCAATTCTCCCAGATAACGGTAATATCTTGGCATACGACGGATGACAGCTTGTGAGATTTCCTTTTCCACAATTTCATCCTCCAATCCTTTTATTTATGAAAGAGAAGCTTCTAGTTCTGTCCGGATTGCCTTAATAAAATTCTCACTGTTTAATACCACCGGATTTTCAATGGTCGTAATCAAAGCAAGATCCTTTGTCATCTTTCCGGACTCAATGGTCTTTAAGCATGCTGCTTCCAGTTTATCCGCAAAATCACAGAGTGCCTGATTTTTATCCAGTTCTCCGCGCTTTCTGAGTGCTCCTGTCCATGCAAAAATGGTTGCGACGGAGTTTGTGGAAGTTTCTTCACCCTTCAGATGCTTATAATAATGTCTCTGAACGGTTCCGTGTGCAGCTTCATACTCATAATATCCATGCGGGGATACAAGTACGGAAGTCATCATGGCAAGAGAGCCGAATGCAGAACTGATCATATCACTCATAACATCACCGTCATAGTTTTTGCATGCCCAGATAAATCCGCCTTTTGACTTCATAACACGTGCAACCGCATCATCGATCAAAGTATAAAAATACTCAATTCCGGCTTTTTCAAATGCATCCTTGTAATTCTTCTCAAATACATCCTGGAAAATATCCTTAAAGGTATGGTCATATTTTTTGGAAATGGTATCCTTTGTTGCAAACCACAGATCCTGTTTTGTATCCAATGCATATTTAAAGCAGCTGTGTGCAAAGCTTTCAATGGAATCGTCCAGGTTATGCTGTCCCTGTAATACACCGGCCCCGGTAAAATTATGGATCAGCTCACGCACGATGGTTCCATCCTCTGCAGTAAATACCAGCTCAGCTTTACCAGGTCCCGGAACCTTCATTTCTGATGCCTTATACACATCGCCATACGCATGTCTTGCAATCGTGATCGGTTTTTCCCAGGTCTTAACATTTGGCTCAATTCCCTTTACGACAATCGGCGCACGGAATACCGTTCCGTCAAGCATGGCACGGATGGTTCCGTTCGGACTCTTCCACATCTCTTTTAAATTATATTCTGTCATTCTTGCGGCATTCGGAGTGATCGTTGCGCATTTTACAGCAACACCGTATTTCTTTGTTGCATTTGCAGAATCAACCGTTACCTGATCGTTTGTCCGGTTACGCTCTTCCAGTCCCAGATCATAATACTCTGTTTTCAGATCAATAAACGGAAGTAACAGCTCATCCTTGATCATTTTCCAGAGAATTCTTGTCATTTCATCTCCGTCCATCTCTACCAGTGGTGTTGTCATTGTAATCTTGCTCATCGCTTCATTCTCCTTTATTTTATTTCATCAGATTTTCCCAACCGATTTTATCCATGTTGGATATCGTATTGCGGATATGGAGTCTGGCACACTCCTCCGCTGTCCGGGCATCCCTTGCCTTTAATGCCTCGGCAATTGCCCGGTGTTCATTGATCGACGCATGAGCCCGTGCTTTCTCTTCCAGTGTGATCCGACGGATGCGCTGCAGATAATGATGATAGTCACGAAGCACACGTGTCAGTTCTTTGCTTGCGCATGCTTCATATACCATTTCGTGGAAACGGTTATCCAGTTCCAGTATCTGATCCCAGTTTTCTTTGGAATAGTGAAAATCGGATAAAAATACGATTTCTTCCAGTTCCTCCAACTGTTCCTGCGTGATCCGCTCCGCTGCCCACCGGGCGCATAATCCCTCTAAAAGCGTCCGTATCTCATAGATATCTTTGACATCCTGAAGGGTAACCCCTTCTACAAACGCTCCCTTGTTTGGAATGATATGTACCAGCCCTTCCAGCTCCAGCTGCCGGAGTGCTTCCCGGACGGGAGTCCGGCTCACCCCGAGATCGTCGCCAATATTCTTTTCCTTCAGTTCCTCATTCGCCTGATATTTTCCATTTAAAATATCTTCCCGAATGGAATGAAAAACTTTGGCACTTAATGAATAATGATCTTCTGCCATAATTTCACCTTATATAATATCGAATTTTTGCCTATAACACAATACCAAGCTCTTTACAAACGGAAGTAATTTCTACAACAAGCTCCTGATCCGTCATAACGGTTACGCGTCCGTCATCGTATTGTGTGTCTACCCAGTCTTTGATCCGGTGTACAAGTTCTGAGTTTTTGTCCACTTTCCGGTCATCTGGCAAATGATAATAATTGTTGATCCAGTGTGCAATACCTGCCAGACCTGAGGTATTCGATACTGCTACCAGAGGTGGACGGTTTAAAAATTTTCCGGTATCGAAAATGTTATAGATTTCCTCGTTTTTCAGTAATCCGTCTGCGTGAATACCGGCTCTTGTCACATTAAAGTTACTTCCGACAAACGGCGTCTGCGGCGGCTGTTTGTATCCCAGTTCTTTTTCATAATATTCGGAAAGTTCTGTGATCACGGTCGTATCCATGCCGTCGAGAGTGCCGCGCAGCTGGGCATACTCAAATACCATGGCTTCCAGAGGCGTATTACCGGTACGCTCTCCGATTCCAAACAAAGAACAGTTGACACCACTTGCTCCGTACAGCCATGCAGTGGTGGAATTGTTGACTGCTTTGTAAAAATCGTTGTGTCCATGCCACTCAATCTGGGAAGAAGGAACTCCGGCATGTGTTGTCAGACCGTAAATGATTCCCGGCACACTTCGTGGAATTACGGCACCAGGGAAGTTTACCCCATATCCCATCGTATCGCAGGCACGTACCTTGATCGGAATCTTGTACTCATCCTGCAGTTTCATCAGTTCCACACAGAACGGAATTACAAATCCGTAAATATCGGAACGTGTGATATCCTCAAGATGACAGCGCGGACTGATGCCGGTCTCTAAACAGTCGCGGATCACGCTCAGGTACAGATTCATAACCTCCCGTCTTGTCATTTTCATTTTATAGAAAATATGGTAGTCAGAACAGCTGACAAGAATGCCCGTCTCGCGAAGACCCAAGTCTTTGACCAGCTGAAAGTCCTGTTTGCTGGCACGAATCCAGGAAGTGACTTCCGGAAACTGATAGCCACGTTCCATACATTTATATACCGCGTCGCGGTCTTTCTTACTATATAAGAAGAATTCACTCTGACGAATCTTTCCCTTCGGACCGCCAAGTTTATGTAAGTAATCATAAATCGTCACGATCTGTTCGGTGGTATACGGAGCACGGGACTGCTGCCCATCACGGAATGTGGTATCTGTAATCCAGATTTCATCCGGCATATTATGCGGAACAATACGATCATTAAACGCAATCTTCGGAATCTCCTCATAGGGAAAAAGGTTCCGGAATGTATTCGGTTCATCCACATCTACCAGCTGATAAAAATGTTCTTCGAGCTGCAACAGGTTTGATTTGTCATTCATTACTACTTCTCTCATGTGCTGACTACTCCTTTTCATACATGAATAATTGTATACAATTATTACGTTATAAAATCATTTTATCTATTTACTATGTGAAAGTCAATGAATTTTTTTAGAAAAATATGGAACCCTTTTGCTGCCGTCTCATACACTATACTGTAAATATATTTATTTGGAGGTCACTTATGAGTGATTTAACTGCTACAAACTGTGGATGTTCAACAGATAACGGATGTGGATGCAATTCTATTATCTGGATCATTCTTCTTCTCTCCTGCTGTGGAAATGGATCTTTCTGCGGAAACAACAACGGATGCGGATGCAGTGGCGGCGGAAACGACTGCTGCTGGCTGATTCTTCTTCTGTTATTCTGTGGCGGATGCAATGGCGGCGGAAACGGATGCGGCGGAATCTTCTAATATTTGTGTTAGAAACGTGTGCAGCAAGGTGCACAACCAAAAAGGGATGCAGTATCTGCATCCCTTTTTGCATATAAAATGCTATCCTTCTTTTGTGGCTTTTTCTTTCTGGATCTGACGTTCCACAGCCTCTTTTACCCTGCATTCCGTGGGAACATTCCGTCGTTTCAGGCATTCTTCATCCACTTCATAAACACTGTTTCCATCAATAATCAGTCTCTCATGCATCTATTTTTTCCTTTTTCTTTTATTGTATTCATACAGACAGGCATTCTCTCATAAAATAATAGAAAAATTATATAGGATGTGTGATCCATGGATGAAAATAAATCCATCACGTATGACGATCTGATCCAGACGAGAAATACGCAGATCTTAAAGTCCATCGTACCATATTTAGACGTTCCGGCACAAAAGCCGCTTGCCATGCTGATCCAGCTGATGGAATGGAAAAATGCCACAGCAGCTTTCTCCAGACAGGAGAACAGCATGGCTGCCTGTTCTCTGCCTGCCGGTACCAAACGGCGGGATGCAATGCTTAGTGCAGTCCGTAAATATTGTACCCCAAAAGAACAGGAAATGATTGATACATTGCAGACTCTGTTTTGTATTATGGAAAATCAGGATCTGTTTCACAATCCATAAATCCGCAGGAGGTTTTTGAATGGATTCCAATCTTTTGAACAATCCGGCGTTTGCCAATTTAAGTCCGGAAAAATTGCAATTTCTGCTCTCCTTTGCACAGAAAGAAAAACCTTTAAACATGAAAGATGCCATGCCGTTTCTTCTCTCAAATATGAGGCAGGCAAAGGAAAACCATATTGATTTCACAAAGCCTGAAATCGAACTGTTGTGTGATCTGCTGTCCAAAGACCTTCCGCCTGAGAGTCAGACGCAAATGAAAAAGATCATGTCCCTGATGTCGATGAACCGTTCACATCCAGCTCCCTGATCGGGATTTTTAAAATTTTATCCAGCGGGAACAGGCTTTTGCCTTTCCCGTCGGTTCCCTCATAATATTTTTCTCCTGCCGATTCAAACAGAATATATAAGGTATTGTCACTTACATCGAGTTCTTCCGATGCCGGAGGCATTTCCACTTTCTTTCTCGGATGTTTCGGCCGGGTTGCGAGTGCCGTGACAGAGTCGTAACAATATAAATAGGAAGACTGGTTTCTTCCGTAGGAAGTGCTCAGATATACGTTTCCGGAATCATCGAACGTAACTCCCTGCACCTTTTGCGGAATTTTATAATCACTGAGGGCAATCAGTTTGTCCGTCTTTTTATCCAGATAATATGCCACCATTCGTGAATTCACCAGAAGTGTATGCGTTGCAATCCACAATCTTCCACCATACCAGGTAATACAGGAAGGCGTATTTTTGACCGGAAACTCATCCACTACATCTCTTGCATCCACGACATCTCCGGTATTCTGATAGGCCATCAGTTCAATAAAATCGTAGGAGATCCGCTCCACACAGTTTTCATAGGAATTGCACACCCATACATTGTCACCGTCAAACGCAATTCCTCCCAGATGGCTGTTTTCATCCATTCCCAGTGTGACCATATATTCTCCGGTTTCCCGGTCAAACACCATAAGCTCTCCCATACAGTCATCTTCCGTGGAATAAGAAGTGATCAGCACAAATTCGTCGGTCAGACAAATCCCCTGCGGGCACTGGGATGCACTGAAAATATATTTTTTTAACACATCCTCCTCCCGGGTATCCGGCATGCCCGGAATATCAATTTCATTGTAAAAGCTGTAATCAAGATCTTTCAACAGAACCAGATTTTTGTCGAACCGGCTCTCTCTTTTGTGATAGTTATAATATTCTACATTGTAATAATTATTAATCTTTGCGGTCCATTTGGCATAAAGAATGTAATGATCCTTACGATCCGTGGGAATGGTCTTTATCTGTTTGTGAAGCGCGGCATCGGAGTACCATCCGAGAAACCGGAATCCACTCCGGTATGGCGTATACAGCGGCTGGTCCCCGCTGAATGCCGGGTACGATTCTTTATTGAAAGAATTCTGTATGCCGCCTCCCAGAAAATACCCCACGGTAACCGTATCGTTCTTTGTGTGAACATTTGCAGGTTTTTGAAAGGAAGAACTCGAAGGGGCATAATTCTCCCCTTCGAGTTCTGTGTTTTTTGCATATGTCGGTGTCACGATAAAATTTAAGGTTATTGCAATCAATAATACAGCAAACACTGTACTATTCTTCTGTCTCCACAACTTTGCCTGCCCTCTCTTCTATTTCTCTTGCTGCCACATCCTCAGGTGCTTGTTCATACCGGGCAAATTCATAAGAAAATGTTCCGCTTCCGCTGGTCATTGACCGAAGCTGTGTATTATATCCATACAGTTCAAGATATGGAAGATCCGCATCGATCTCCTGATACCCGTTTTCTGCATTCATATTCATCACACGACCTCTGCGTTTATTCAGATCTCCCATGATTTCACCGGTATATTCCTCCGGAGTAATGATCTTTACAGAGGCGATCGGCTCTAACAATACCGGCTTTGCATCTAAAAATCCTTTCTTAAATGCCTGTTTGGCGGCTACTTTAAATGCCATCTCGGAGGAATCCACCGGATGATAGGAGCCATCATAGAGTACCGCTTTCACTCCGATTACCGGGTAGGCCGCAAGCGGTCCTTTCAAAACAGCTTCTGCAATTCCTTTTTCCACTGCTGGAAAATAATTTTTCGGAACGGCTCCACCCACAACACACTGTTCAAATACATAAGGAACCTCTAAATCCCCGCTCGGCTCAAATTTCATTTTAACATGGCCGTACTGTCCATGTCCACCGGACTGTTTTTTATATTTGTATTCAACATCTGATTTTCCACGTATGGTTTCGCGGAAAGCGACCTTTGGACGCATCAGTTCAATTTCTACTTTATACTTTTCAAGCAGCATACTCTGAACAATTTCAAGCTGCTGCTCACCCATGCCATATAACAGAGTCTGACGATTTTCACTGTCATTTACCACACGCAGCGTCTGATCTTCCATCAGAATTTTTTGCAGCGACTGGGAAATCTTATCCACATCCCCTTTGTTTTTTGCTTTGTAGCGCATAGATACGTACGGTTTTGAGAAATTCGTGCGAAGATAGGCAACCGGATTATTCCGTACGGACAGGGAATCCGTTGTCTGGGACTGGGACAGCTTTGCCAGTGCTCCGATATCCCCCGCATGAAGTTCTTTTACTTCCTCTGTTTTATTTCCGCGCAGAACGTACAGCTTTCCAATCTTTTCGTCACAATCCCTGTGATAATTAAATAAGACATCATCCGTCTTAAGCACACCGGAATTTACTTTGATCAGAGAATACTTTCCAATGTAAGGATCTACAATTGTCTTAAAAATATACGCACTCTTCGGTTTTGCAAAATCATAGTCCGCCGGATACACCTCGTTGTTTGTCGTATTGATGCCTGCGCAGGTCCGTTTGTCCGGGCTCGGAAAATATTTAACAATATCTGCCATCAGCGTATACATCCCGCGGGCAAGCGGATTCGATCCCATAAGAACCGGAACGATAGAACCATCCATGACATTTACCCTGAGCGCCTGACGAATTTCGTCCTCGGAGAATTCATCTCCGTTAAAATAACGGTCCATAAACTCCTCGCTGGTTTCTGCCACAGCTTCTAACAAAGCTTCCCTGCACAGATTAAGATTCTTTTGTGAATATTCCGGAACTTCAAATTTTTCAACGGTTCCCTCATCGATCCATCGCTTTGCTTTCTGCTGGATGACATTGACATATCCGACAAACTGGCCATCCTCCCTGACCGGCAGATGAAACGGTGCAATTTTCTTTCCGTAAAGAGCCTGCAGATCTTCCACTACCTGACGGTAACTTGCATTGTCAATATCCATATCTGTCACAAAGATCATACGTGGAAGATGATTTTTTTCACAGATTTCCCAGGCGCGCCGCGTGCCTGTCTCGATTCCCGCTTTTCCGGAAATAACGATAATTGCTGCATCCGCTGCGGAAACTGCCTCTTCGACTTCCCCGACAAAATCAAAATAGCCTGGGGTATCCAAAACATTAATTTTGCTGTCTTTCCACGGGATCGCGACCACAGAAGTATGGATCGAAAACTGGCGTTTCGTCTCCTCCTTATCAAAATCACTGATGGTATTTTTATCTGCGACCGTCCCCATACGTGTCGTCAGACCTGCCAGATATGCCATGGCTTCCACCAGGGAAGTTTTGCCGCATCCTCCATGCCCCAGGAGAACCACATTACGAATTCTGTCTGTCGTATATACGTTCATAGTAAAACCCTCCTTTTTTAGAATATTTACTCTTTTATGGTTATATTCTACTAATTTTCAGAAAGTTTTACAACCTTTTTATGCATTTTGTTGAAGTATTTTTGCCGCAAGTTCTTCCAGATACGTCCAGCGATCCATTTTTTCTTCCAATTGTGTTTCCAGCTGCGTTTTTTCTTCTGTCAGTTCATTCAGCTTCACAAAATCCCGTGCGCAGGATGCCATCTCCCCATCAATCTCTCCCAGCCGTGTTTCCAAAGCTGCAATGTCGTCCTCAATGGTTTCATATTCTTTCTGTTCTTTATAGGAGAATTTTAATTTATTTTCATGTTTCCATGTAGAACGTGAATCTTCTGTCGCCTGTTTTTCCTGTACATTTGCCGTCTCTTCATTTTTACGGAACGAATCGCCTGCAGTATCTACAAATTTTCCTTCCTCTTCGGCCCGTCTGTGGTAGTCCGTATATCCGCCCTCATACTGGCAGAGCTTTCCGTTTCCCTCAAAAGCAAAGATTCTGTGCACCACACGGTCCAGAAAATAACGGTCATGCGATACCGTAATCACAATACCGTCATAATGATCCAGATAATCTTCAAGAATGGTCAGTGTCGTGATATCAAGATCGTTGGTTGGTTCGTCAAGAATCAGTACATTGGAAGCTTCCATAAGGACCCGCAGCAGATTCAGTCTGCGCTTTTCTCCGCCGGACAGTTTTTTGATCTGTCCATACTGTTCTTCCGGTGGAAACAAAAACTGATCGAGCATTGCGGATGCCGAAACCAGTCCATCTTCTGTGCGTACATATTCTGCTGTATTTTTGATATAATCAATCACGCGAAGCTCTGGGTCCATATATGCAATTCCCGCATTCTCATCCTGTTCGATCTCCTGTGTGTAATATCCGATTTTTATCGTCTGTCCAATGGTTACTTCCCCAGCATCCGGCAAAATTCTGCCATCAATAATTTTCATAAGTGTTGTCTTGCCGCATCCGTTTTTCCCGACAAAACCAATCCGGTCATTTTTTAAGAAAATATAGGAAAAATCAGAAATCAGTACATGATCTCCATATGTTTTTGTGATATGTGATAATTCCACGGTTGTTTTTCCCATACGGGAGGACACCGAACCGATTTCGATCTTTTTATCAACATCCGGCTTTTTTTGATCCCGCAAGGCCTCATAGCGCTGGATATGTGCTTTCTGTTTGGTGGAACGCGCCCTTGCCCCGCGCTGCATCCATTCGATTTCCTTGCGCAGAATGGACTGTCTTTTCCGTTCGCCTGCCCAGGCAATGTCTTCCCTCTCCTGTTTGGCCGCAAGATATCCGGAATAGTTTGTCTCATAGCTGTAAATCTGTCCTTTATCAACTTCCACAATCCGGTTGCATACACTGTCCAGAAAATACCGGTCATGTGTCACCATAACCATTGCTCCCCGGTAATTTTTCAGATAATTTTCCAGCCACTCTGCCATTTCGGCATCCAGATGGTTCGTCGGCTCATCCAAAAGCAGTACATCACACGGAGTAAGGAGCACTGCAACAAGAGCCAGTCGTTTCCGCTGTCCGCCGGACAAATGTCCCACCGGTTCATCGAAATTGTATATGCCAAGCCGCGTCATCATGGATTTGGCATTGCTTTCCAGATTCCATTTTTCATGTTCTTCCCGGTCTTCCTGCTGATGCACACTTCCAATTTGCGCATAAGAAAGTACATTCTCAAGTGCTCCTTTTTGCGGGTCAAATTCCGGCATCTGCGGCAGATAGCGAATCACAAGATGATTGGCCCGTACGACATTTCCGGCATCCGGTTCTTCGAGTCCTGCCATAATTTTTAACAGCGTGGATTTTCCGGTTCCATTGATGCCTATGATTCCGACTTTTTCCCCATCCTGCAGATAAAACGATGCATCGTGAAACAACTCACGCTGTGTATAAACTTTTGTAATATGATCAACGGTAAGTAAATTCATAAAAATTCCTCTTTCTGCTTCCTTTCGCCTTTTTATTATCACACGAACGGACAATTGTTGCAAGTGCTGTCACACATTCCTCTTTTGACACTCCTGCCATTCTATAGTACAATAAACACATCAATTACATGATTATAAAGGAAATAAACTTATGGCTTTTCAAACAATCGGTTTTATCGGACTGGGTCTGATTGGAGGTTCGATCGCCAAAAAAATGAAATCCAATCAGCCGGACATCAAAATTTATGCCACGGCACATCATAAAGAAACCATCCAAGAAGCGTACCGTGAGGGGCTGATCGAAAACAATGATCTGTTACCACTGTCTGCTTTTTCTGACTGTGATTATATTTTTTTATGTGCCCCAGTTCAACGGAACCTCGCATATCTGCGTCAGTTAAAAGATATTATCCGCAGCGACTGTTATATCACAGACGTCGGAAGCACAAAAACGGAAATTCATGAAGAAGTGATACGGCTTGGCATGGAGGCCAATTTTATCGGCGGGCATCCCATGACCGGTTCCGAAAAAACAGGCATATTAAGTGCCACCAATACGCTTTTGGAAAATGCATACTATATTATCACCCCGACCGCCCTGACTCCAAAGGAAGAAATTTCGGAATTTCGTGATTTTGTATTGTCGCTTGGAGCAATTCCACTGATTTTGGATTATAAAATACACGATTACTCTACGGCAGCCATCAGCCATCTGCCGCACATGATCGCATATTCGCTGGTCAATCTGGTCCACCAGATCGATGATGACAAAGAAACCATGAAAACCATTGCCGCAGGGGGATTTAAGGATATCACAAGAATTGCATCTTCTTCGCCTGTGATGTGGCAGAATATCTGTGCTTCCAACCGGGAACCGATTCTTTCACTGATGGATCAGTACCTTGCCATTCTGACGAAGCTTCGCGGATACATTGACAGTTCCAATGAACAGGCACTGCTTTCCTTCTTTCAGCAGGCAAAAGACTACCGGGATTCCATCACACTGCCAAGTGTCAAATCCCCTACGGTATATTATGAATGTTTTGTGGATCTGGTCGATGAAACCGGCGGTATTGCTGCTGTTGCCGGACTGCTCGCAAAATACCATATCAGCATCAAAAACATCGGTATTGTAAATAACCGGGAATTTGAAGAAGGTGTTCTTCAGCTCGCGTTTCCTGACAAACAGACTCTGACCCGTGCCAAACGTCTGCTTACCGACAATGGCTATATGGTTCACGAACGGTAAAACATAAATGGTTTTATAATAAAAATACAGGCTCCGGATAATTTCCGGAGCCTGTATTTTTATTTGCACAAGGTATCGAGTATTTCAAAATAGTTTTCAAACGTCTTCCTGCAGCAGGAAGGATTTTCAATCACAATACCGTCTGTCACAAGTCCCGGAATTGCAAAAGCCATCGCAACCCGGTGATCCTCGAACGTTTTTATTTTACATCCATGCGGTTTTCCCGGATGAATCACAATACGGTTCTCATCCAGCTGCTCGCATGCGATTCCCATTGCCTTCAGATTGGTAAGAATCGCGGCAAAACGGTCACATTCCTGATAACGGATATGTCCGATTCCGGTAATCTCCACGGTTTCACTGGCAAAACACGCAATTGCCGCCAGTGTCAGAGCCTGATCTGAAAATGCAGAAAAGTCAAATACCCCTCCCAGGAATCCTTCCGTTGGCGGATACATCCGGATTCCATCCGGTTCTTCCTCTGTCCGGCATCCCATCTGTTCCAGCACATGTAAAAAAGAAGTATCTCCCTGTAAGCTTTCCCAGTGTACATGGCAGACCTTTGCAGGAACGCCGACAACCGGGCACATCGCATAAAAATAAGAAGCTGCCGAAACATCCGGTTCAATCTGATACTCTCTTGCCTGATATGCTGCATGTTCCGCAATCACAAAAGTATCGGATGCAGGTCGTTGTACTTCCACACCAAACTGCTTCATCATGGCAACCGTCATCTCTACATAAGCCATTCCATGATGCCCTTTGACGTGAATCCGGAATTCTTTCTGAAACAGCACGGAAGAGATCAGAAGCGCACTCAGAAACTGACTGCTTTTTTCAACATCAATGGTTACTTCGTGTCTATTCACACCACTGTTTCCGATCACAAATGGGAAATGTCCTGATGCTTCCTTATAAGTAACTTCCGCCCCAAGGTCTTGTAGTGCCTGCAGCAATTCTTCCATCGGGCGCTTTTTCATCTGCTCGGAAGAGTTCATATGATATTCGCCCTCACACAGACCAAGGTATGCCGTCAGAAAACGGGCAGCAGTTCCTGCACTTCCCACATCAACGGAAGCTTTTGTCTTTGGAACCCTGCCCCCTTTTCCTTCAATGGAGACAACCGCATGCGGCTCATCAATTTCCACCACAAAGCCCAGGTCCTGCAAAGCCTGCAGGAAATGCCTGCTGTCATCCGAAAAAAGAACCCCTTTAAGAACACTCTTTCCGTTTGCAAGTGCTGCAATCAGAAGTGCCCGGTTTGTAATGCTCTTCGATCCTGGAACCGAAACCTCAACCGGAATTATGTCTGCTTTTTTTACCTCATAAGTATCCTGTAAGATCATAGTTTTTCCCGCCTTATTTTACAGTTCGTTAAAAATCTGATAGATATCAATCTTTAATGCATCGGTATCCGTCATTCCGATAAACACACCGCCATAATGAAATCCGTCCGGCTTTTCTTCGCTGCGGACAATCTGAATGACTGCATCCACCACTTCTTTTGTCCATATCTGGATCTTTGCATCATAATAGGAATTCATTTCCAGTTTCTTTTTACAGTCAAATCCAATTCCGCTTTTTGAAATATCTGTTACATCCACATGCACAAATTTTAAAGTTGTGACCCCATCTTCATCCAGACGCTCCAACTGTACATTGACATCCAGATCCAGTCTTTTATTTTTCCTTTTTTCTTCCATTTTCCATCCCCTTATACCTTTTCAAACGATAATATAAATATTATTTTATTACATTCAGAAACACATTACAAGTAAAAAAAGGGATATTCCGGGTCCCTTCCCGGAATATCCAATAAAAAGTAATGATTTTATAAAAGTCCCGCCTGCACCAGACGTCCGTGAATCTGCGGTCCGATCAATGCAGCAAGAACCATTTTGATAATGTCAAATACAATAAACGGATAGACGCACATTGTCAACGCCGCCTGTACAGAGGTTTTCATTACCAGTACAAACCATACCGTTCCAAAGATATAGCAAACAGCAGTTCCGAGAATCATGCCGATCATGCCCAATACCAGTTTCCGTCCGGACTTTTCAATAAAAATTCCGGCGATCACAGCCATCGGAATAAACCCGATCAGATAGCCGCCTGTCGGTCCGAACATTTTTGCCGGACCTGCTGTAAAACCGGAAAATACCGGAACGCCAACCAGTCCGATCAGAAGGTAAACAATATAGCTAACCGTCTCCCTCCGAGTGCCTAAAATATAAAGTCCGAAATAAATCACCAGATTGGTAAGAGAAATCGGAACATCTCCAATCGGGATGGACAATGGTGCCAAAATACAGGTTACAGCTGTGAGAACACCGATCACAGCAATGGTTTTTACCGACATTTTCTTTGGTGTCGCGCTTACAGTGTCATTCATTTTTTTCTTCCTTTCCATACGAATTTAACGTGTTAAGTATACACGCATGGCTTTTTATTGTCAACCGCCATTTTTTACTGGTTAACAATTACTTTTAGGAAAAATTATTGCGGTATATGTAAATAAGTGCTAATATAAAAGAATAGCTTTGGGTTGAATTATGCGAAAACGTTTATAAAAAATTATGGGGTTACATACAATGACAGATCATTCTATTTCAGAAAAAATTGAATATAAATATCTTTCTTTTATTAACAAGGTATTTTTGGTTGTACATATTGGATTTCTTCTTTTATTTGCAAATTTAAAAATCAACTTTATGGTTTATTTTAATTTAGGAAGCATCCTTTTTTACACACTGGCTTTTTTTATGCTGCAAAAATTCAAAATACATTTGTATGTCTACCTCGCTTCCATTGAAATTCTCCTACATATGTCGGCTGCGACACTTTGCGTGGGGCTTGGCTGCAATTTTCAGTTATGTCTGTTCGGCGTGATTTTGTTTTTCTTTATTATAGAATGTATCCTTCCGGACAAGAAGAAATCCATAACACCCGTGTTGATTCTGAGCAGTCTTTACTCCGTTGCCATCGTTGCCTTATACGTGGCTGGAAACCGGATCTCACCTTTTTATCCCCTTTCCCTGACGGAAACAGGTATCCTGGCAGTCGTAATCGTAATTTTTGTACTCCTGCTGATCATTACTTCCATGCTTTTCTTACTCCGGTATATGGTTCATGAGGAAGAAAAACTTACCAAAAAAGCAGAATACGATGCCCTGACAGGTATTCCGAACCGTTTTTTTATGATGGACGAGATTCAAAAACTTTTTATCGAAAATGGACAAAAGGATTACTATCTTGCCATGATCGATATCGACAATTTCAAAAACATCAACGATACCTACGGACACAACACCGGGGATGACGCATTAAAAATTCTTGCAAAAACCATCATCCTGCAGGCACAGAAACATGGATTTAAATACTGCCGCTGGGGCGGTGAAGAATTTCTTCTTCTGGGGAAATGCCGTTCGGGTGAAATTCCAAAAGATATCCTTGAAGAACTCCGCAGCGCAATCAGTTCCAACTGTGTGCGGACATCAAGAGAAAGTTTCCGCTATACCGTAACCATCGGTGCCGGAAAATACACTTCCGGTCAGTCGGCAAAAGAGTGGCTTGATTTTGTAGACAAACAGCTCTATAAAGGAAAGCGTTCCGGAAAAAACCAGGTCGTATGTTCATAAAAAGAACTGTCACAAAGCAGGAAATGAATTTTTCTTTTCCTGTTTGTAACAGTTCTTTTGTGATTCTTTATTTAATCAGCATAGCATCGCCAAAGCTAAAGAAACGATATCTTTCTTTTACAGCGATCTCATACGCATGAAGCACATGCGCCCGTCCTGCGAGTGCCGATACCAGCATCACAAGCGTTGACTGTGGCAGATGGAAGTTGGTAATCAGGGCATCAATCACTTTAAACTGATACCCCGGATAAATAAAGATTTCCGTCCAGCCGCTGGTCTCATGCAGCCGTCCGTTTTCATCTGCGGCGGCTTCGAGCGTACGCGTACTGGTGGTGCCGACCGCAATCACCCGGTGTCCGCTTTCCTTCGCACGGTTGATCTTATCCGCAGCTTCCTGTGACACCATATAAAACTCTGAGTGCATATGGTGATCCAGTACATTTTCTACTTTTACCGGACGGAACGTGCCAAGTCCGACATGCAGGGTTACTTCTGCGATATCGACTCCCATATCCTTTACTTTCTGCAGCAGTTCTTTCGTAAAATGAAGCCCTGCTGTCGGGGCAGCGGCAGATCCGTCATACTTTGCATATACGGTCTGATAGCGGTTTTTATCTTTCAGCTGATGCGTAATATATGGCGGCAGCGGCATCTGTCCCAGCTGATCCAGAATTTCTTCAAAAATTCCGTCATAATGGAACTGAATCAGACGGTTTCCTTCTTCTACTACATCCACGACTTCTGCCGTCAGAAGCCCGTCTCCGAACACAAGTTTTGTGCCCGGTTTTGCTTTTTTCCCCGGTTTTACGAGTGTCTCCCAGATATCATTTTCCTTGCGTTTTAACAAAAGTACTTCGATTTTTGCCTGTGTGTCCTCTTTCACTCCGAACAGACGTGCCGGAATCACCTTTGTGTTGTTGATCACCAGACAATCACCCGGGTGAAGATATTCCAAGATATCCGTAAAATGTCGGTGTTCCACGTCCCCGGTCTGACGGTCAAGCACCATCAGCCGGGAGCTGGAACGATCCTCCAGAGGGTCCTGAGCGATCAGTTCCTCCGGCAGATCATAGTCATAATCTTTTACATTCATTCCTTCTGTCATGATTAACCTCTCAACTGGATTCCGATATTTTTCAGTCCGCTTAAGATTTTATCCATAGCACCCGTAATATCGCTCTCTTCCAGATTCTTGTCTTTTCCGCGGAACTTCAGAGAGTATGCGACAGACTTAAAGCCTTTTTCAATCTGCTCTCCTTCGTATACATCAAATAACTCATAATTTTCCAGATACTTACCACCGTTTTCCTCGAATACTTTCTCGATATCACCTACCAGAATATTCTTTGGAACAACCATGGACAAGTCACGGGAAGAAACCGGGAAGTTGGTAATTCCCTCATATTTATAATCAAAGGATGCACGGGATACAATCTCCGGCATATCAATCACTGCAATATATACGCGCTCTTTGATGGCATAATTTGCAGCAACCGTTGGATGAACCTCTCCGAGATATCCAATCACGGCACCATCATATACGATAGCCGCCTTGCGTCCCGGGTGCAGGAACGGAAGCTCGGCATGTGGATCATACTGCGCCTTCTTGCGAAGACCTGTCTGGTATAAGAGTTCCTCGATCACACCCTTCATGGTAAAGAAATCACCGTCTCCGTACATACCAAAAGTCAGCTGCATACGTTCTTCCGGAAGTTCCGTCAACGGAAGCTGCTTCGGCAGATAGATATTTCCCATCTCGTACAGGCGTACATCTTTGTTTCTGCGTCCAAAGTTCGTAGACAGGGAAGTCAGCATTCCGTTCAATGGCAGCGTACGCATAATGGAATAATCTTCCCCAAGCGGATTGGAAATCACAACCGTTTTACGCCACTTGGAATCCTCCGGAATCAGTAATTTGTCAAATACTTTCGGACTCTCGAAAGAATAAGTCATTGCCTGTGAAAAACCACAGAACTCTGCAATCTCACGTGCCTTTTCTTCCATACGCAGCTTAAAGCTCTTTCCTCCGGCAGTGGATTCTCCGCTCGGAAGAGAAGTTCCGATCTTGTCATAGCCGTAGAAACGTGCTACTTCCTCTGCCATATCTGCGTCACAAAGCAGATCCTGTCTCCAGGACGGAACAAGAATCTCATTCGTTGCTTCGTCATATCCCAGATCTATTTTTTTGAAATATCCGATCATATCCCCGGCCGGAATATCCGTTCCCAAAAGCTTATTGTACTTGTCCGGTTCGAACGGAATCTTTACGCCCTCACGCTTCACAGGATAAATGTCAACGGCTCCACCTACAACCTCGCCGACGCCTAACTCTTCTACCAGCTGGCAGGCACGGTTCATCGCTTCCATGGCAAGATTTGGATCTAAGCCTTTTTCAAACTTAGCTGAGGCATCGGTACGCAGTCCGATGCGCTTTCCGGATTTGCGGATATTGGTTCCATCAAAGCATGCTGCCTCAAATAACATGGTTGTTACATGGTCGGTAATCATGGAATTTTCTCCACCCATGATACCGGCAATGCCTACTGCTTTTTTTGCATCACAGATCATCAGTACATTTTCATCCAGCTGACGTTCCTGTCCGTCCAGCGTCACAAATTTTTCACCTGCAGCTGCACGGCGGACAATAATCTCTTTTCCTTCAATCGTATCCAGATCATAGGCGTGCATCGGCTGTCCGTATTCTTCCATCACATAATTCGTAATATCTACAAGATTATTGATCGGACGGATTCCATGTGCACGAAGACGTTCCTGCATCCACTTCGGAGATGGGGCAAACTTAATATTCTTTACAACTCTTGCCGTGTAACGGCTGCAAAGATCCTGATCCTTTACCGATACTTTGATGTAATCATTGACATCTTCGTTATTTCCGGTTTCTGTTACGACAGGAGGTACAAATTCCTTATGGAACGTGGCTGCTGCCTCACGCGCAATGCCGAGTACGGAAAAACAGTCTACACGGTTGGATGTAATCTCATATTCGACAACGCTGTCATCCAGTCCTAAATAAGCAACCGCATTTTCTCCGACAGGTGCATCCTCGTCAAAGATATACAGTCCGTTCTCCGGTGCGTCCGGGAACATTTCACGGTTCGAACCGAGTTCCTCAATCGAGCACATCATGCCAGAAGACTCAACCCCGCGAAGCTTTCCTTTTTTAATTTTGATTCCACCAGGAGTTTTTGTTCCATCATGTCCTCCTGCGACACGTCCGCCATCTAAAACAACCGGAACTTTTGCCCCTTCAAATACGTTTGGTGCACCGGTCACAATCTGCAGCGTTTCGCTTCCAACGTTTACCTGGCAGATGACAAGTTTGTCGGCATCCGGGTGTTTTTCAATCTTTGTAACCTGTCCGACGACGATCTTGTCAAGATCTGCATCGAGCTGCTCATATCCCTCAACTTTTGATCCGGAAAGTGTCATGGCATCGACATACTCCTGCACGCCGCAGTCAAGTCCCGGAACTAAAGCTTTGATCCATTTTAATGATGTATTCATTCTTTTTCTCCTCCTAGAACTGTTTTAAGAAACGATCGTCATTCTCATACAGCAGACGCATATCGTCAATCTCATATTTCAACAAGGTAATACGCTCCAGACCGATACCAAATGCAAAGCCGGAATATTCTTCCGGATCAATACCGCTCATACGAAGCACTCTTGGATGTACCATTCCACAGCCAAGGATTTCGATCCATCCCTCACCTTTGCAGAAACGGCATCCTTTTCCGCCACATTTAAAACAGGAAACATCCATCTCGGCCGATGGCTCCGTAAATGGGAAATGATGCGGACGGAATTTTACTTTTGTTTCTTTTCCAAACAGCTTCTGTACAAACTGGGTCAGTGTTCCCTTTAAGTTAGAAAACGTGATTCCCTTGTCAATGACCATTCCCTCAATCTGATGGAAAGAAGGCGAATGGGTCGCATCCACTTCATCCGCACGGAACACACGTCCCGGTGCGATCATACGGATCGGAGGTTTCTTCTGCTCCATCACACGCACCTGAACCGGTGAAGTCTGTGTACGCAGCAGGATTTTATCATTGATGTAGAAGGTATCCTGCTCATCTTTTGCCGGATGGTTTGCCGGAATATTTAATGCTTCAAAGTTGTAATAATCGTATTCCACTTCCGGTCCTTCTACAACTTCATATCCCATACCGGTAAAAATACGCTCTACCTCTTCAAGTACCATGGTATTCGGATGACTGTGTCCCACACGGTTTTTCTTTGCCGGAAGGGTAACGTCAATCACTTCATTTTCCAGACGATGTTCAAGCTCCGCAGCCTCGAGTTTTTTCTTCATCTCATCGAGTTTATTTTCAATTTCCTGACGGGTCTCATTTACCCACTGTCCCACCTTCGGGCGATCCTCCGGTGCAACCTCTTTCATACTCTTTAATACGGCGGTGAGTTCCCCTTTCTTTCCAAGAACGGCGACACGCACATCGTTGAGTTTTGCAAGTCCGTCAGAATTTTCAATCTGTGCTATTGCATTTTCTCTGATTTTCTGCAATTTTTCTTTCATGGTACTCTCCTTTTACATATTTTCTTTCATAATAATTGTTTTTACGCAATTTTCTACTGTGGAACCGGAACTGTTTTCTGACATAAAAAAAAATCCCTGCTATGCATAATTGCATATCAGGGACGAAAAATTCCGCGTTACCACCCAGATTCCCATATCCTGTATCTATATGGACTCTCATTCTGCTTAACGTGCAGTGACCGTCGCAGGCTAAAAATCCTTGTGTTCACCTGCGCAGCTCCTGTGGGAAAATTCACATGCTGGCGTATCATAAGGAAGCTTACAGCCGATGACTTCCTCTCTCTGTATGTCGTTCAGATGCTACTGACACATTCATTGCTTTTTACACATTTGTCATTCTACCACAGTCTCCTTTTATGTGTCAAGATCAAAGACATTGGTAAATGTAACATCCTTAAAATAAAATCCGAGAATTTCCTGCCATTTCTTTCCTTCTTTCCCCATGGCGTCCGCACCGTACTGGCTCATTCCGATTCCATGCCCGAATCCGCCTCCGGTCAGCACGATGGTTCCTTTTTTCTGACTTTTTATTTCAAAGCACGCACTCGGGACGGAAGAGGCACGATGTTTATTGGTTCCGTCTGCAAGATCAAGATCCAGCAGATACTTTCCGAGTGCATACCGGATTTCATTTTCCTTTTCGATCGTCCGCTCTCCTTTTTCAAAAACCATGGTAAGAGACAGTACATATCCGGAAGTGCTTCGTTTATTGACTTTCAGTTTTTTCAGTTTTCCATATGTTTCATCCATGCCCAGCTTTGCCGACAGGGTAGCCGTCCATCGGAAATACGGGGAATTTTCATCATAGGCATCCGCTTTTGCTGTAATAAATTTATGAAAGGCTTTATCCGAAGACAGATCTTTTGTCTTTTCCCTGGTATGGTTTTCCGCCAGCAGATATCCCGGAGATGCGGCATTCCATACTTCCAGATTTTCAGAATATCCCGGGGAAGTGGAATAATAATAACAGTCCGCAAGTTTTCCTTTGTACGTCATCACCATACCTGTGGTATCCGCCACAGCCTGATCTGTCACTTCATAGGAAGTTGTTGCATGATAGGCCTGATAGGCAATGGAATCATCCAGATTTGCTCCGTACTGGGCATAAGTATCGTTTTTCATCTGCCCGTATGTAAATGTGCGCGCACATACCGCCTGTGCTTTTAAGGCTTCATAGGAAAAAGATAATGGCATTTCAGAAGGCAGAACATAACGAATATAATCTTCCATCGGAATTTCATTGATCAGGACATATCCCTTTTTTTCCTTCCGGAGAATCAGATCTCCCTCGTACCCGGAACCACACGGGTTTCCGTTTTTATCACAGCGATACAAAAGGCCACCGGTATCCGGAGAAATTTTTATCTCTTTTCCCGTTTTTTCCCCCTTCAGAAGTTTTTCTGCATCTGTTACGGTGTCCTTCTTCTTTTTATTTCCATCCACGGTATAGGCATCCCCGCTGCAAACAAAAAGACTGGCATATGTATTTTCTTTTCCGTTTTTGAGCAGCACACGGACCTTTTCTGCCATGTCCTCCTGATAGCTTACAAGTGCACAGGCTTTCTGCTCTGCAACAACCAGTTCCACTTTGGAATTTCCTACAACAAGATCTGAAATCTTTCCCTGACGGACAGGAATTTTTGCATGTCCGGAACTTGCCACAAGATACACCGGCAGATCTTTTTCTGCCGAAAGCGGTTCATATCCCTCTATCTGAACACTTTTTGAGGAGTAACTTGTCAGAACCCCCTTGATCGTTGAAGGTTTCGCATAAATTTTAGTAACCTTTCCCTTCGTCAGTTCAATATCCGCAACCCCCGTATATTTTTTCTCCGGCTTTCCCTCCGCCAAATAGGTTTCTCCGCGATATAATACAATGATATCCTTTTCTTCACTCTTTAAGATATATGCATTGCTGAGCATCCCGGAAACGGAACGGTCAAATGTTTCTTCTTTTTGATCTTTCCCTGCCGTTTTGGAAAGACGGGATACCAGAATTAAAGTGATCGCAACGGTAATTACCGCAAGCAGCAGAATCAGAATCCCCATCATCTTCATTTTGTCTCTTTTTTTCATGAAGCACTCTCCGTTTTTATTAATTCATCTATCATTGACACAAAATAAGGAGCCACCGTTCTCCGGCAGCTCCCCTTCTCTTTTGTACGCTGTAACATTCTTTGGCATATAATAAATTCTTTGGTATCTTAATATTAAATACTTTTTCTTTGGTATGTTACCCAAAATGCCGGTTCCTGCAATTTAGACTCCTAGCCAATGCTAGGTGGGCGACCGCAGTTTCCCTTCTGTCTTCCGCTGACTGTGGCGGCCTGACATCCAGAAAAATCATATAGGAATCCCGTTTAAAGTAAATGTAGGTTCTAAATAGCAAGAGTTGTCGTACATTTCAGGCATCTCTTTCTGCCGTCTTTTATGCGATACCGCATCCGGCAACTTTCTCTTTTGTACTGCACTTATTATACTTTATTTTTACCTGAATTTCAAGGTCTGATTCTATGTACTTTTTTCCATTTCCGCATACTGCTTTAAGGGAAAAATTTGTCTTTTATTTTACGCATTCCGCTTACAAATGCAAACAATGCTGCCAAAAATGCACCAAGTTCCACATATGTCCAGATGCGTCCGAGCGTAATCACCTTAGTATCACATAAAATTCCGATTGCTCCCACAACAACCGCTACCGCCGCAAATCCATACAGCCACGGTGTTATTCCCCGGATATACGCCTCGGGATCTTTACACTTCTTAATTTCTTCTTTCGGGACAACCAGGTCACTGATCTGTCCGCTTTTTTTCATTTTTGCAGCAGAAACAGCCAGATAAATGCCTACAAAAACGATCACAATATCCATAAGTAAAATTGTTTTCATGATTTTTCCTCCTGTTTTATAGTATCACACACGAAAAAACTTTTTACCATCGGCAAAAATAGTCAAATTTCATTGATTATTTTATACATTTATAGTAAAATATACTTAATATGTAACAAAAAGGAGAATGTATATGCGCATTGAGGACACTACAATTTTAATTACTGACGATTCGATTCTTGCACGTAAACAGTTAAAGGACATCATTTCCATTCTCGGCACTCCGGTATTCGTGGAAGCCACCGATGGACAGAGTGCAATTGACAAATATAAAGAAGTACATCCGGATCTGGTATTTCTTGACATTGTTATGCCAAAAAAAGACGGCAATGATGCCATCCGTGATATTATGGAATTTGATCCGGAAGCTACAATCATCATCGCTTCTTCTGTCGGAACACAGTCCCAGCTGAAAAATGCACTGGAAGCGGGCGCAAAAGATTTCATTCAAAAGCCACTGGACAAGGAACAGGTGCTTGCTGTCGTTAAGCGCTTCCTGGAAGGGAGATAATCGTTATGTATACACAATTTTTTGGAAATTATCTGCTTGCCAACGGATATGTTACCCGTGATCAGCTGTTTTCAGCGATGCGTCAGGAAGCAGATCAGCATATGAAACTCGGTACCCTTGCCCTTCATGCCGGATACATGAATGCAGCCCAGGTAGATGATGTTGTCATTCATCAGACCCACCAGGACAATCGTTTCGGTGAGCTGGCGATTCAGCTCGGATACCTGACCGAAGCCCAGGTGGAAGAACTGTTAAAACAGCAGACCCCTGCCTTCCTTTCTCTTGGACAGGTTCTTTTGGATGAAGGAGTTCTGACAAACACCGATTTCGAACAGATCATACAGGATTACCGTTCTAAAAACGGCATGGAAGATGAAGAAAGCCTTATTGAGCGCCGGAAAAATATCCAGCAGTTGTTTGAAAACTTTTTTTCATCAACCGACGCTGCTCTTTCGGAAAAAGGACATATGTTTATCGAGCTTTTATTTAACGATTTTATCCGTTTTATCGGTTCCGATTACACACCGCTTTCCGTGGAAGAAGTCACTGAGGCTTCCATTGCCTGTTGTGTAAAGCAGGAAATTCATGGTGACTATGCGATTAACACCTATATTTCCATGGATCTGGACACGGCGATTGCCTTTGCTACCCGCTATGTCCATGAGCAGTTCCATTCTTACGATGAATACGTTCAGGCTTCTCTGGAGGATTTTTTGAATCTGCAGAACGGATTATTCATTGTAAATGTATCAAACACCTCTAACACAGAGTTAACACTCGGTGCTCCGGAGCATATTACCGTTTCCCCGATTCAGTTTTCAGGACGCGCCTTGCATATCCCGGTTCTGTATACGTTTGGAACGATTGATTTTTATATGGAACGTGTTTCCATTAAAGAATAAAATAGGATTTTCCTTAAAGTAAAATGCCATAAAAAAACGTCTGCCACAAGGCAGACGTTTTTTATGTTTCCACTATAATACTTTAGAAAGGAACTCGCACAAACGTGGATTTTCCGGGTGGGAGAAAAATTCCTTCGGTGTATTCTCCTCCTGAATCTGTCCTTCATTGATGAACATTACACGGCTTGCCACTTCCCTGGCAAATCCCATCTCATGTGTGACAACCACCATCGTCATTCCATCTCTGGCAAGTTCTTTCATAATCTCAAGTACTTCTCCTACCATTTCCGGATCAAGTGCAGAAGTCGGCTCATCAAACAACATCACATCCGGATTCATGGCAAGTGCACGTGCAATCGCAATACGCTGCTTTTGTCCTCCGGAAAGCATTGCAGGATAGACATCCGCTTTATCCGAAAGCCCTACGCGTACCAGCAGTTCATCTGCACGTTTCGAAGCCTCTTCTTTTGTCATGAGCCCGGTCTGTACCGGGGCAAGCATGATATTCCCTTTTACGGTATGGTTGGGAAAGAGATTAAACTGCTGAAACACCATTCCGATTTTCTGACGCATTTTATTGATGTCAACGGAAGAATCCGTAATATCCGTTCCCTCAAAAAGAATGGAACCGGAGGTTGGTTTTTCCAGAAGATTCATGGAGCGCAGAAACGTAGATTTTCCGCATCCCGACGGTCCGATAATTGCAACAACCTCTCCCTGCGAAATCGTTGTTGATATTCCGTTTAATACCTTAACATGGTCAAAAGATTTACAAAGATCTCTCACTTCGATCAATACATTTTTGTTATCGCTCATTTGTCCGCAACCTCGTTTCCAGTTTGTGTACTCCTGCCGTAAGGATCATTACCAGTACCAGATAAATGACCGCAACGCCGAATAACGGAAGAAACGCATCATATGTCTGGCTTCGAATAATGTCACCGCCTTTTGTCAGATCCGGAATTGCAATGTATCCACTGATGGATGTCTCTTTCAAAAGTGTAATAAATTCATTTGCCAGCGCCGGAAGGACATTTTTAAATGCCTGAGGAAGAATGATCAGCCGCATGGTCTGGGTGTAATTCAACCCAAGGCTTCGTCCGGCCTCAAACTGTCCCTCATCCACAGACATAATTCCGGAACGGACAATCTCTGCCACATAAGCCGCCGAATTCAATCCGAACGCAATCACTGCAACCAGAATCTTATTATCCAGTGCAACGAGAATAATATAATACATGATCAGCAGCTGCACCATCGTCGGGGTTCCCCGCCATATGGTCAGATACACTTTACAGATAAAATTCAGGATATTCAGTCCGCCATGCTTGTCATGTGTAGACCGGATGATTGCAACCAGAAATCCAAGAACAATTCCCAGAATAACCGCAAGGGCTGCAATCAGCAATGTATTCCCCAGCCCACGCAGCAGATACAGATAACGGTCGCTCTCTATAAAATCCTGTTGAAATTTTGCAATAAAATCACTCACTGTTTATCCTCCGAAACAAATTATTTGTTTCTTACAACGATTACCTGACAAGCCTTTGTATAGGTATCCGTAAAGTCAATATTTTTCTTACGATCCTCAGTTACCGTGATTCCGGCAGCACCAAAATCAGCTTTTCCGGAAGATACCGCTGCGATGATCGCATCAAACTCCATATCTTCAATCTTCAGCTCATATCCGAGTTTATCACAGATTGCTTTTGCAATATCTGCATCAATTCCTACAATCTGATCTCCGTCATAATATTCGTATGGCTCAAACTGCGCATTGGTTGCCATAGTAAGTGTTCCGTTTGGATACTCGGTTCCGTCCGGTGTCTCATATGGATGCTTTCCAGCCTCATCTCCGATATAATTGCTGGTGATGGAATCAATGGTTCCGTCCTTTTGCAGTTCTTCAATCGCACTGTTAAATTTATCGGTCAGATCCGAATTGCCTTTGGCAATACAGATGGCATACTCTTCTGGATCAAACGTATCGGATAAAATCTTTAAATCATCATTTTTTTCAACAAAAGCTTCTGCCGGCTGCTGATCAATGATCACACAGTCAATCTTTCCTGTTTTTAATGCCTGAATGGCATCTGCGCCTTTATTGTAACGTTCTACCGTACTGCCATCATTCTTTTCATACTCTGTGGCATCCGAATCTCCGGTTGTACCGAGCTGTACTCCGATTTTTTTACCCGGAAGATCATCTCTGGAGTTCACACTGTTGGCAGGTACGGATGAACCGCAGCCTGCTGTTGCAGCTGCCATGGCAGAAACAAGTAAAAGCGAAATCAATTTCTTTTTCATAATCTTTGTCCTCTTTTCATATGTATTTTAAACACCAAGGAATTTTTTAACAACCTGTGGCATTTCTTCCACTTCACATACCGTATCATGAAGTACCGGTGCGGTACGGATCTCTTCGATCGCCTGTGGGACTTTGACATTTCCGATTCTGGAAAGCTCATCTACCAGCTCAAAGTCACCCATAGCATCGTATTTCGGATCAATCGCATCCATAACGCTTCGGGTAAACTTAAACGGACTTGCCGTGCTGGCAATCACGGTCTTTGTCTCGGTATCCCCGGTATCCTTCTTATACTTATCGTATACACCTGCTGCAACCGCTGTATGGGTATCAATGATATATCCGGTATCCTCATATAATTTTTTGATGGTCTTTGCAGTCTCTTCCTCGCTTGTATAATTTCCGTAGAAATCAGCAAGCTGTGCACGCATCTCATCCGTGATTGCATATTTTCCGTCTGTGGAAAGTTCTTCCATCATCTTTGTATTCTTTTCTGCGTCGTTTCCGGCAATACGGTAAATCAGACGCTCCAGATTGGAAGAAATCAGAATATCCATGGATGGAGAACTTGTAAGAATGAAATCACGGTTTCTGTCGTATGTTCCAGTGGAGAAGAAATCATACAATACTTTGTTCTCATTGGATGCACAGATCAGTTTTGCAATTGGAAGTCCCATATTCTTTGCATAAAAAGCAGCAAGGATATTTCCGAAATTTCCGGTTGGAACAACAACGTTAATCTTTTCATCTTTTGCAATTGCACCATTTTTATATAATTTTGCATATGCATATACATAATATGCCACCTGAGGAATCAGACGTCCGATATTGATGGAATTTGCTGATGAGAACTGATAACCTGCAACATCAAGTTCTGCTTCAAGTGCAGTATCATTAAACATCTTCTTCACACCGGTCTGTGCCTGATCAAAGTTTCCGTGGATTCCAACCACACAGGTATTTGCACCTTTCTGTGTGATCATCTGCTTTTCCTGAATCGGGCTGACACCGTTCTTCGGATAAAATACAACAATCTTTGTGCCTTCCACATCTGCAAATCCTGCAAGAGCAGCTTTTCCAGTATCTCCGGATGTCGCTGTTAAAATAACAATATCATTTTTCACCTGATTTTTTCTTGCAGAGGTAATCAGAAGATGTGGCAGAATGGAAAGTGCCATATCCTTAAATGCAATTGTCGGGCCATGGAACAGTTCCAGATAATAAGCACCGTCCGCATCTACCAGCGGTGCAATCTCCGGCGTATCAAATTTGCTGTCGTATGCTTTTTTGATACAATCCTTTAACTCATCTTCTGTAAAATCCGTAAAGAAACGGCTCATGACTTCATAAGCAGTCTCCTGATAGGACATATCTGCAAGTGTATCCATCGGGACATCCAGTGCCGGGATACGCTCCGGTACAAAAAGGCCTCCATCATCTGCCAGACCCTTTAAAATTGCCTGGGATGCAGTCAGTTTTACTTTATCATTTCTGGTGCTTGAATACATTAATTCCATTTTTTCTTCCTCATTTTACAAAAATTTAATCATAACGTTTCTCGTACATTATAGGTAAAAAAGTGGGTGGTGTCAATGAATTTCCTATGTTATACTACTAAAATAACCTGTCAGGGCGAAAGGAGAATTTATGTTAACCGGTGTATATCTTGCGACAAAAAAAGACAAAACCGTATACTATCGCTCCAATATCACGTACAAAGGCCGTCATATCAGCCTCGGAAGCTTCCCCACGGAAGTTCAGGCACATCAGGCATACACTGCCGCCTGCGAGCTGTTATCCGGTACAGAAACCATCGATGAGGCATTTTACCGGACCAACCAGCTTGCCTTTGAAAAAATTGTTTCGCTGATCAATTTCCGGGATAATCATATGTATATTCCTACCCCCATCTATCTGCGCAAAAATTATTTCAGTTATTATCTGAATATTCACCGGGAGTTAAAATTTGACATTGATGACCTCTTCTATTACAGCAGCCACCGGATTCTGACACGCCAGGGACATCTGTATGTCAATCACTATGGAATGCAGCTTACGCTTCTCGGCCGCTACGGCATCAAAACCCATGCGGTAAACGGCAGGGATTTTTGTTTTGTCAACGGCGATGAAAATGATTTCCGCTACTCAAACCTCAAAATCATCAATCCGTATTTTGGTGTCGAACGCATCGACAAAAACAGAACCGAACACTATAAAGTACGTATCCATATCCACGGCAACATCACTGTCGGTAATTACACAAATGCGATTGATGCGGCAATTGCCTATAACAAAGCCGTAGATCTGGCGCATCAGGCCGGCATATCAAAAAATTTTCCGGAAAACTATATCGAGGAGCTGTCTGCTTCGTCCTATGCCGATATTTACCAGCAGATTTCCCTTTCTCCTACATATCTTTCTTACCTAAAAGGACTTCCCCGCAAATAAGGGAAGTCCTCTCTGACATCTTTTTATTATTTCTGGTTGATATAATTGACAAGACCTTCGCAGTCAATAATCTTTTGCATAAATGGTGGAAATGCCTGTCCCTGGAATTTCTTTCCGGTTGTCACATCTGTGATGATTCCGGAATCAAAATCTACTTCCACCTCATCCCCTGCCTGTATTTCCTTTGCGGCCTGTGGGCACTCAATGATCGGCAAACCGATATTGATGGCATTCCGGTAAAAGATTCTGGCAAATGTCTCAGCAATGACACAGCTGACACCGGATGCCTTGATGGAAATCGGTGCATGCTCACGGGAAGAACCACATCCAAAGTTTTTATTGGCTACAATAATATCTCCCACATGTACATTTTTTACGAAATCTTTATCGATATCTTCCATACAGTGTGTGGCAAGTTCTTTCGGATCGGAAGAATTCAAATATCTTGCCGGAATGATAACATCCGTATCTACGTTATCGCCATATTTAAATACACTACCATGTGCTGCTTTCATTTCTTATCTGACCTCCTTTTTCTCCGGCATCTTCTACATTACTTCCGCCGGGCCTGAAATCTTTCCGGTGATGGCACTTGCCGCTGCAACCGCCGGGCTTGCAAGATATACTTCCGAATCTACATGTCCCATACGTCCGACAAAGTTACGGTTTGTTGTGGATACACAGCGCTCGCCTTCTGCAAGTACTCCCATATATCCGCCAAGACACGGTCCACAGGTCGGTGTACTTACGATTGCACCTGCTTCGATAAAGATCTTAAGAAGTCCCTCTTCCATGGCATCCAGATAAATCTGCTGGGTTGCCGGGATTACGATCACGCGGAGTCCTTTGGCTACTTTCTTTCCTTTTAAGATTTCTGCAGCTGTACGAAGATCTTCCATACGTCCGTTTGTGCAGGAACCAATCACAACCTGATCAATTTTCACATCGCCCACTTCATCAATCGTACGTGTGTTATCCGGCAGATGTGGAAATGAAACGGTTGACTTTAAAGTTGAAAGATCAATCGTATATTCTTCGTCATACTCTGCATCCGCATCTGCTTCATATTCTACGAACGGTCTCTTGGAATGTTCTTTCATGTACGCGCGGGTCAGATCATCTACCGGGAAAATACCGTTCTTTCCACCAGCCTCAATTGCCATGTTTGCGATGGTAAAACGGTCATCCATGGAAAGATATTTGATTCCTTCCCCAACAAATTCCATGGATTTATAAAGGGCTCCATCCACACCGATCATTCCGATGATATGAAGAATCACATCTTTTCCGCTGATCCATTTGTCCGGCTTTCCTACAATATTAAATTTGATTGCAGACGGCACTTTAAACCATGCTTTTCCGGTAGCCATGCCGGCTGCCATATCTGTACTTCCCACACCAGTAGAAAATGCACCAAGTGCACCGTATGTACATGTATGGGAATCTGCACCGATAATCACATCTCCCGCAACCGTAAGTCCTTTTTCCGGAAGGAGTGCATGCTCTATTCCCATCTCACCTACATCAAAATAGTTTGTAATATCATTTTTGCAGGCGAACTCGCGTACGCATTTGCAATGCTCTGCGGATTTAATGTCTTTATTTGGAGCAAAGTGATCCATCACAAGTGCGATTTTATCTTTGTGAAATACACCCTCTACATTCATTTTTCCGATTTCATGAATTGCAACCGGAGAAGTAATATCATTGCCCAGAACCAGATCCAGGTCTGCCTCGATCAGCTGTCCGGCGCTGACAGAAGGCAGGCCTGCATGTGCTGCAAGAATCTTCTGAGTCATTGTCATTCCCATGGATAATTCCTCCTTTAATATCTTAAACTACTATGATTTTAGCACAGATTATTTCATAATCCTAATACATAATAAACATATTTACCATAACTATATTTTATGATATAATGATTTATTATAATAAACGGAGGCAATAATGAATCAGAATTTATCTTCTTACTGGATTTTTTATACGGTTGCCAATGCCGGAAATATTTCCAAGGCAGCCAAAGAACTCTACATCAGCCAGCCTGCCATCAGCAAATCCATTCAGAAACTGGAAGAAAATTTAGGATGCAAACTGTTTTCCCGCAGTTCCCGCGGCGTTGTACTGACGGACGAGGGCCAGTTACTTTATGGACATGTAAAGGAAGCCTTTGAAACACTGACACTTGGGGAAGACAAATTAAAACGCTCCATCGATCTTGGTGTCGGTCACCTGCAGATCGGTGTCAGTTCCACACTCTGCAAATTTGTACTTCTGCCCTATCTGAAAGAATTCATACGGCAGAATCCACATATCAGTATTTCCATCAACTGTCAGTCGACCAACGAAACGCTTGATCTGCTGGATGAAAATAAAATTGACATCGGTCTGATTGGAAAGCCGGATAATCTCAAAAACATCAATTTTTACTATCTGGACAACATTGAAGACATTTTTGTAGCCAATCCGGACTATCTCTCAAATCTGAAAAAAAGAGGGATTACCAGAGATTCCATCCTTGGCAATTCCACACTTATGCTTTTGGATAAGCATAACATGACGCGGCAGTATATTGACGATTATCTGCAGGACAATCATATTTCCGTAGCGGAATCCATTGATATCTCGAACATGGATCTGTTAATTGATTTCGCAAAGATCGGTGTCGGCGTTGCCTGTGTCATCAAAAGTTTTGTCACACGGGAACTCCAAGAGGGATCTCTCGTGGAAATTCCGCTCGGCATCCCGATCCACAAACGGGAAATCGGCTTTGCATACAAGGAAAACTTAAAGCCATCCAAATCCTTACAGACCTTTATTGACTTTTACCGTACTTACAGACCGGAGGAAACACTATGAAAGAACAGCTTCACACCATCCCAATTTCAGATGCTATGGCAAATGCCGGAGAATGTCCGTTCTGCTATATCGAACAAAAAACCGAAGAACACATGATGGATTTCGTCCTCGGACATGGTGCCTCCTACATGGAAGCCGATATCCGCGACATGACAGACCGGGAAGGATTCTGCCGCGCACATTTCAAAAAAATGTTTGATTATGGAAATTCGCTCGGCAATGCCTGGATTTTAAAAACACTGATGAAACGTCACGAAGAGGAAATGGATCATGTCTGGAAAACCTTCCGTCCGGACGCTGCTGCAAAACGCAGCAGTTTGTTCGGCAAAAAAACAGATGTTTCTTCCAATTCCATTGTCGAGTGGATCAACCGGCGGGAATCCACCTGTTTCATCTGTAACAGTGTAAAAAATACCTTTCAGGCTTACATGAAAACCTTCTTTTCCATGTACAAAAAAGATATGGATTTCCGTGCACAGGTGGCAAATACCAAAGGATTCTGCCTCGATCACTTTAAAGTTCTCTGCGAAGGTGCCGACGAACAACTTTCCGGTGAAGAGAAAAAAGAATTCTATGCCACCGTCCTTCCTCTGATGAAGGAAAATTTCCACCGCGTCTATGAAGACGTTGCATGGTTTATTGAAAAATATGATTACAAAAACAAAGATGCCGACTGGAAAGATTCCAAAGATGCCATTCAGCGCAGCATGCAGAAATTGCGTGGCAGCGACCCGTCCCGGCCTCCCCATATGTTAAAAAAATAACTTTTGTTTTCTCCTTCCGGCAACCATAAGATAGCCCACATCCACCAAAAGCATGCAAAGAAACACAAGTGCCGCATATCCTGTAAGATACCCCGGATTTCCCATCCTGTCTGCCAGCCAGACAAGCGGAGATCCGGCGGATGGCCAGTTCACAAACATATAATTCACATCATATCTTTTATCAAACCAGTAAATCGGTATCACAACCGCAGTCAGAAATAACACCACCTGCCAGAGTTTTGCAAAATCCGGTCGGATTTCATGGGATGCAAGTTTTCCTGCCACATACAGTACAATTCCCATATGAAACAAAAAGCCTTCCAGTGTAATGAAATGAATGACCGGATAAAAGTTCCAGTTTGGAAATAAAAGTGCCAGCACTGTTCCCGGGAGACAGATGGTATACAGCACCTGCCCCAGCCATTTCCATTTCGTCAGACAATGAACGGCACACAAAATTCCAGCCATGCTGCACAGATGAAACGGGAGTTCATATAAAAACGCTTCATGGATCACCGCAATATAAATTGCTCTCACGACAATCCACACCACAAGGGAACATGCCGTCAGACCATCCATCCGGCGTTTTTTTCTTTCATCCCCTTTTTTATAAATCCATACATATCTGACGCATATGGCAAAAATAACCGAAAGCCACAACAGATGCCATGGACCGAACAACGCAAATCCAATGCCATCCGGAATATGGGTTTCATATGTAAAAAAATAAGAAAGATATGAAAGTTTCACATCAAAGACCTCCTTTTTTACAGTATCTGTGTTTTTCTTTTTTATTATGCAAAACACCCTGCGCCTTTTGCGCAGGGTGCCTTTCCCTTAGAAATCTTCTGTCTGCTGTTTTCTGGCAGACAGGAAACATTTTATTTCATTACAATGTTCACAAGTCTTCCCGGTACATAAATCTCTTTGATGATATTTCCGGTCAGTTTATCTGCAATGACTTCTTTTGCCTTTGCAATTACCTGATCCTTCGGATCATCTTTCTGGATACCAAGCGTTCCCTTTACCTTACCATTGATCTGAACGGCAATCTCCACGGAAGATTCCACCGTCTTTGCCTCATCGAACTCCGGCCATGTCTGCTGATATACTCTTCCCTCGCATCCGATAATCTGCCACATTTCTTCTGTGATATGCGGAGCAACCGGATTCAGCAGAATGATCAGTGTCTTTAACTCTCCCCTGGTGATAGAGCCTTTTTTATAAAAATCATTCAAAAGTGTCATCATCGCAGCAATCGCCGTATTGTACTTGAGGTTTTCAAAGTCATTGGAAACCTTCTTAATTGTCTGATGCATCTTGATCTCAAGATCCTTGGAGTATCCCTCCTCATCAGTCATAAGATCCTGCAATTTCCAGACACGGTCTAAGAATCTGCGGCATCCCTTTACTCCATCTTCCGACCAGGATGCAGCCAGATCAAATGCTCCGATGAACATTTCATACGTACGCAGGGTATCTGCACCATACTCCTGCACAATATCGTCTGGATTGACTACATTTCCTCTGGACTTTGACATCTTCTCTCCGTTTTCACCGAGAATCATGCCATGGGAAGTACGCTTCTGGTATGGTTCCGGAGTCGGAACAACGCCCTGGTCATACAGGAATTTATGCCAGAATCTGGAATACAGCAGATGCAGGGTCGTGTGCTCCATACCACCATTGTACCAGTCGACCGGCAGCCAGTATTTGAGTGCTTCCGGACTTGCCAGTGCCTTGTCATTGTGCGGATCGGTATAACGCAGGAAATACCAGGAAGATCCGGCCCACTGCGGCATTGTATCGGTCTCACGCTTTGCAGGACCACCACAGCATGGACAGGTTGTATTTACCCAGTCGGTCATTGCTGCAAGCGGAGATTCTCCGTTGTCTGTCGGCATATAACTTTCTACTTCCGGAAGAAGCAGTGGCAGCTCGCTCTCATCGATCGGCACATACCCACATTTATCGCAGTGAACAATCGGAATCGGCTCCCCCCAGTAACGCTGACGGGAGAATACCCAGTCTCTTAATTTATAATTTGTCTTTGCCTGACCAATTCCTTTTTCTTCCAGGAATTTAATCATCTTTTCCTTTGCATCTTTTACTTCCAGACCGTTTAAGAAGTCGGAGTTGATCAGCACACCCGTCGCTACATCGGTAAAAGCAGCCTCATTGACATCCACTTCTTCTCCGTTCTTTGCAACTACCTGAATGATCGGAAGATGAAATTTCTTTGCAAACTCCCAGTCTCTCTCATCATGTGCCGGAACTGCCATGATCGCACCGGTACCATAGCTCATCAGTACATAATCAGATACCCAGATCGGAACTTCTTTTCCGTTGACCGGATTGATTGCAGTCAGACCGTCAATTGCCACACCAGTCTTGTCTTTTGCAAGCTCCGCCCGCTCAAAATCAGACTTTCTGGAAGCCTGCTCGCGGTATGCAACGATTTCCTCCCAGTTTTTAATCTGATCCTTGTACTTATCCAGATATGGATGCTCTGGTGAAACAACCATATAGGTAACACCAAACAATGTATCACAGCGTGTGGTGTAAATACGCAGCTTGTCTTCTGTATCTTTGATCTGAAAATCAACCTCGGCACCTGTAGAACGTCCGATCCAGTTTTTCTGTGAAACCTTGACACGTTCAATGTAGTCTACATCATTCAGTCCTTCGATCAGCTTATCCGCATAATCGGTGATCTTTAACATCCACTCGCTCTTTACCTTGCGGACAACCGGAGCGCCACACCGCTCACATACACCGTTTACAACTTCCTCGTTTGCAAGACCTACCTTGCAGGAAGTACACCAGTTGATCGGCATCTCTTTTTTGTATGCAAGACCGGCCTTGAACAATTTCAGGAAAATCCACTGTGTCCATTTATAGTACTTTGGATCTGTTGTATTAATCTCACGATCCCAGTCAAAAGAATATCCCAGAGAATGTAACTGATCCTTAAAATGCTTTACATTATTTTCGGTTACGATTTTTGGATGGATTTTATTTTTAATTGCATAGTTTTCTGTCGGAAGTCCAAATGCATCCCATCCCATCGGATATAATACATTATATCCCTGCATTCTTCTCTTACGGGCAACAATATCCAATGCTGTATATGGTCTCGGATGACCAACGTGAAGTCCCTGTCCGGATGGATATGGGAATTCAACCAACGCATAATATTTCGGTTTGGAATAATCATTGGTTGCAGCAAAAGCCTTTTCATCATCCCAGACTTTCTGCCACTTTTTCTCTACCACTTTGTGGTTGTATACTTCTGCCATGTCTTCGCCTCTTCATTTTTCATATTTTTTCACAATACATTTATTTTACACATACCGGGGTAGTTTGTCAAATGTCACCCCGGCACAAAAACAAAAACCCCGATGATGGTACTCACCGGGGTTTTAAAAATCAGTTTCTGATTAGTTGTTGATGAGCTTGTCGCTCTCGTCGTTCCAGCTATACAGCTTACGGATCTCAGCACCAACCTTCTCTGATGGATGCTCAGAAGCAAGCTTTCTCATAGCCTTGAAGTGAACCTGACGTCCTGCCGGAGACATATCCAGTAAGAACTCTTTTGCAAATGTACCATCCTGAATATCAGTAAGGATCTGCTTCATAGCCTTCTTTGTCTCAGCAGTAACAATCTTTGGTCCGGTGATGTAATCACCATACTCAGCTGTATTAGAGATGGAATATCTCATTCCTGCGAAACCTGACTGGTAAATTAAGTCTACGATCAGTTTCATCTCATGGATACACTCGAAGTATGCGTTTCTTGGATCATAACCAGCCTCGCAAAGTGTTTCAAAACCAGCCTGCATAAGTGCACAAACACCACCACAAAGTACAGCCTGCTCACCGAAGAGGTCAGTCTCTGTCTCTGTACGGAATGTTGTCTCAAGAAGTCCGGCTCTTGCTCCGCCGATTCCAAGACCATATGCAAGTGCAAGATCCCATGCCTTTCCGGTAGCATCCTGCTCAACAGCGATCAGACAAGGAGTTCCCTTACCAGCCTGATACTCAGAACGTACTGTATGTCCTGGTGCCTTAGGTGCGATCATTGTAACATCGACATCCTTTGGTGGCTTGATGCATCCGAAATGGATATTGAAACCATGTGCGAACATTAACATGTTACCTGGCTCAAGGTTTGGCTCGATATCTTTCTTGTACATATCAGCCTGTAATTCATCGTTAATCAGAATCATGATAATATCAGCTTTTTTAGCAGCTTCTGCTGCAACGTATACCTTAAATCCCTGCTCTTCGGCTTTCTTCCAGGACTTGCTTCCCTCATAAAGACCGATAATGACGTTGCATCCGGACTCCTTTAAGTTTAATGCATGTGCATGTCCCTGGCTGCCATAGCCGATGATTGCGATTGTCTTTCCATCCAGTAATGAAAGGTTACAATCTTCCTGATAAAAAATTCTTGCTTCTGACATATCATTGTCCTCCTAAATATGTATACTCTTATATAAAAAAATATTTTTAATAAGTAGCCGTAACTAATCCAAAAAACGGACATCCGACGATCCACGGGTAAGTCCCGTAATTCCGGTACGTGCAAGTTCCAGAATTTCATATCCATCCAGCAGATCTAAAAAGGCATCCAGTTTATCCTGATGTCCTACCAGCTGAATTACCATGGAATCGTTTGTGACATCTACGATCTTTCCATGAAAAATCTCTGTCACATTCATAATCGGCTGACGCTCATTATCCTTTGCGCGGATCTTTACAAGAATCAGCTCCCGGGTAACAGAAAGTCCCGGTTCCAGTTTTTTGATATCCAACACATCTTCCAGTTTCAGTAACTGTTTCTCGATCTGATCCAGAATAAGTTCATCGCCACTGGCAACAATTGTAATTCTGGTATATTTCGGATCTGCAGTCACACCGGATGAAAAACTGTCAATATTATATCCGCGGCGACTGAACAATCCGGATATCCGGCTCGTCACACCTGGGTTATTTTCCACTAAAAGCGATAACGCCTGTCTTCTCATATCTCGAAAACCTTCTACTTTCTTTGTGTTGTTTAGATCATAATACTATAATCTGTGTTTGTCAAGCACTATTTTTATTATAACTTTCGGTTATATTATGAATAACTCCCATCTATCAGAATGGGACTTTTAAAAGTGAAACATATGGGAATACAGGAAGCTCCCGATTCCTACCCCCAGTAAAATAATCACAATAATTTTCATAAGAAGCGCGATCACACTGCAGATCACCCCTGCAAGTGCCATCCCTCTGCTGCTTCCGTACTTTGGCTTCTGTAATGCGATAATTCCAAGAATCAGACCGGCAGCTGCGACAAGAAATGTCAGCCATTTCCCTCCGGCACAGCATGCCAGCAGAATGGCAACAATCCCAAGAATCATTGAAGCAATTCCAAGCCCGTTTGCACCTTCGTCCATATTCTGCGGTGTTCCACCATAAGTATACGGATTATCCGGGTTTACAGGTGTTCCACAATATCCGCACATAACCGAATCATCGGGAATCTCTCTTCCACATTTTCTGCAATACATAATTTCTCCTTTGTTTAATACAAGGTCTTAATGGCTCCATTATAATACTGAAGGATTTTTAAAGCATCCGTCAGATCCACTTTTCCGTCACGGTTTACATCTGCCGCAGTCTTTTCCGCGTTTGTAAATGTTTTCGTGTTGTTATAATACTGAATGACATATAACACATCCACCAGATTAATTTTCCCGTCACCACTCACATCTCCAAGCGTATGTACCTGATCCGTGATCGTCACACTTGAGGTCGCCGAATTATAGGAAAAGATATCTCCCTGCTGGTCTTCTACAGATTCTATGGCAACCGTAACATCTGTACTGATTCCATTATTGGAGTATGCTGTCATCCCATTCGCAAGCTGAAAATCAATGTACATCAGATTTCCTGAAGTATTGACATCTGCTGTTGCGGTATATTCCGTTGTCAGATATCCTCCGTAGGAAGACATATTATAATCACTCTGTGTAAGTGTCGACTGCACTTCCGGTGCCAGTGTTATGGACTGAAAAGCAAGAATATTTTTATTATAAGTAATCCTAAGCTTAATTTTATTAAATCCGTCATTTCGGGAAAAATACACCGGTACGGAAATCCGTCCGTTTCCCTTTACGATTCCAAGGGAAAGTGTCACGGTCTTTGCCTGGGAATTCGTCAGTGTCAGCTTCTGCGTTTTCAATTCCACATCCGTTCCATTTGTCCGAAGATAGGACGGGCTAAAGGTAATATCCGTCTTAATCACCGGTTTTGCCGATGTAAATTTCAGTGTGGCAATGGATGATCCTGTCACTTTCACAGGGTCTGCAATCTGCCCGGTTGTATTTCCTGCCGCATCCTTTTTATAATAATCCACGGACAGAAAATGTGTATACCCATTATAGGAAGCCTTCCACTCTCCGTTATTGTCTGTCTTTCCGGATGTGGTGCCCCCGCCAACAACTACCGTAACCGAAGTAAATACTGAATTGTCATAAGTCAGGTATCCTCCGAATCCGGAAGTCTCCGCATTGACAGAAAATGTCACATCAAATGACTGTCCCGCATTTAAATTGATGGAGTCACTGGCAGTCTTCATTTCCAGCGAACCGGCAGCAGCCGTTGTTGTTGCTGCAAATACGTCAGGCGGCTTCACGCCGGCTCCCACAATGACCATACATGCCAGCATGATTCCGGCTATTAATTTCTTTGCTTTTTTCATAAGAATTCCCCCACTTGTATGTGTTTTGATCCTCTGTAACTCATTCTATGTCTTATCCTACCATTCTCTGTAGCAAAAGGCAAGAAGTAACAAAGCCGGAAATTTTTCTCTTCTGCGGTAATTTTAAGAAACAACAATTTTTAACACGACCGGAAATTCAGAATAAAAACCGGAGGTCTTCACATGCAGACCTTCTGCGTCCGTTTTCCATTCCGGGGATTTTTCATATCCAAGAACTTCTACCTGTCTGATAATCCCATGGAATTCCGGGAGATTCTGGTCACTGCTTTCTGCCAGAGACCGAACGCAGAAGTTTCCATCCTGCGGGCACTTTAACGCAATGACATAAATATTTCCATGATTCACTGTAAAACGGTAATCCTGCGGTGTATAGACTATCTCTTTCTGATCTGAGAACTGTCCCTCCTGCATCTTTGTCGGACCTTCGGACGATTTTCTCCATACCTTTGCTCCATGAATGGCTTCCCTGTTCACCGCCATCCAGTCCGCCAGATCCCGGAGAATCTTTTTATCTCCTTCCGGAAGCGTGCCATCCGCCTTCGGTCCGACATTTAATAAAAGATTTCCGTTTTTACTTACCACATCCACCAGCGTACAGATGATTTCCTGACTTGTTTTATAGATCAGTGTATTCGTATAACACCAGGAATTTCTTGCAACTGCGGTATCTGTCTGCCACGGATACGGTTTTGCCTCCGCAAAGCCGCCACGTTCCATTTCTACAATTCCACTGCCAAACGCCATCGCATCATGCTTGTAACAGATGGCAACATTCGTCCCCCATTCTGCTCCGCAATTATAATAAAACGCGACAAGTTTCTTTAAATAAGGCTTAAATGCCTCATGCTGGACCCACCAGTCAAAATACAACAGGCGCGGACGGTAATTAAGAATAAGTTCTGCCGTCCGTGCCAGCCAGTCATCGAGAAACTCTTCTGTCGGATACGGTCTGGAATACAGGTCCTCCGGATCTGCCTCCTGCATGGATGGCCAGTAAAAATCCCCTTTTTTCAGTGGTTCATGGATATCACTGTCAAACATTTTTCCATTTCCGAGGAAGAACCAGTGTTCCGCACGGTGGGAAGATGTACAGAAATGAATTCCCCGCTTTTTTGCTTCCTCTTTCAGTTCCCCGAGAACATCCCGTTTCGGTCCCATGTCGACCGCGTTCCAATCGGAAAGATCACTCCGGTACATCTGAAATCCATCATGATGTTCCGCTACCGGAAACACATAACCGGCTCCTGCCGCCTGAAACAGTTCCATCCACTCTGCCGGGCAAAAATGTTCAGCCCGAAACATCGGAATAAAATCCTTATACCCGAAGTTCTTCTGCAATCCATAAGTTTTTCTGTGATGCTCATATGCCGGCATTCCTTCTTTGTACATGTTGCGCGGATACCACTCATTGGAATTTGCCGGAACACTGTAAACACCCCAGTGTATAAAAATACCGAGTTTTTCTTTCGCCAGCCACTGCGGCATCTGCGCTTCACACAGCGATGCCCATGAAGCCTCATAAGGTCCCCTGGCAATCTTTTCTTCTACCTTCTGTAAAATTTCCTTTTCCCGTTGTGCAATTCTCATCCATCATTCTCCTTAACCGTTCGATTGCCGGATAATTATTGGGATTGATCTGCTCTTTCGATGGGAGTTCATCCATACGGAAAAAACAAAGTTTTTCTACTTCCTCCTGCTGGCAGATGATCTGTCCGGAAAATTTCCGGCATAAAAAGATCTCTTCTGCGGCATAAATTTCATCCCCGTTTGGATAGACATAATGTACTTCTTCTCCGGAGACATTCATAAAGTGTTCGAGGTTTCCGCAGATCAGTCCTGTTTCCTCCTGTACTTCCCGTCTGGCACAGTCTTTGAAGCTCTCCCCGAGTTCCATAGAACCCCCGGGATATCCCCATAACCCGTTGTCTGCACGTTTCTGCAGAAGCAACTCCCTTTTTTCATTCAAAAGCAGCACTCCTGCACAGGTCATAATCAACGGCCGATGACCTACCTGTTTTCTCAATTCCAATATATATCCCATATGTTTTGTTCTCTCTTTCTTTTTTCTGTCTCCATCATAGCATGGGAAAAGAAAAAAGAAAACCGCGCATCTTTTCAGATGCACGGCATTTGCTGCTTATATCGTAATATCCTGTGTCAACTGGATATCCTGCAGGGAGCTTCCGACATAAATGCGGTAATCCCCATGTTTTAATCTCCATGTTCTGGCAACTTCATCATAATGCATGAAATCTTCCATCGTGATTCTCAAAAGCACGGTCTTGGTTTCCCTCGGACGAAGACAGATTTTTTCAAATGCCTTCAGTTCCTTCACCGGGTTTTCCGGAGAAACCGTCTTCTCTCCAAGATACAGCTGAACCGTCTCTTTTCCCTCCAGTGCTCCTGCATTGCGCACCTGAAGCTGTACATCAAATCCATTGGCACGCGCTTTGGACGGAATTTCCTCAATTTTTAAATTATCATAGGTAAAGTCTGTATAAGACAATCCATGTCCGAAACAAAACTGTACCGGAATCCGGTTCTTTTCGTAATAACGGTATCCCACGAAGATGCCTTCTGCATAGGTCTGTGTCAAATGTGCATTCATATGTTTCTTCTCTTCGTCTGTCAGAGGTCTTCCCGGGAAATACGCTTCTTTCCGGAAACATTCCGGAATCTCTTCCGGAAGCGTTTCTGCAAGTTTTCCGGAAGGATTTACTGCACCAAACAATACCTCTGCAAGCGCAGTGCCTCCTTCCATACCGCTGTAACTCATCCAGACAATTGCCTTTGCCCTGTCCGCCCATGGTGTCATGGAAACCGGACTTCCGGCAAGCATTACAATTGTCATATCCGATCGAACCTCAAGAAGCTCTGTAATCAGCCGGTCCTGTCCATATGGAAGGGTTAAATCCGCACGGTCCTGTCCTTCCAGATCCTGATCATGATTTAAACCACCCACATAAATGACATGCTTATATTCTTTTGCCAGTTCCACAGCTTCTTTCCGCAGACGTGCACTGTCCTCGGTTTCCTTTGCTGTCTCAGCCGCCGCTTTGCTTGCATCAAGGCTGTCTTCCTGCCAGTTATGATCGCTTTCCTTTTTTGCCGGAATATCATATCCTCTGGCATAACGGACTTCGCAGTTTCCACCGAGAAACTTGCTGATTCCAAGCAGTGGTGTAATCTCATACAAAGCTTTAATCTCCGCACTTCCGCCACCCATAGCCTGTGAAATCACTGCATTCTGCCCAATGACAAGAACTTTATCGATTGCAGGATCAAGCGGAAGTTTCCGGTCTTCATTTTTTAACAGTGTGATCGATTCTCTTGCTACTTTTAAAACTTCGGAACGGTGTTTTGCCGTATTATAACTTCCCGCTTTCCGGTTCTTGTTCTTCTGAACCAGAATTTTCTTTTTTCCATCAGAATCCGGTACTTCTGTCAGTTCAATCATATGCAGACGTACCATCATCCGCAGAATATTGCGCACTTTTTCGTCCACACAGGCCTCATCTATATGCCCTTTTCGGATTTCGCTGATCAGCGGATTCGCAAGAAAATAGTCATCAAAATCACTGGTTACCGACATTTCGATATCAAGCGGTCCCTCTGCGGTCTCCTTTGTTGTATGTACGGCTCCCCAGTCAGAGATAATGGTTCCGTCAAATCCCCATTCTTTGCGCAGTACGGTTCCCATAATATCTTTGTTTTCACAGACATGTGTTCCGCGGATCAGATTATAAGAGCCCATGATCGACTTTGCACCCGCTTTTTGTACAACCGCCTGAAATGCCGGGAAATAAATTTCACGCATTGTACGCTCATCCGCTTCCACATTTATCCAGAGCCGTTCGGTTTCCTGATTGTTCATTGCAAAATGCTTGACACATGCTGCCACATCAGACGTCTCGATTCCACGAACCATCGGAACGGCAAGTTCACTGGTCAGTCTTGGATCTTCACTGATATATTCAAAATTTCTTCCGCATGCAGGTGTTCTTTTGATATTAATACCCGGAGCAAGAATCACATCTTTGCCTCTTCCACGTGCTTCTTCTCCTAACACTTTTCCTGCATTGTGTGCAAGTTTGCGGTTCCATGTCATCGCAATCGCACTGTTGCTTGGACAATACGTCACATAATCATCCGGTGTTCCGACCGGCATCCACTGGTCATTGACAAACTCGCTGCGCACACCCATCGGTCCATCGGACATCTTTAAAGGGGGAATATGAAGTCTTTCCACCCCCGCGGTGCGAAACAGACCCGCACCGTGGATCATGCCGGTCTTCTCTTCCAGTGTCATTTCCCTGATCAGAAGATAAATCCGGTTTTCCAATACTTTATCCATCAATTTTTCCTCTTACCTGATTTTACTGTATACACTCTATGTGGCTCTCACAGTCACGAAGAATGGTGTTTTTATTTTCTTTGGATGCCTTTGCGCCCTTCACATCTAAAATGCCGGTATTCACCAGTTCTACGGTAAACGGCTTTTTGCTGTCGCAGTCGATCACAAGCTTATCCTCTATGCGTTTTACCACAATGGAAGCCACTTTATTCTGATCCATATCGTAGATTTCAGCAGCTGCCTCATCCTGTACATCATATACACGGAATGTCACCTGATCGGCATAATCATACTCCGGTCCCTCTTCGCTGTTTCCAAGCGGAAGTACCGTATTCGGACGTACCATCAGCGGAATCTCCATATAAGCATATGTGCGGGTATACCAGTCTCCGCCTTCCTGCTGCCTGCCGGTGAAGAAATCGGTCCATATGCCGTTCTCCTTTGGCAGATAGTATTCTCCAATTCCCTCATCGTTAAAGATTGGAGCAACCAGTAAGCTGTCGCCGAGCATATACTGCTTATCCAGATAATTGCACATTTTATCATTTGTGTAAGAAAGAACCATCGCGCGCATGCTTGGAATTCCCTCGTTATGTGCTGTCAGCGCGGTCTTCCACAGGTATGGCATCAGACGTGCTTTCAGGCGTACAAAGCTGCGCAGCACATCCACGGCCTCATCGTCATAAGCCCACGGCACACGGTATGATGTACTTCCATGCAGACGGCTGTGAGAAGAAAGCAGACCAAACGCACACCATCTCTTATAGACATCCGCGGTAGAAGTATTTTCAAATCCGCCGATATCATGGCTCCAGAAACCGAATCCGGAAAGCTGCAAAGATAATCCTCCACGCAGACTTTCTTCCATGGATTCATAATCGGACCAGCAGTCTCCGCCCCAGTGTACCGGGAACTTCTGTCCACCTGCGGTAGCAGATCTGGCAAAAAGCACCGCCTCATCTTTTCCTTTCTTTTTCTCAAGGACTTCAAATACAGCTTCATTATATAGATAGGTATAATAATTGTGCATTTTTTCCGGATTTTTCTTGTCATAATAAACACAATCGGTTGGAATTCTCTCACCAAAATCCGTCTTAAAACAGTCCACACCCATATCAACCAATGCTTCGAGTTTCTTCTGATACCATTTCTTTGCCTCCGGGTTGGTAAAGTCGACGATTGCCATGCCCGGCTGCCACATATCCCACTGCCATACAGAACCGTCCGGACGCTTCAGGAAATATCCGCCTTCCATGCCCTCGTCAAACATCACGGATTCCTGTGCAATATACGGATTAATCCATACACAGATCTTTAATCCCTTTGCTTTAATACGGGAAAGCATCCCCTCCGGGTCCGGGAATACACGCTCATCCCACAAAAAATCGGTCCAGTGGAAATCTTTCATCCAGAAGCAGTCAAAATGGAATACTTTAAGCGGAATTCCACGATCGAGCATACCGTCGATAAAGCTCATAACTGTTTTTTCATCATAGTTTGTCGTAAAGGACGTGGAAAGCCAGAGGCCAAATGTCCAGGCCGGAGGAAGTGCCGGTTTTCCGGTCAGATCCGTATAGCGGCGCAGAACATCCTTCAGATCCGGTCCGTTAAAGAAGAAATAATCCAGACTCTCTCCCGGCACAGAAAATTCTACTTTTGTGACCGCTTCCGTTGCCACTTCAAATGATACTTTCTCGGTATGGTTGACAAACACACCATATCCCCTGTTTGAAATATAAAACGGAATATTTTTATAAGACTGATCGGTGGAGGTACCGCCATCTTCATTCCAGATATCTATGGACTGACCGTTTCTGGTAAATGCGGCAAAGCGCTCACCAAGACCGTAGATCAGCTCTCCCACACCTAAAGAAAGCTGCTGTCTCATATAGGCATCCTTATCTACGCTCTTTACATAAGCATCCCCTTTCCAGTCCGTCTTCATATAGGCAAGATCACGCCATGCACTGGTACAAAGCTTCTTATCCCCGTTATAGTAAGTCATGGACCAGTTCTCTTTGGTAATAACCAGTTTTGCATTTCCGCTTTTTACAACAATCTTCTCATCATCTTCGGTGGCATCGATTGCTGTCTGATCCGGAAGAATTAATGCAAACTGTGGTCCATCCTGAATTGCACCCTTATAATGATACGTCTTTACACGGATTACTTCCGGCATCGGAGTGGTAATTTCAACCGTAAGATTGATTCCGCCCAGTGTATCTCCTCTGTGATTAATCTTATGTGTCGGTGCACAGAGCACTACTTTATCTTTTTCAATTTTTGTAAAATAAACTTCTGCCGGTGAAAAGCAGGCGCAGCCTTCTTTCTGCAGCCAGCATCCATTACTGAATTTCATATCTTATTTTCCTCTCTTTCCCTTCGCCATACGAATGTTTTATTTTCCCTTATCCACACTATACAAAATTTATCCGTGCTTTCCTACTAGAAATTTTAGACGTAATTTACTATAATATTTATAGAATTTGCCAGACGGTATTTTCCCTTAATTTTATAACAAAGGATGTTTTATGAAACTACATATTAATAAAATACATGATACACATTCTGTCAGAAACCAGCTGCTTCGTATTTTTCTGCTGGCAGGCATGTCTCCGCTTCTGGTAATCGGCATCTTTTCTATTACCAGCGTGCGAAAACAGATGCTTGCCCGCTACGAGTCGCTGACAAATGCAGATGGGCTGCGTGTTGCCTCCTCTTTAAGCGATATCACAACCACCGTGTATTCATATTCTGATACCCTGCTCAACAGTAACCAGTGTCTGAGTCTGTTTGCTGCCGAATCAATGAGTCCGAATATTAAAGAACAGTTTACGGATCTGGAGCGGGCACTCCAGACTTATTTTGACAATACAGCTTCTGTGTGTCGCATTCAGATTTATACCAACAATCCAAACCTTCAAAATTCCGAGCATATTCATTATCAGCAGAATTTTGTCCTGGACGAATGGCGCAAAGCCCTGGGGAATAACTGGAGTACATGGGCTTCCCTGCAGCGATACACGGCAATCGTCCGGCAGCCTTACCGGGAATTGACACTGATCCGGCGGATCGGTGTTGCCTCCAGTAAATATCAGGCATTTCTGGTGATCGGTCTGGATCGCAATACCATTAAAAATCATCTGGAGCAGTCCGGCAATGAAACAGCCATCAGTCTGGACGGAACCCGGATCATCTATGCCACAGACTCTGCTCTGATCGGCAAAGACATGGAGTTTCCCGATGATTTTTCCGGCTATATTTACCGTTACACCGGTTCAAAAGAAATCGGAAACCAGATGCGTCTGGTCAACTATGTAACTCTGCAGTCCTACAAATCCAACAATTTATTTTATGTGCGGACTGTAGACCCGGATGCCTTAAAAACAATCAATCATACCGTTGCCGTATTTGTCCTGATTCTGGTACTTGCCCTGCTTGTACCATTGATTCTGATGATCTGTTTTTCGAACTATTTCAGCACAAGGATTACAACCCTGAAATCAGCAATGCACCGTGCCAGCCTCGGCGATTACAATATCATCGAACAATTCCGCGGTGATGACGAGTTAAGCGATACCTTTAAAGACCTCAAACTGACCGTGGATGCGATTCACGATAAGGAGGCGCAGTTTTATGAAGCCCGGATCCGGGAACAGCAACTGGTCAACCGGCAGCAGCAGATGGAATTTGAAATGCTTGCCAGTCAGATCAATCCGCATTTCCTGTATAATACTCTGGAAACAATCCGGATGCAGGCACTCTCCTGTGGCAACCGGAATGTGGCAACTTCCATTAAACTGCTTGGAAAATCCATGCGTTACGTGCTCGATAATACCGGCACAAGTTTCACCGCACTGACCAAAGAGCTCGAATATATCAAAACGTATCTCTCCATTCAGCAGCTCCGCTTTGGGGACCGTGTAAATTACACCCTGCAGGTGGACGAAGATCTCGACACCGACAGCTGCAAGATTCTTCCGCTGCTCCTGCAGCCTGTGGTAGAAAATGCAATTCTTCACGGACTTGAGAGCAAAACGCAAGACGGTATGATTACCATTCAGATTGCTTCTGTGGACACAGTTCTTCTGATCACAATCAAAGATAACGGACAGGGAATGACAAACGAAGAACTCGATGCACTGCGCGATCGAATCAGAAAACACCCTTCCTCCGATACCCACAGCATCGGTCTTTATAATATCAATCAGAGAATTTCACTGTTCTACGGGGAAGGATATTATATGGAGATTGACAGCGCAATCGGAGCCGGTACAACCGTCCGGCTGAAAATACCAAAAACAATTTAGGAAACAGGATGAAAAACATGGCAAACAAAATTATCAACGTACTTATTGTAGATGATGAACAAATTGTAAGAGAGGGACTCCGCTATATCATTGACTGGAACGCCCTGGGATTTTGTATCTGCGGGGAAGCCGCCAACGGAGAAGATGCCCTGGAAATGATCCGCCAGTACCGCCCGGGACTGGTTCTTCTCGACATCCGGATGTCCGGAATGCTTGGCACGGAACTGATGGAAAAAGTGCGCAGTGAAGGATTTTCTGGTGCATTTATTGTCTTAAGCGGTTACTCAGATTTTAAGTACGCACAGACGGCACTGCAATTTGGTGCCTCCTACTATCTGACCAAACCGATTGATGAAGATGAGCTGGAAAAAGCAGTACAGGACGTCCACGAAAAAATTGAATTTCAGCTAAACAGCGAGACATCCCGCAACCAGTACCTGAAAAAAGCAAAAACCACCGTACTATACGATCTGCTGACCGGAAATGATTTTAACCCGTCCATTGATTATCAGGAATTAGGGCTCTCCTATCCGATCTATCAGGTGCTGATTTACGAAAGCTATATGCCATATTTTCGTTCCTACAGTTTCAGTGATCTGCTGCGTGTCACCAACAAAGACAACAATTCCTTTGAGCATGTCAATATCGACAATCATGACATTATATTACTCAAAGGCAATTTTGCACTGGAACGGTTAAATGCCTGTCTGCACCACTATGACAAGGGAACGCAGAAAGGATCTCCGCTGGATACGATCTTTCTAATCTACGGACCGACGGTTTCTTCCCTTTCACAGATTCACGAATCTTACGAGCTGTGCCAACGGCTGTTGTCCCGGCGTTTCTTCTGCGGAGAAAACCAGCATGTTCTCTCTTATGAGGAACTGCCGGCAGAAAATTCTGCCTCCGCAAGTCTGGATGCAGAAAAAACAAGACATTACAGCGCGTTACTTACCGATTACATTAAAACCTGTAATCAGCGCCGGATTTCCGAAGTTCTCGAAGATCTGCGACAGTTTCTTTTTAACAGTAACTGTGATGTATCGAGTATCAAATATTTTCTGGCAGATATTTTTCTGGAGATCAAACAGGCGATCACACACACGTACAGCAACACCAGTATCCCGTTTGTACATAATGCGGCGATCATAGAACTCATTGAAAATAAATACTATCTATACGAGATTCTATTGTATTTTAACGAACAGTTCGATATGATCATGCGCGCGATCGGAAGCAATTCCTCGGCAAGTGTGTTCGATGATATTTTAAATTATATCAATCACAATTATGCCAGCCAGCTGAAATTAGAGACCCTGGCTCCACTGTTTGGTTACAACAGTTCCTACCTCGGAAAACTGTTTACCCAGAAAATGGGTGTTCGTTTCAATACCTATCTGGATCAGGTACGCATTGAAAAAGCAACCGAACTGCTTGATCAGACAGATATGAAGATTTATGAAATTGCGGCAAGTGTCGGATATAAAAATGTTGATTATTTCCACCAGAAATTTAAAGCGAGCAAAAATATCAGTCCTGCGGAATATCGTAAAAATCAGGATCATTGATTATAAGCAAAAGAAAGCCGGGTGCATCACGCACCCGGCTTTTGTTAAGGGTTTTATCTGATATTATCCAATTATTTAGATTCGCTTAATACATCATTGATGCACTTTACTTTATCTTCATAATTCTTCTTATCTACTTCAAATACCTGATCGTATCCAAGACCCTTTACGGTATCCTGCATATCTTTTAAGATCTTGTTAAACTCAGCTTCATTCTTTGCAAATACCATCTGCCACGAATCTGCAACGATTGTCTGCTTGCACTGCTCCTTGATGGTACTGATATCAGTAGAGTACTCCGGTGTGGAATAGTTTGTTCCTGGGAGAACTAACAGATTACCGGTTTTCTCAAAGTGTTCGATCTCTGTGGTATCTCCATCATTATGTGCTGACCAGTCTTCTTTTAACTTGGTAGAAGTCTTCTCAAGATAATCATCCCATCTCTGATAGTTGTAGCAGATACCGGTATCCAGATCTGTATCAACGATACCATTTGCCTTAAAGTTCAATGCAGATACACCATCTTTCCATGTTCCGCTGCCCCATTCATCCGGCACTTTCAGGTTCTCGTCAATATCAACAAATGCCTTTACCCCGAAATCTGTAAGTACAGGCTTACCATCTTTCATTTCCCATGTCAGGCCTTCCGGTCCACAGTTACCACCACTCTGTGCAGAAGAAGCTTCAATTCCTTCCGGAGAGTATAACCAGTTGATAAAATCAACCATTCTCTGTGGGTCTTTTGTCTGGCTGCCGACCATGATACCAACACTCATCTTACCATCTGGCATAGAACCGTAAGACAGGCACTTCATATCCTTAATTGTCGCAGAGGCAAATCCCTTACCTTCCGAAGTATTCTCTGTTGTGTTGTATACACCGGCACCAAGCCATGGCCAGAAGCTGTATAATACATCACCATTACGGAACTTTGTTTGTAACGTATCGAAATCCTGTGTGGTAGACTCCGGATCAATAAGTCCTTTCTGATTTGCTTCAAACAGGAACTTCAATGCACGTACATACATGCTATCGCTGTCAATTACACTCTGGATTTCAGATCCGTCTACTTTGCCGAGTGCAAATCCAAGGTTCTCATATCCGTACAGAGCACAGAAAGCACCTGCATTCTGCATGGTATCTCCATCCCAGTCTTTGAAGAGAGAAAGCGCATAGACATCTTTTCCGTCTTTGCTGGTTCCCTTTGCCTTTTCCTGCATCTGTTCCAGAACCGGAATCATATCTTCCAGCGTATCCATTTCCGGATATCCAACTTCTCCGTACACATCCCAGCGAAGAGATGGTGCATTGGTTGGCTCAGATGCCTCACAAGGCTCAGTTGCCGGCTGATTGGAAATTTCACTCGGTACTGCCCATACTCCATCCGTTCCGGAAAGTTTACTTGCGGTATTGATTGCATCCATACGATCCTGTAAATATTTCTCATCCTTAATATAATCACTCATATCAAGGACAAGTCCTGCGGTCACCATATCTTTCAAACGACTGGAATCCAGATTTGTGATAATTAAGTCACCAAGATTACCGTTTGCAGAACGTGTCTGATATAAAGTATCTCCACCACCTGCCACGTTTGGTGCAATAATATTCAATTTGATATTGAACTTATCTTTGATCAGTTTTGCAAACCATCCGGTCTGCTCACCCTGGAAGTTTGCCTGACTGTCGAACACATCAATCGTCAGCTCCTTGGCATATTTTCCATTGGATGACTTGCCCCCCTGTGTGGAATCACTGTCTGAGCTTTTTCCGCAGCCTGCTACGGTTCCGGCGAGCATCGTTGCAGCGAGTGCCAGTGCAAGCGCACGCTGTACATTCTTTTTCTTCATTGTAAATCCTCCTCTATAATATTTTACATGAATGTATGTAAAAGAAACAAGTGTTTCTTTTAGCCTTTCACTGATCCGATCATAATACCTTTGACAAAGGATTTCTGGAAAATCGGATATACGAACAGAATCGGCAGTACAACGATAACGGAAATCGTCATACGGATGGATGTCGGTGTCTGCTGGGTTGCCAGGTTCGCAACGGCAGATACATTTCCACCGGACTGCTGTACCATGGTTGCTAGTGAACTTGCCTGATTCAGGTAAGTATAAAGTAAATACTGTAAGGAATATAACTTCTGGTCTGTAATATAAATCAACGTATCCTGGAAGGAGTTCCACTGTCCTACTGCGGACCAGATGGCGATGGTTGCCATAATCGGTTTACAGGTTGGAAGAATGACTTTTGCGAATACAGTCATGGTTCCGGCTCCATCGATCTCTGCCGCCTCCTGCAATGCAGGCGGAATGGATTCTACATAAGTCTTTGCCATAATGATGTTGAACGGCTGTACAATTGCCGGGATGATGTATACCCAGAAACTGTTGGTCAGATGTAAGGTCTTCATGGTCATGTACATTGGGATCAGACCTGCGTTAAAGTACATGGTAATTACCATAAAACGATACCACAGTTTTCTGTGCCACATCCGCTGCTGGGTAAACATGAATCCCAGATAAACGGAAGCAAGTACCGTACAGATTGTACCGATCACAGTTCTTCCAAGGGATACCATTGCTGCGGTTCCAAGACCGTTCAGCTGGAATACTTTTACATAGTTCTCAAGCTGAAAACCATGCGGCAGAAAATTTACTTTACCACTTGCACTCAGATCGTTTGCACTGATCGAGTTGATGATCAGATAGTAAAAAGGATAAGCACAAATGATAGCAAAGATAGCAAAAATCAGAATATTGATTACCTGAAATGTGCGGTCTCCTTTACTTGTTTTAATCTTCATTGCTTTTTCCTCCTATTAAATCATGCTCTCGCCACGTGTCTTCTTCGATACGAAGTTTACAATTGCAAGAAGTGTTACGCTGACGATACTCTTTAAGATACCAATCGCCGTTGCAAGGGATAAGCTTCGTCCGGTCATACCAATGTTGTATACATACAGATCAAGTACCTGAATTGTTGATTTGTTAAATGCATTTTGGAACACAAAGTACTGATCCATACCATTGTTCAGGAAGTTTGCTACCGAAAGCATTAACATTACGAAGTATGTAGGCATAATGGATGGAATCGTGATGTTTTTGATAATCTGGAAACGTCCGGCTCCGTCCACCTTTGCCGCATCATACATTTCCTGATCGATTCCTGCGATTGCTGCCAGATACATAATTGCGCCCCATCCAAGGCCTTTCCATGTACTCCAGAGAATCATCTGCAGCCATACATGCCTGCCACTGTCGAGAATCTTTAACGGTTCTGAGATTACGCCAAGGTTCTGCATCACTGTGTTGAACATACCTGTGGTAGAAAACAGACAGAAAGCAATAGAGTAAACCAGTGTCCAGCTGATGAAGTTTGGCAGTGTAGTCAGTGTCTGTACCAGATTCTTAAACCATTTGCATTTGATCTCGTTTAAGAATACGGCAAACAGTACCGGGAGAAATGAAGTTGCAATACCGAGTAAACTCATTGCAAATGTGTTCTTCATTACCTGAATCAGCTGCATTACCTGCGTCTTGTTACTAAACAGTGTCTTAAACCATTTCAATCCTACGAACTGACACTGGGAAAGTTTCAGCGGTGCTTTATAATCATAGAGTGCGTAGATCCAGCCATGCAGCGGAAAGTACGAAAACAAAAAGCACAAAATGAGAAATGGGAGAATCATAAGGAATAACTTCATTCCCTGACTCTTTTTCTTTTTGGTCGTCATAATAGTTCCTCCTTCTCGTAACCGTTTTATGGTTCACCGATGTTTTATGTTGTTATTCTATCATCAGGAAATATTTCCTCCTACCGGAAGAATTCAAGGAGAGTTCCCAGAATTTTTAGATGTTCATAGATTTTTTACGATATATCAGATTTTTATGGTAATTTTTCTGGAATTTTTCATGTATTTGCCCGGGCACAATTCAAAATATAAAAAAAAGAGATGCTCTTACCGCATCTCCCTTCCCATATTTACCGGATTTTTTTATAAAGTTTCGTTGAAAAAACGAAGCATATGTTCGCTCCATGCTTTGGCCGAAGTAGCATATCCTAACCCGATGCCGTGATCCCCCGTCGGAAAAGTCTCGCACAGATGCTTCACTCCTGCTTTCGTAAGTGCAGCGTCCAACCGGATCGTATTGCTGGCCGGAACACAGCCGTCATCGAGATTCGCATAAGCGTATGTTGGCGGATAGCCGGTCAGATCATGAAGTTCTACAGACAGTTTTTTCTGAAGATCCGACTTCCCGCCTGTATTACAGCGGCAGCTTCCCTCATGATATTCCGAGGTAAAACTGATCACCGGGTACAACAGTCCTACCCCGTCCGGCCGCGAAGAAATCCTTCCATATAGTTTTTCCAGCTCCGGATGCACACAAAAAATTTCTGTTTTCAGTTCTTCATGCAGCATTGCCGTGCTTGCGCACAAATGCCCACCGGCAGAAGCTCCCACCACAAGAATACGGTTTTCATCAATGCCATACTGCCGTGCATGTGCACGTACATGCATAATGGCCAATGCCAAATCCATCTGGCACTGCGGATAGGTATTTGGCTGGATGCGATAGCTTAAAATAAATGCTTTATAGCCTCCGTCACGCTCCATGCGCTGTGCGAGCTGCACGCCTTCCGAATAATAAGAAAGCATCTCATATCCGCCTCCCGGGCAGAAAATAACCGCCGGACGTTTCTTTTCCTGTCTTCGTTCTTTGCAAACAGCGGCAGACGGATACGGTGGAACGGATGCACAGTCATCAAAATGCATAAATGCCTGCTGATCCACATCCGGATTTCCCGTAAACAGCCATACACCCTCTTCGTCATTTTGATCCTCTTTTGGAATCCACCCCTCTTTTTGCGTATGCCAGAGAGGTACAAACAGAAATTTTTGTTTCTCCGCAGTCTCCATCAGCATATTGGCACAGTTTACCAGTGGCTGGGACCAGAATGCTTCGCCCCACTCCATGTGCACCCTATCATGGATCTGTTCCATCGTTTCTTCCTCATGCCCCTGCAGCAGTATGCTCCAACAGGTCGGAAACAGATCTCCCAATGCCGTATCCACCGGTTTTGTTGTTTTTATTTCTTTCCATGTCGATTTCATTGAAAACATATAGTTTCACTCCCTGCCAAAAACCATATCATAAATCACATCCGTAATTTCAGAATTGTCCGGCAAAATACCTGTTATAAAAAGTCACGCAGCATACGTTTTCTGCTCGGTGCACCAAGTTTACGCAGTGCCTTTGCCTCAATCTGACGGATACGCTCTCTTGTCACATGAAACATCTGTCCCACTTCTTCCAGCGTGTGTGGCTGATTTCCGTCAAGACCGAACCGCAGTGTGATCACTTCCTGCTCACGATCCGTCAGGTCTTTCATGGCAAGTGAAATCTGCTTATTACGCATCTCCGCAATCGCATTCTCCTCCGGGGATAACGCATTGGAATCCTGCACAAAATCGCCCAGATGGGAATCGTCCTCATCCCCTACCGGAGCCTCCATGGAAACCGGGTCCTGACTAAAACTCATGATCTCCGTTACACGATCTTCATCTTCGCCAAGCATCTCCGCAATTTCCTTATTGGATGGTTCTCTTCCCAGCTCCTGTGTCAGGGTACGGCGTGCACGGACAACCTTATTGATTGTCTCCACCATATGTACCGGAACACGGATCGTCTTTGCCTGATCTGCAATTGCACGGGTAATTGCCTGACGGATCCACCATGTCGCATATGTGGAAAACTTAAATCCTTTTTCGTACTCAAACTTATCGACTGCTTTCATCAGGCCGATATTCCCCTCCTGAATCAGATCCAGAAGCGGCAATCCCCTGCCGACATACTTCTTGGCAATACTTACTACCAGTCTGAGATTGGCTTCAATCAGTTCCTTCTTGGCTTCCGGATCACCCTCACTGATCCGCTTGGCAATCTTTTGCTCTTCTTCCATGGTAAGCAGACGCACCTGTCCGATCGTCTTTAAATACTGACGTACCGGATCCGTGATATCCGCCCCCTCCATAACCGACAGATCTTCCTCGATATTTTCCTCGGAATCTTCCTCAATATCATCATCAATATCCAAAAGAATCTTACTTTCTTCCAGTTCTTCGTCATCCACCTCATCCGGTTCTTTCTCCTTTGCAGACAAAGAAACCGTCTGCTCCATGTCATTTTTTGAGCGAAGGACTTCGATCTTGTTATCTTCTAAAACTTTTAAAATGTTGTCAAACTGCTCAGAGGAAATCTCTACCCCTGAAAATGTATCCAGGATTTTGCTGTATGCGATCTTATCCTGATTCTTTTTGCCCTGTTCGATCAGGCCTGCTACCATTTGAATAATAGAACGTTTATCTTCTGTCACGAAAAATACTCCTTATCAATAAATTCCCCTATTTTATTTTATATCTTCTTTTAGGTTCTAAAACATTTTACCACAATTCAAAAATAATTCCACACCTTTTTTCGTATTTATGTTCATTATTTGATACTGCCGTTTATTCTCCCCTGTGCTCTGCTCCTGCATTGCCTTGTTATTCCCGGCTCTTTCTTCCTGCTGGTGGCAGCCGATCCCCCTCATGTATCTCTGATACCCTGTCAATGCCCTGTCTCTCATAACTCCGGTGGGCGGTGTCGTTTGGAATGTCCGGATTGTATACAGGCTTTCCATACTTCCGTATTACTATTGTTATTTATTGTGACAAATATTTTGTCTGAATACTTATCGCCAACCCTGTTTGATTCAATTTCCGATTTTGGAATAGCCTTCTTTCATACGCTCCATAGTTTGCCCCATTGGCAGCTTTCCTGGAGAAGTGATTTCCAATCGGTTGTCATATACCGCAACCTGTATCGTACCATGATCCAGATAACGATATTTGATGGTATTGAATCAAATATATTATCGTTGAGCAGCGTCCCGATGGCATTGCAGCTCTCCGGCAGCCGGTTGAAATGACTGCCCAGAGAGGCTTCGCAGAGCAGCCGGACGAAGGGCGACAGTTCGTCGCGGATCTCCGGGTAGCATGCTTCGAGCCGGAACCACTCCTGGGCGTTGATCAGAGCGGCGGCCTGTTCGTCGGCTGTCGGTACGGCAGGCTGTTCCTCTGCCGACAGGGGCAGGGTGAAAACGAGGAAGAGGGCGAGCAGCAGTTTTTTCATAGCGTCTTAATGGTTGGTATCGGTTTTTCCGGTCAGCGTCCGCAGGTCGTTGCCCGAAGGGTTTTGGAAAACGCGCAGGTCGAATTCGGGGATGACGGCCAGCACGTGATCGAATACGTCGGCCTGAATGCCTTCGTACGGGACCCAGTCCACCGTGTCGGTGAAGAAGTAAAGCTCCATCGGGAGGCCTTGTTCGGTGGGCTGCAGTTGCCGGACGAGTACCATCATGTTTTGATTGACCCGTTCGTTCTGCCTGAGATAGAGGTTCAGGTAGTTTCGGAAGACTCCGATGTTGGTTTGGTGCAGTCCGTTGATTTTGTCTTCACCGGAGGGGATGTCGTGTTGCCGGTTATACTCCTCGACCCGCTGCTGGGTCCGGGCGATGTAATCTTTCAGCAGGTCGATGCGCTTGTATCGCTCCAGCATTTCGGGTGTGCAGAAACGGATGCTGGTCATGTCGATATTGATCGCTTGACGCGGCGCCCTCCCGAGGAACGCATTCCTTCCCAGTTTTGGAACGAGTCGCTCACCAGCAGGTAGGGCGGGAGGGTGACGATCGTGTTGTCCCAGTTGCGGACTTTGACCGTGTTGAGCGTGACCTCCTCCACCGTGCCGTCGGCGCCGTACTTGGGCATGCTGATCCAGTCGCCGACTTTGAGCATGTTGTTGGCCGACAGTTGGATGCCCGATACGAAACCCAGGATGCTGTCGCGGAAGACCAGCATGAAGATCGCGGCCGAAGCGCCCAGACCGGTGAGGAACATCGCCGGAGAGCGGTCGAGAAGAATCGAGAAGACGAGGATGACGGCGACCAGGAAGGCGATGACCTGTCCGGTCTGCATCAAGCCCTTCAGCGGCTTGCCTTTCCACTCCTCCCGGCGGCCCATCAGTTGAAATATGGCTTCCAGCAGGGAATTGACGAAGCGCAGGACGGCGATGACGATCGCTATCTGTACCAGCCGCGTGATCAGGACGACGAGGCCGTTTTGATCGGGAAAGGCGATGGGCAGCATCACCACCACCAGGATCGGGGTGACGATGTGGCACAGCCGCCGCAGGACTTTGTCGTCGAAGATGATGTCGTCCCACGTGACTTTGGTCTGCTTGACGACGCGTCGCACGACCTGCAACAACAGCAGGCGGATCAGGAAGTCCAGCCCTACGCCGATGGCGACGATGATGGCCAGGATGACCCATTGGTCGATGCCGCGGGCGCTGTCCGCAGAGATTCCGATGTAAACGAGCAGTTGGTCGATCCAACTCCGGATGGTTTGTTGCAGCATAAATTCTTCGGTTCCGTTTTTCCAAGACAGGGAAAGGTGAGAGCAATCGTGCGGGACTTGCACGCGAAGATTGTCGAACCGCTTCCGATCTTTTGCAAAGATAGTGAAAGTCGAGAAGAAAACGGGAGCTTACTCTCAGTTTTCCGAGGCGTATCCTATCTTCTGCAAAGATAATGGAAGACAAGCGGTAGGCCAAACTTAATTTTCAGTTTTCTCATCCTTGCATGGCAGAGTTCACGAGCGTCCTCGGCGCATGCTTCGAGCGTCGGTTCGTGCAAATTTGATTCAGCCCTCGGTTTTCACTATATTTGTATTTCGAAATACGATGAAAATGAAACCCTTGTTTATTTGCTATCCCCGTTGCAGCACTTGTCAGAAAGCCCTTAAATGGTTGCAGGAGCGCGGGATCGAAGTCGAAGTGCGCGATATCGTGCAGCAGAATCCCTCCGAAGCGGAGCTCGAAGAGTGGATCGATCGCAGCGGTCTTGCGGTCAATAGATTTTTCAATACCAGCGGTCTGCGTTATAAGGCGCTCAACTTGAAAGAAAAGGTCCGCACGGCTCCGCGCGAAGAGCTGATCCGCGTGCTTTCGACCGACGGTATGTTGGTGAAACGGCCTTTGCTGATCGCTTCCGACAAGATTTTGGTCGGATTCCGCGAGCCGGAGTGGGCCGCAGCCTTGTCGGAAAAAAGATAGGCGTTTCCGGCTGTACCGAAATAGGAAGCGGACGGAAATTTTCCGTCCGCAGGGGCTATTTTTTCATTTTGTCGGGTTGTCGCTCCCGTTTGATTCTCTTTTTGCGGCGGACCGACCAGCCGAAGTAGCCCAGCATACGGCCCAGTGCGAAGTATTCGCCGTGCGAATAGACGATGGGGCGGGCTTTCTGCAACTCCAGTTTACCCGTTTCGGAGTCGATGTAGCGGCTGTCGGCCTGGATATTCACCACTTCGGCCAGAAACAGGTCGTGCGATCCTAACGGTAGGATCTGTCGTACGCGGCATTCGATCGACAGGGGAGCTTCGGCTACGACGGGAGCCTTGACGACGGTCGCCGGAACCGGAGTAAGTCCCGTTTCCCGAAATTTGTCGTGGTCGCGGCCGGAAACGAAGCCCAGCTGGGTGATGACCTTGCGGGGGGTCTCTTCCGAAAGGATGGACACGCTGAAGCGGCCGGTCTTCTCGATTACGTCATGGGTGTAGTTTTTGTGGTTCATGCTGAGGGCCACAATGGGGTTTTCACTGGTGATCTGGAAAACGGTGTTGACGATGCAGCCAGTGGGGCGGCTGCCGTCCATGGTGCCGATGGCATACATGCCGTAAGAGAGCTTGCCGAGTACAGCGAACAGATTGTCCATAGGAATTGACCTCCTAATTGGGAT
>OGWS01000198.1_pt1 | contig 64478 bp, 57 predicted proteins | sample 1576111 | NCBI WGS metagenome assembly OGWS01 (sample SAMEA3541534, study PRJEB24748) | human gut metagenome | biome: human gut; feature: human-associated habitat; material: faeces | place: China | collected 2012
AGAATAAGTCTAAAAGCTGTGCTTTCTCGGTTTATGATAAATCGTATGAGCTTGAGAAACGGCATGATATCAAGATTGACGAGCATATTCTTCGACTGGAATTGCGGTTTTGTCGTTCGAAAATCACCAAGTTGACTAAGGCTAAAGACTGGGAAAGTCAGCTGATCGAACTTGGCTCTCAGGTTGAAAATCAGCAGCATAAATTTCTCCACCGGCTGCATATGACGCACTTTGACCCGATTTCGCTTCCCGCACTGCTGGATCGTATCAACGCTTCCAAGTACCGCGACAAAACGAAGAAGAAGCTGCGTCGTATCGCGAAAAAAGCGAACGGCTGCGTTTCGCTCGCAGCCGTCCAGAAGGATTGTAGGATTAAGAAATCTGATTTTATAAAACTGTTGGGAAAGTTTGAGGAGATGGGGGTGGGGTGTATCTCATCCAAGTTGTAAGCAGGCATTTTACTTCATTAGCTCATTAAATCATCTCTGTACTAATCTCACTCTTCCACTCACCGAACTTCCATTTTTTGTTTTCGATTTTAGATAAATCATGCGAAAGCAATCGTCTTTGGGTTAGTAATTTTGAAATAGATCGTTCCACAATATAATAAGATATCGCGCCGACTGCCGACTATATAGGCGTAACAAACGACCGCCGGTCATCCTCTGCGCTGTTATTATATCTCTTTATAAGTTCCTAACCCCAGCAAAAAGCTTAGATTTCAATACAATAGGCTTAGGCCAGCAGAGCTGAAGCCAAAAGATTAGTGCCCACAGCCTGTACTACACATAGAATACCGTTGGCGACAGTGGCAGTAACTTTTATCATTTTAGCTTTCATAGACTTTTCCTCCTGATATTTCATAGCAAGATTGCTTAGATATCCCTGTAACGGGCAAAACAGAACACAGCCTATAGCCACTAAAACTATAGCAAACAAACTCAGCGACCCCAGTTCAGCTGGACTAAACCTATTCTATTGTTCTCGGTTTTTGTTGATTCTTCTTTAGGAATCTCCTTCTTTGCCAGCCGATTGGCGAACCAATTGATTGGGCGAAAAATTGCTGCCTTCCAAGGTGATTCGGCCATCTTTCCCCATTGTCTTTATCGCTCTCCGAATTCGATAACTCGGATATCCTTTTTGCAGCATCTGCTCGCGAAGAGACTTGCGAGTCATCCCCTCCGGATAGTTTCCTAAAATCTCAAGAATTGTTTTTGTGCATGTCGGTAGTTTTACATACGGACATTCCGGCACCACTTGCAGCACTTTTTCCCACACTTCTGACGATGTTTTGCTGCGTATCAAACACACTTTAATTCCGTACCTGCTATAATCATGTCTTCCACTGCAGCGAACCTTTGGCGCATCTGCCGGATCAACGTATCCCATAATTTGCGGATACGGTGTCCGCTTCTGAAATCCGCCTGTTATGTCATCCCAATGCAACCTGCTGATTTCGTTCAGCGCGATATATTGCCCGTCCTGTTCACCCTCCGGCGAGGCACCTAGCTGCCGTCTGATGTAAACTTTATTTTCCTTATCCATGGCAAACTTACCACCTATCCTGTTATATCTCCGAAGAAAACAATTAATAATCTCTGATTTCGTTATATCACGATTTATGGGCGATGTCAATGTATCTCTGTATGTTTATCCCAACAGCGAATACACCAATATGCCGCCAACAATTAGAAGCAGAGCGACTATTTTCTTAGGATTTAGCTTTTCCTTAAAAATACATACACCAAATATCGTAATATAAATATAGCTTGTTGCCTCCAATACCGGTCCCTTAAACAGCGGAATACCTTTATAGGCATACACGCTAAGCAGCGTCGTTCCGACAAAGATTGTATACGCAATGATAACCAGCGGATTCAGATACTCTTTCAGCTTAGAAACATACTGTCGTGCTGCTGCTTTTTTCAGCATTACCTGAGAGATGGCACTGAGGAATACTCCAATCAGCAATATACCTGCATAAAGCAATGTCGTATTAGTCATTCACAGCCTCCGTATCCGCTGCGGAGAATAGTATAACACCGCTAATTACCAGCGCAACACCAACGATCTTTCCAATCGTAATCTGCTCATGAAAGAATAACAGGCCCCACAGCAATCCCCAGGCTGTTGTAACCGCTGTATTGGCAAAGGCAGTCGTCAACGGTAAAACACGAATAATCTGCTGCCATTCCTTTGCGACAGGCAGAATTTTATCCGTGATACGGCTTACGGTCGTATCAGAGACGTCTACGCCGCAAATATCCTAGATATGTGCGGCGATATCGCTAATTGTCATACCCTTTGCGTACATCGAGAGGATTTCTCCTCGATATCCTGGCTGATACTGGTTTGATTCTTTTTCAGCAGCTGCGGCTCAAATTCACCCTTGCGATCACGCGGAACAGTAACCTCTACATCACCGAAACTGGTGCGAAGTGTCTTGCTGCTGTGGCCATTACGGCTGTTTTCGGTGCTTTTGTTGCGATAATCGTACCTGCTGTACCCTAATTCGTCATCTAGTTCGGTTTCCAGACCATCTTCCATGGACTCTGCTATTGTTTCTTTGAACAGATTCTGGATGTCATCCATGCTGCTAATATTGCTCTCTGCCACAGCAGACTCTCCGACCGAGCTGAACAGGAAGCGCGTTTTCGTTCCGGTAAGGCGCATATCACGATTGCAACTTCTGCGTTCGGAATGGGCGTGAATATTTCGGATATTCGCCTGATTATTGTCTCTCAGCTGCCGTTCAGTGTCGCGTCATTCTACCAGATGGCAGGCCGAGCCGGGCGCGACGGCAAACGCGCAAAGGCACTGCTGCTCTGGAATGACGCCGATTTTCAGATGAACCTTGATATCATCTCTGACACGGATTACCGTGCAGTGGACGCCGTCAATGAACTGTATGCAATCTGTGAATCATCGGACGATCTGCATAAGGCCGTAATCGCCTGCTTTGCGAAAGGAGGCGAGTGAAATGGATTTTCGCCATGGCATTCACACGATAGAATTCTTTCGCAGAATGTCCCAGAAGAGCTTCAACAAGGTGTTTCAGCATCTGAAAAGTCTGAATTTTGGCAAACTCTACCCGGACGCGACATATCATTCTGACAAAGGCATCGAGAAGTATATCTGCACCTCGTACTGCGGTCAGGGCGTCGTACTTTATCTGTACAAGCATAAGCGCAGCAAGAACAAAACAAAGAAAAATCTTGCATCTTTTATTCATTTTCGGCTCAATCCGCACACTTTGTTGCGCGGAGAATATTCACCCAAGAAAGTGTTCACCGCGAAAGAAAACCAGCTGAAATCGCTTGATAACCGGATGACCGGTCTGCTGTGTGAAATCGGTCTGGACTGCGAGTTCGAACAGCTGACGCTCTCGCGTATCGACTGCTGTCTGGACTACTTTCCCGAGTCGCAAAAATGGGTTGATGAGGCGCTGCGTGTCATTCGCCGCAGTCCGTACATGAAGCAGTACAAACTGTGTACATTCGGCAAAGGATTCCCCAATCATAAGGAAAAGAACGCGCATTCGTGGCGTATTTGCTGCAAAACGACCACATTGACGGTCTATGACAAGACATTTCAGCTGATGGAGGAGGATCTTCTGAAGCAGTATGATGCGCCGATGCTTCGGTTCGAGGTGTCCCGCTCGGGAGCGAAGTTCAAGCGCGGCCTGTCCGATGAAGTCAAGGGCAGCAACAAGGAAATCCTGAAAACCGTGATGAACGAGTCGGAGAAAACCATTCACTCATATATGAAAAAGCTGCACGCAGACCTGCCGTTTGTGCGGTATTCGGACTGCATGGCAAAGGTTGAGGCCGTGAAACATGCTTCAACTCGCAAAAATATGCGTCTGCTTGTCAAAAAGCTGTCCGACTGCAAATGTTATGCACAGGCTGTGAAAAACAGCGAGCTGTCCGAGAGTCAACTGCGCACCGTGCGTAAGCAGTTCAAAAAGCTTGGCATTCAGCCGATTACATTGAAGGATAAAGCAGAGATCGAAGAATTGCAATTCGTTCTATAAATCACAAAACCCATGCCAATTCTATTGAAAAGGCATGGGTTTTGATTGGTGCGCCCAGCATGGACAACGAATAGGCGGTGAAAGTCCGTTACGCGCTCGGCAGCAGGAAGCGTTAGTCGAAACATCTGTAGTATTCTGTAGATGATATTTAGCTTTAGAGAATCAGATCAACCGACTTGGAGATGTGTAAAGTTTAATGCGGAAATTTAGCGAATAAAAACGGTAGAAGCCATCTTATATAATTTCATAAGATGGATAAAGAAGAATGGACTGGCAAGAGAAATAGGGCGTGTGTTATAATAAAAATAGAATAAGAAAAAATATATTATGGAATAAAAAGTGTATGGTGAACGGTGTGAAAAACGTGCTGCAGCGCAGATTACTGGGATATTTTTTGTTGATATCCTTAGTACCGACATTTTTATTTTTAGGCTGTTATCTTTATTCTACACAGAGACAAATGCAGCGTCAGATGCAGAATGAACGGCGAATTTTATTAGAACACGCAGCAGAAAAAATAGGAAGCCGCATTACGCAGGTGAATGAATTCGTAAGCTGGACCGTACGGGATGAGACAATACGCAGTTTGATGTACCGAAGCAGTGAACAGGCTGCAATATACGATGAAACAAGTCATGCGGCGGCGCAGATTTTGCGGGAGCAGTTTTCTTATCGACCGATCACACGATATATGCTTGCATTTATCCTGATGGGAGATAACGGAATTGACCTGCGCGCAGGAACAGAAGGTTATCTGATTGATGAGGCACAGATACGATTCGCCATGGAGCATGAACAAAAATCTCCGCAGTGGGACGGAATAACTAGAAATCTCACAACATTGACGGAAAATACAATGGTGATTCCGTATTACCGGCACATTACAAATGAAAGTACAGGGCAGAGCCTGGGAGATTTGCTGATACTGTTTTCACCGGATTTGTTTGCGGACGAATTAACCGAAATATTACTGCTCGATGATGAACATCTAGTATTGTACAATGAGAAGGGTGAGCTGCTTTTTTCTGCCGGAACAGAGCCTGCTTCGGAAGAGCAGACCAAACTGCTTTCGGTTGATATACCATCTACCGGATGGAAATTGCAGCAGAAACCTGAAACTGCACTTGGACAGCAAATATGGACATTGATCAGCGCCGGCTGTCTGTTTGTTGCGGTTGTCGCAGGATTTCTGGTGGCGTTATCGGTATTTCTGTCGAAAAACATTTCACTGCCTATTGAACGTCTGACAGCACATATCCGCCGCTTATCCAGTGGGGATTTTACACATACGGTAACGATGGTTCGAGGCAGCAGTGAGATTGATGAGGTGGATAGAAGACTGCAGGATATGGGAGATGATATTCAGCGTTTACTGCATCAGCAGGAAGAAAAGCAGCGACTGGAATTGTATATGCTGCAGTCTCAGATCAATCCGCACTTTCTGTATAATACACTGAATTCAATCCGCCTGATGGCGACGCTACAAGGAAAGAACAGCATTGCAGAGATGATAGAGGCATTGGGAAGGCTGCTTCGTGCAAATTTGGCAGGAAGCGAAGAAATGATACCCTTGCGAGAGGAAATTGGCCTGTTAGAGAGTTATTTATATATTCAAGATACCCGTTTGAAAGGAAAACTGTGCATTGAGATGCAGGTACCGCAGGAAATGATGGAGTGCTCTGTATTAAAATTTGTACTTCAACCGCTTGCAGAAAATGCAATACTGCATGGTATCGGCAGCAGACCGACAGGCGGTACATTGAGAATTATGGCTGAAAAGCAGGAAGATGTGTTGCTGCTTTCGGTAGCGGATGATGGCTGCGGCATTGTGGAGGAGAAGGCAGTGGAGCTGCGAAAAAAGCTGAGCATAGCCGATGCAGAGGCGATACCGAACGGCAGTCACGGTATGGCGCTGCGCAATGTACAGACACGAATCCAGCTTCGTTGGGGAAAACAATATGGCCTGTCTTTTGATACAAAACTGGGAATGGGAACGGTAATGCGTTTGGCATTACCACTGCTGCGTAGGGAACAGGAGGAAGAAGATTGAAGCCGCTTTCTGTTTTGATTGTGGATGATGACGCAATGATGCGAATCAGCTTAAAATCGTTGATTGCATGGCAGGAACATGGATATCGGCTGATTGGCGAAGCCTCGGATGGTGAACAGGCGCTGGAGATCTGCCGTCGGTCGGCACCGGACATTTTGATCACGGATATGAAAATGCCGCGGATGGATGGCATTGCATTACTGCGCGCACTGCAAAAAGAGAAAATACAGATGTATGTGATTGTATTGAGCGGTTATGACGATTTTCAGCTAGTGCGTGAGGCGATGCGGTTGGGTGCAGCAGATTATTTGTTGAAGCTGGAATTGGAACCGTGCAAGCTGCTGGATGTGCTGTCGAACGCGAATCAAACAGCTCAGCAGGAAGAAATCACCACAATGCAGCCGGTGCAGGAACGCATTTTGAGGGAACTGATTGGACATTTTTATTTGAATGAAACAGATTTTGCACAGCAGATGAAGAATGCGGGCATTGACTGGGAGACGGCACCAATCTGGTGTATGCTGATAAAAGCAGGGGAGATATACCGTTTTGAGGAGGTTTCGGATGAGGACTGCTACACGCTACAGTTTTCTGTTCGCAACATTGCGGAAGAGATTGTAGGAGATGTAATGACTGCATATTATGCAGATGGCAAAACAGGAGAGTTGTATGTTTTTGCAAGCGTACAGTCTCAGTTCGAATCAACAGACTCGTTTGTACAGAGTGTAGCAGAGCGCCTTCAAAAAATGCTGCTGCGGTATTTGGATATTTCGTGTGTTATTGGTTTGGCGCAAAGTGATGCACAACCGGAGTCGCTGAGCCGAGCAGCAAGAGAGGCTGCTGCAGCGGTGCAGAATCGTTTTTGGACGGACAATATCATCGTAACAGCGGAATATCAGCATATGGAGCAGGAGCAGAAACTGCGTACACAGATGACAGCTGCCTGCGTGGCCTTCGATCGGCAGCAAATGGATCAGTTGCTGATGATGGCGAAAAGGTATGCAGAAGTGCGGTCGCTCAGGACTGCACTGGAATATGCGGTAGAGGTATATACTGGTGTCAGAGAAGCAATGGAGCGACTCGGACAGGATGCTGCAGCGGTCATGCCGAACAGCCTGCGTTCTATGCAGGAGCTGTTGAAGATAAAGAGCAAGGAGGAGGTGTCAGCATGGCTCGAATCTATTGAACGTGATGTACATCGGTTTTGGGATGCAGAACGGGAATCTGCAGGAAGAAATCTGGCGGTAACAGCAGCATGTACGCAGATCGAACAGCGTTTTGCAGCAGAATTATCCGTACAGCAGATTGCAGAGGAGTTGGAGTTGACACCGGGATATCTCAGTGCGCTGATGAAGCGGAATACAGGTAAGAATTTTACGGAGTATGTGACACACATTCGCATCAAACGCGCAAAGGCAATGCTGCGGGAAACAAATGATAAAATTTATAGCATTGCATTAAGAACTGGTTTTTCAGACCAATACTATTTCAGCAGAATTTTTAAGCGTATTACCGGCGTAACACCGGGAGACTGGCGCAAAGGAATATCGGCAGAGGAATACAAATGAAACGAAGATGGATAGGACTAATCATTTTACTGGCTGTAGGTATGAGCATTATAGGGGTCTCTAAGCAGCAACGACCAGTGCAGTCAGAGGATGAATCGATTACTTTGCGGGTCGTACTATGGGATTATGATGTGGTTATATACGATAGAGAGCTAATCGAAAATTTTGAAAAGGATCATCCTGATATCAAAATTGATGTAATCAGCTATCCACCAACTTATTATAATTCCAGTTTGACCGCGTTGCTGGACAGCGGAGAAACAGTGGATGTTATTTATGTAAATCAACTGGATCAACTCAGTCAAATTACGGATCGCAACCTGGCAATGCCGTTGGATAGCTATATCCGAAGAGATGGCGTGCCAACAGAGCATTATCCCGGGCTTGATGTGCTGCGCGGCAAAGACGGAGAGCTGCTTGCACTGCCATATCGCAGAGATAAGTTTTTACTGTATTACAATAAGGATTTACTGGACATGGCAGGTGTGGAGTATCCGGCTGATACTATGTCGTGGATAGACTTTATGCAATATACCGGAGAGGTATCAGAAAACCTGTGGTCTGGTCAGTTTGCGGCCTGTTTTCTGTTGAATGAAACACAGATATTACAATATATGCGGGATCGGTCATGGAGTGGCAGCAAGGAGAATATACAGTTGCTGCAGGATGGTATGGAGCTGCTGCGTACAATGCAACGGAAAAAGTATATTCTGCCGTTTTCGGTTTGCGAGAGTTACAGTGCATCGCAGCGTATGTTTGAAACCGGAAATTACGGATTATTTGTGCATGGAACATGGTACCTAAACTATTTACAGAATGACAGAAATCGTTTTCATTTTGCATGGGGAGTTGCGGAAAAGCCAAATTGGAGAACAGATCAACCGTACAATGCCATGATGCTGACGCCGATATGTATCAACAGAAATACACAGCATCCGGAAGCAGCATGGACATTCGTACAATACTTGTGCGGGAAGCAGGGTGCAGCAACACTGGCGGAAAATCTGGTTCTACCGGCATATGAGGACGAGAGTATTCGGGATATCCTGACACGGAAATTGACTGAATACGGTATTGATCCTGCACTGGTGCTGGATGGCTATGATGCACCAGAGACTGCCTTGACACCGGAACAGAGCAGATATATGAAGCAAATCTATCAGTATTATCGAGAGGCACTTTTAGAATTGTGCACACCGCAGCAGGCTATGGAAAAAATACAGCAGTTGTATTATCCGACTGCGAGTGTGGAATAGTACAAAAAATTATAATTGCGTCCATCGCTTTTCTCAAGGATCTAAGGTATAGTTTGGTTATGTAAGATCCACATCGGAGAATAAGTGAGGAGGCATTGTAATGAGCACTACGATATGGAAACGAACAGGAGCATTTGTGATGATTGGTTCCATGCTGGCTGTCAACGCATCAGCGGTGGCACAGCAGAAGCCGCAGGATCCGGATCATCCGTATGCAGGTTCAGTGACTGGCATGTTCCACGATCAGACTGCCGGAGAAAATCTGGGTGAGTACAGCGTATATCTGCCGTCTACGATCGAGCAGTGCGTCACCGGTGTGATGATCGCTGTCCCGGAGGATATGACGGCGAAAGCATTTACGCAGTCGTTGTTGGGACAGGCTTGGCAGGCCGTCAGTGAAAAATACGGTATTGCACTTGCTTTTGCAGAGGCAGAAGATGGGCAGGATTGGAATCTGGATGGCAAAGATGGGCGTGATGAAGCCGCTTATCTGAAAGCAGTATCGGATAACTTCCACAGCAAGAATAAGCAGAAGGATGCCGCATTTAACTTGAATGAACGCGCCTTTTATGTAGTCGGTTATGACGAAGGTGGTGCCGCAGCACAGGAATTTGCAATGACCTGGCCTGCACTGGTCTGCGGTGCAGCATCGGTGGACGGATATGCTGTGCCGGATGCGATGGTTGAACAAATCGGTAATACGCTCAGTTATCCATTTGTACAGGCGGGCAGTATGGCGGGACAAACGGAAAACAATATCAAGAATAATGAAGTGCCGGTGCCCATGTGGCTGGTAGACGCGGCTGATAGCTCGAAAAATAATGCAAAGGTTGCAGAATACTGGATCAAGGCGAATGGAGCAAAACAGGGCACATCGAACGCTTATGCGCAGAAAGTTTATGAGAATGAAGCAACTCGTGTCTGGCTGACAGACAGCGCTCATGCAGCGCAGATAACGCCTGATGTTCTGTACAGTCAGTTTCTGGCTGGTGTACAGCGCTTCGTGGGCGATCCGGGCGGTCGTCTGGAGATGACAGTATCGCATACCAACAATGGCAAGACCGGTTTCTTCTATTCGGAAGAGAAGATTGACGGCAAGATTCGCCGTTGGTATACTTATGTGCCTTCTGATTATAAGGCAGGAACTGATGTGCCGCTGGTAGTGGCAATCCATGGTTATTCGAGTGCGATTCATGCTTTCACGGGTGACAGCCGCTGGCAGGATGTAGCAGAGAAGAATGGTTTTATCGTTGTATTCCCGCAGGCATACGTAAATGACTTTCCGACACGCGGTGAAGTATTGGCGCCGGTATGGCACACATATTCCTATAAGCTGACAGAGACGGCAACGGATGACGTTTCGTTTATTCGACAGTTGATCTCTCTGACAGAAAAGAGATACAGCATTGACAGCACGCGCGTTTATGCAACCGGACATTCAAACGGCGCAACGATGACGTGGGCGCTCGGCCTGGACGCAGCAGAACTGTTTGCGGCAATCGCGCCGGTAGGACATAATTCCGGTTCGTATCACGGTGCACCGGGCAACAATAATATGGCTCCGACGATGTCGATTGGAACGACTGCACCGGCAAATGAGTGCAGTGAGCTTCTGCCGACTTGGATGTTCAAGGGTATCTATGATGTAGATGGCGGCGCTGATTTTACGACAGGTGCACCGGCAGGCAATGTCAGTTCGAATGCACAGGCGGTAGCTCACTGGACAGCACGGAATGGTACAGAAAGCACACCTTCCAGTCAGAGTAAGGATGTATCGGGACGCTATACGACTTCAGTATATACCGCAGCCGGCAGTGATATTCCACTGGTGCAGTACACGGTTGTAGATAACTCCCCGCACGCCTATATTCCAACGGAAGCAGACATGATCTGGTCGCAGTTTTTCTCTAAATATTCGCGCGGTTCGGACGGCAGTCTGTACTATGAAGGCAAAAAGGTTGAGAAGCAGACAGGTACTTTTACAGATCTGAACAATCATTGGGCAAAGAATGCCACAGAGAATGCAGTAAACCGCGGATGGTTTACGGGTATCTCGGCAACGACATTCAGCCCGAATACAGCAGCAACACGCGGCATGGTTGTAACCGTTCTGGGACGTGCAGCAGGTGCTCAGGGCGATACGGCTTCGGCTGCAAAGTTTAAGGATGTTGTGTCTTCACACTATGCGGCACCGTATATTGGCTGGGCAGCAGCTAACAAGATTGTTTTGGGTACCTCGGATACAACCTTTGCACCGAATGCTGCTATTACACGTGAGCAGTTTGCGGTTATGACGGCAAATTATGCAAAGGCAGAGAATTTGACGATTGCCTCCGGCAGCAAAACATTGAATCAGTTCAGCGATGCAGCGAATGTTTCGGATTGGGCGAAGGAAGGCATGCAGTATTGTATCGAGCATGGACTGCTGAGCGGCAATGATCAGGGTAAGCTGTCACCAAAGAGCACACTGACAAGAGCAGAACTGGCAACGATTTTGAATCGTATGCCGATTTGAAAATTTACTTAAAACAACAAAAAGACAGCTCTCGCTGTCTTTTTGTTGTTTTCTTTTTGCTTGAGAAGTATCGTTTTATATATCACCTTTCACGGAAAAGAAGAAACTGTTGTAAAATAGCTTTCGGAAAATATTGTACAAAACCCGGAACCTTTAGGGCAAAAACAGCTCAAAAAGGGTTCTGGGTTTCTATTTGTGCTATTTCCTTGTGCAAGTTGCTGATGCATTTTTATTTTGCAACAGAGCCTTGAAAACTGTGAACCGCCAGGAAAATTTTTGCTGTTATTGTGTTTCCTGTTCCATCTGCTCCATTCGCAGGATCGCGTAGCAAAGCTGAAGCTGCCGTGCCTTATGGATGCCGGTCTTTTCATAGAGCCTTTTGCGGTAGGTATCGATGGTGCTTGTAGCGCAGCCGATCTGTTCTGCACACTGACGGGTACTCAGCCCGCTGGCAAGTGCTTTACATACCTCAAGCTCTTTGATGCTCAACTTGGCATAGCCCTCCAGAAATCTCTCATAGTCTGCCAGATCAATTTCCTTTTTTCCCAGATGCGCCAAACGGCGGATCTTAGCAAGGGAATCATCGAGCTGCCCCTGCATGTCCTCTGTTTGACTGCGCATATCTTCTACCTGCCCCTGCAGGTCCTGTTTTTCATTGATAAGCTGCTCGTTCTGAGAGCGGAAATGGTCGGCGCGTTCCTGGATGTCATGCTTCTCTGTTTCCAGATGCGTGATGGTCTGCTCGTGGAAGCGCAGTCTTGCGGAGACGGGCCGCAACTCGTCAAAGGTCATCTGCGCACCGCCGCAGTCTGCCTTTTTGAGCAGCTCGATGTCCCGCATGACGGGGCGAAGGTAGCGGCGGGTATAGTAGAGACAGCAGACCACGCCGAAGAACAACAGCAGCAGCCAAAGGCCGACAATCTCCAGTGCGCTTTTCAGCAGAATCTGGTTATAGTCGCTTCTGGGGAGCATCACAGTCAGCGTATGAGGCTGTGCATCTCCGCTGGCTGCCAGAAACGACTCGGAAAGCCCTACAAAGGGGAGCTTGGTTCCGCTGTAGGCGGTGAGTCCCTCTCGAATGCTCTTTTCCGTCAGAATCTCATCCGGCACGAAGCAGAAGCCGTCGGCGGGATAGGTAATCAGGCTTTGGGGAATATCCAGTCCTTCCGCACCGTCCGTCAGGAGGCAGGCAAGGCTGTGAAAAACAGCGGGCTGTCCGAGAATAAGCTCCGAACCGTAAGAAAGCAATTCGAAAAACTGGGTGTGCAGCCGGCTACCCTGCGGGATACGGCAGGGGTTGAGGAGTTGAGATTTGTGCTGTAAATCGTAAAGCCTACGCTTTTCAAGGCATTTTTCTTTCCTTGTAATTGCATCTTTTGCACTGAAATAACTAACATAAGTATAAGGTAGCATGAATTGCGGTGAAATGCGTTTTCACTATCTAAATCCATATCAAGGAGCTGATTTTCGATGAAATATATCGATTATCGCAACATGAAAGAGTTTTATACCATTGCTGAGGTCTGTCATTTATTCGAGATGGACAAGAAAGAATTGCGGTACTACTCTGAAAAGTACGGTATTTCCCCGCAGGAAGACCTGTATGGCAACCACGGCTTCCGAAAGGTCCTGGTTCGCAAACTGCACAACTACATCTACAAAGAGCAGAAGAACAACGAATTTTCTTCCGCTCCGCAGACACAGAGAAAGGACCCCTGGGCATGAGAAATGACGAAATTCTGACGGTTAAAGAAACCGCCGCCCTGCTCAAAACCACGCGCCAGCAAGTGCGCAAGATGATCGTAAACGAAGAACTCCCAGCCGTAAAGGTCGGCCGGGAGTGGAGAGTGCTGAAAGCGGGGATTGTGGAGTTTTTTGAGAAACAGATATGTTACTGACATATAAACATCCTAAGATGAATGCAAAATCTTGCATCAAATGCGATGTGTTGTGTGCTCATATGAGCGAGAAAACTCCATATGGCGTATATTCAGCCATACGGAGTTTTCCATATTAGAAGAGAGAGGTGGCTTAATAGGAATAAATTATTTAATATTGATTGCCTGTTCGGTTTCTTTGTCAAACAGATGAATTTTGTTCTTATCGATAGCAAGCGAAATATGGTCGCCGCTTTCCGCCTGCACGCGGGACGGTGCGCGCACGATAAGTTTCTGACCGCCGCATACAGCATGGATATAAATTTCCGCACCCATCATTTCTGCGATTTCAACTTCGGCCTCTACCGTGCTGTCCTCGCTCATTTCCAGGAATGCGCTTTCCGTATGGAAGTCCTCCGGACGGACGCCGAGAACCACCGTCTTTCCGGCGTATTCCGCCATCAGCTTGTCCGGGAACTTGCCCTGCGGCAGAGGGATGAGTTTGCCGGCAAAATTGACGCCGTAGCCTTCTTTTCCCTTTTCGATCGTGCAGTCGATGAAGTTCATCTGCGGAGAACCGATAAAGCCGGCTACAAACATATTGCAAGGCTTGTTGTAGAGGTTTGTCGGCGTATCGGCCTGCTGAATGATACCGCTCTTCATAACAACGATACGGTCGCCCATCGTCATCGCCTCGGTCTGGTCGTGCGTTACGTAGACAAAGGTCGTGCCCAGTCTTTTATGCAGGCGGGCAATCTCCGCGCGCATCGAGGTACGCAGCTTGGCATCCAGGTTGGACAGCGGCTCGTCCAGCAGGAATACATCAGGGTCGCGCACCATAGCGCGTCCCAGTGCGACACGCTGACGCTGGCCGCCGGACAACGCCTTAGGCTTGCGGTTCAGCAGATGCTCCAGATCCAGAATTTTAGCTACTTCATGAACCTTCCGGTCGATTTCGTCCTTCGGCATCTTCTGAAGCGACAGTCCGAACGCCATATTCTTGTAAACCGTCATATGCGGATACAGCGCGTAGCTCTGGAAAACCATCGCAATATTGCGGTCCTTCGGCGCAACGTCATTGACGCGGCGCTCGCCGATATACATATCACCGTCCGTGATCTCCTCAAGACCTGCAATCATACGCAGCGTAGTCGATTTACCGCAGCCGGAAGGGCCGACCAGCACGACAAATTCCTTGTCCGCGATTTCAAGATTAAGTTTCGGCACTACTTCAACGCCGCCGGGATATACCTTTCTAATATTCTGTAAAGAAATCTTTGCCATTCCTTGATTCCTCCTTATTCGTTTGCACTTACTTCAAACAGTCGTGCCGAGATATTCACCGGCAGCTCGACCGCAAGTTCGCCGCTTTCCTTGTGCCATGCGCAGCGGCACGCGGCATTCTGCGGATAGAGGCACTTTACGCTTGCGTCTTTTCCGCGCAGATGCGAAATGGGAAGCAGACAGGTATCGTTTCCGCTGTCGCTGCGCCATACCGCAATGTAGTTTTTGTTTCCGGCTTTCAGTCCGAGAGATACCCACGAATCCCCGTACGAGGACAGACCCAGCGGCCAGAACGGAACCGCCCGCCGAATATCCTGCCGGATGCTCTTGTAGCATGCAATGCCTTCCTTCACCAGCGCGAACCGAGCCGGGCTGAGATTGACCAGATGGCCACTTTGGTGAATGCGAAGCAGCATTGCGTTGACCATGTTGAAAATTGTTTCTTCTTCATCACCGTCGGTCAGCGGATAGGACCACACCGCAGCCTGCTCCGGGGTGACCGCCGCCGGTGCATTGGCGGCCAGAGTCGCGTACTGCCGGTAATCGGTCTGGTCGCTTGTGGACTGAAGGCTGTGCCGTGCCAGCATCGCATAGTCCGTCCGCATGCCGCCGCTTGAGCAGTTTTCTATGATGAGCTCCGGGTATTTTTCAAAAATATGATCGATCCATGCCAGATACGCCCGGTTATGCTCCAGCAGACCCTGCCCCGTGCTGTCGGCCTGCTGATCGGTACCGGTGCCCGGCTCGATGTTGTAATCCATCTTGATATAGCCGACGCCGTATTCATTGACCATGCGGTCGATCACCCGCTCGGCATAGTCCCGAACCTCCGCATTGCGGAAATCGAGCTGATAGCGCCCCTTATCGCACACACGCCTGCCGTGCCGCATGAAGAACCAGCTGTCCGGAAGCTGCTTTGCCAGCGGACAGTTGACGCCCATGACTTCCAGCTCCAGCCATGCGCCCGGGATCATGCCCGCGTCGCGTATGGCGTCCATGACCTCTTTGAAGCCGCCCGGGAAGCGCTTTTCCGAGGGGCGCCACTCACCGACGCCGTCCCACCATGCGCCGTCCGCATACCATCCGCAGTCTACGACAAAGTATTCGCATCCTGCTTCCCGCGCCTTCGGAATCATTTCCAGTTCCTTCTGCGTCGTGGGGTCACCGGACAGGCAGTTCATATAGTCATTGAAAATGACCGAGAGCTGCTCATTGTCACGATTCGGGCGGCGTATCCGCCGTCGGTATTCGGTCAGTGCAGCCATAGCGCGATCCATGCCTGCGGTTTCTACACCGATGCAGGCAGGAACCGAAACAAAGGTCTCGCCCGGCATCAGCTGCTTCCACCAGTGGTTATGCAGCTCATCCGGACCGCCAAGCTCCAGATAATACTGCCCTTCGTAGTCACTGATCTCCCAGTGCCACGAACCGTTATGTTCGATCTGCCAGTAAAGCGATACGCCGGCTTCCGTATCCTCGAGATACGCCATCGGAAGATACTCCTTGGTAGACCAGTTGCCCGTATTGCTCACCGAAAAGACCTGCGTCGATTCGGCTTCCGGATCGGAACCGGCCGTGAAGGTCAAGCCCAGATCGGAAAAGCTGTATCTGTTCCAGTGCATTTCCCGTTTCCACGAGTGATGCGGAACGCTGAGGCGCAGCTTGCGGTCCGGTCGAATCAGGCCCTCTTTGCCGAGTCCCATCAGACAGAACGAGGAGAGTGCTTCCAGCCCCTGCGCTTCAGTCCCGCAGTTGGTTACCTCGGTCCAGCTGCGGACGACCGGAATGCCGTCATAAAACTGATAATGCATGGTCAGATGCAGTCCGGTTTCCTCGTGAACGGTCTCCCATTCCAGCTTGCGGCCGGTGTCATTCCGGCTGTCGCGGAAATCCAGATACTTCATTTCATATCCGGGCGAGGTCTCTACGATTTTCGCACCATGCCAGTTGCTGGGGCGATTGCGTCCGGTCACCTGTATCTCAGAGGGGAAATACAGGTCCTTTTCTCCCTGCCGGACGAGTGTGTTCTCGTCCAGCGGAAGGGCGGAGAAATGCATCAGCCGGACCTTATCGCAGCGCACCTCAAAGACCATATGGATACCGTTTTCGTTGATTGCGATACGCTTCATGGCAAACCTCCATCAACCCTTGACCGAACCGCTCATCAGACCGGCAAGGAAGTATTTCTGAAGGAACAGGAAAATGATCGTAACCGGCAGGACCGAAATGACGGATGCCGCCATCAGGCCGCCCCAGTCTACCAGGTTCGCGCCCTTGAAAAGCATGATTGCCGGTGTCAGCGTGCGCAGCTTATCGGACGAAATCAGAACGTAGCCGAACATGAACTCGTTCCACGCATTGATGAACGCATACAGACCGGTCGAAATCAGACTGGGAATCGAAACCGGAAGAATGACGCGGATCAGCGTCTTTGCTTTGGAGCAGCCGTCAATCTCGGCGGCTTCCTCCAGGTCGATCGGTACCGTGTCAAAAAAGCTGCTCATCATAAAGGTGCAGAGCGGAATGACGAACGTGGTGTATGCCAGCACCAGAGAAATGTGCGTCTCCAGCATATGCATCTGCTGCATGATCATATACAGAGGTACCAGAAGAAGAACGCCCGGTATCATCTGCGACAGCATCATCATGAAGTTCGAAGCCTTCACGATACGCTTGCGGTAGTAACGGCTCAGCGCATAGCCGGCCAGCACCGCAATGATCATGGAGATGAGCGTTGCGGCGAGAGAAACGACAAAGCTGTTCTTAATATAGGTAAGAAAGCCGTTATCGACCAGCACGCGACGGAAGTTATCGATCGTTGGATTGTCGATCAGCAGCGAAGGAACTGCCGAACGGATCTCATCCTTCGGTTTCAATGCAGAAATCAGCATCCAGAAGAATGGGAAAACACAGATGACCGCCAGAATGCTGATCAGAATGTAGGTAACGGCGGAAACAGCCGCCCTTGTTTTTTTACTGCCCATTTTTTCCGCCCCTTTCTCAGCCTGCCTGGCTGTTGATTTTTTCTCGTTTGCGGTAATAGAATACGAACAGGATCGTCATGACCGTAAACATCATAGTAGACAGCGCGGACGCTGCGCCGACATTGAACTTTTTCATCGAATAGCGATAGATCATGATCGGCAGCGTTTCGGTAGCGTAGTTCGGACCGCCCTCTGTCATGACCCAGATAAAGTCGAAGTTGATCGCGGTCCAGATGACATGGATGAATACGATAACCAGCGATACCGACTTCAGCTGCGGCAGCGTAATGCGGAAGAAGCGGGTGAACATGCCCGCGCCGTCGATCGCCGCTGCCTCCGACAGGTCGCCGGGAATCGACTGCATCGCAGCTAGGAAAGAAATCGTGTAGTACGGGAAGCTGCGCCAGATATTTACGAAAATGACTGTCGCCATAGCAAATCTGGCGTCACCGAGGAAGTTTATCGGAGCCTGGACGATATGCAGATGAGTCAACAGGTAGTTTACAATGCCGAAATCTGTATTGAGCATCCAGTCCCATGTCATGCCTGCAACGATGATCGGAACCAGCCAGGGAATAAAGACGCAGGTTCGGAAAATTGCGCGACCCTTGAATTTCTGATTCAGTAGAACAGCTGCCAGCATGCCGACGATATACTCACCGGCTACCGAGCACACTGTCCAGATTACGGTGTTTTTCGCATCATTCCAGAAGTGTTCATCATTGAGAATTGTCTTGAAGTTATCCAGACCTGCAAATCCGGAAACATTGGGCTTTATCAGGTTTACCTGAGAAAACGCATCATGGATTACCTTGCCCAGCGGATAGGCAATCATTACCGCCAGAAACAGCAGAGCGGGCGCCAGCATGATCCAGGCTGTCCGGTTGTCTCTTTGGTCGCGTGTTAAGTATTTTTTCTTCTTTTCCGGCATATTTCTCCACCTTTCTCCAGGATTAAGAGTATGCATACCGGAACGGCTTCCGCTCCGGTATGCACCATTTTCTTTTTACGAAGCGCTCAGCTCGCCGGACTCTTCCAGAGAAGTGTTGACTGCATCGGCCAGCCACTCTGCTGCTGCCTGCGGCGTCATGCCCTCCTGAAGAACCTTAGCGATGGAATCGATCATAGCCTGAGAAATGCTGCCCAGCGTTACCGGCGGGAATGCAACGCCGTTATCGGACAGAGCCTGGAAGTCCTCGGTCCACTTGCCCGGAACGGTTACATCGGAACGCGGAGATGCGCTGGAGTAAACGCCCTGCTGCCATTCCTTGCCGCATACGTAGGTCGCAAAGTCGAATGCTGCGTCGTTGTTCTTGCTGGTGTTGAACAGGAACAGCGGCTTCAGCTCCATGTAGGTTGCCGGCGTGCCGCCTTCCGGTACCGGAATCGGCTCTACGGTAACATCGGACATCACTTCCGGATTGGCGTCCTCTTTTTCCTGGAGCCAGTTGCCGGTTACGTAGCTAGCGGAGAAGCCGTTGACGAAGTTGTCGTCGGTCTCTTCATAGCCGAAGCTCTTGGAGTTCGGATCGACAACGCCGCTGTCGATGCAGTCCTTATAGAACTGGAACACGTCTGCCGCTGCGGCCAGCTGGTCTGCATTGTCCTTCCAGGTATTCTTGTACATGCCGTCATCCTGCAGCGAGCAGATCTCAAGGCCCTTCTGCGCCAGATAAACGATCATTTCCTGCGGAGCACGCACGCCCGTGCAGGCCAACGCATACGGATAGGTGTCGGTCTTATCCTTGAAATCCGTCATGGAAAGCACATCATCCCAGGTAGCCGGTACGGACGCGCCGCCCTTTTTCATGATATTCTCGTGGCACAGATAAGCGCGAACCGTCATTTCGTACGGCACACCGATGATCTCATCGCCGATGGACATACCCTTCATGACCGCGTCGCTCAGTACGGAAGCGTCGTCCCAGTTTGCGTAGCGGTCGGACAGGTCCTCCAGAATGCCCATGCTGTGGAATTCGCCGGTCCACTCGGGCAGGCCCCACGCAACGTCCGGCGTATTGCCGCCCGCAGCCGCGGAGAGGATCTTGTCATGCAGCATGTCATAGGAGAACTCGGTATAGTTGACCTTGACGCCGGTCTGCTCCTCATACTGTGCTACCAGCTTCTTTACGTTTTCGCGCTGCGAATCCGACAGGTTAGACGACCAGACCTCAAGCGTCGTGCTGCCGTCTGCGCTGCTGCCGCCGTTAGAAGACGAACCGCCGCATGCCGCCAGCGAAAGTGCCATGCTGGCTGTCAGCACGCCTGCCAGAGCTCTTTTCCACATTTTTCTCATTTTTCATACCTCTTTCTCTGTTTTTGTCCTGTTATCTCTTCTACTCTACTTCTCTGCTGCTTATTCCGCCCTCCTTATGCGCTGCCGTCCAGCAGGCGACGGCGTTTTTATTTTCAGGCCTTCTGACCGTAATAAGCGTTTTTGCCGTGCTTGCGCAGATAATGCTTGTCCAGCAGCTCCTGCTGCATCGGCTGCACGGTATTGTTGGAAACCAGCAGGTCCTGCCATGCCATCAGCGCACATTCCTCCAGCACAACGGCGTTTTCTACCGCCTTTTTCGGCGTCGCGCCCCAAGTGAACGGGCCATGGCTGTGAACGATGACCGCCGGGACCTGATTCGGGTTTTTATCGCGGAAGGTCTCGACAATCACCTTGCCGGTCTCCTTCTCGTACTCGCCCGCGATCTCTGCCGGCGTCATTGCGCGCGTGCAGGGAACCGCACCGTAGAAATAGTCGCCATGCGTCGTGCCGAGCGCCGGAATCGGCATGCCGGCCTGCGCAAAGGTCGTTGCCCAGCGGGAATGCGTATGTACGACGCCGCCGATATCTGGGAAGGAGCGATACAGTTCGATGTGCGTCGGGGTATCCGAGGACGGGCGAAGCGAACCTTCGACAACCGTTCCGTTCAGATCAACCACGACCATATCATCCGCCGTCATGTCCTCATATTCCACACCCGACGGCTTGATAACGATCAGGCCCTTTTCCCGGTCGATACCGGATACATTACCCCAGGTAAATGTGATGAGCTTGTGCTTTGGGAGCAGGAGATTGGCTTCCAGCACCTCTTGCTTGAGCTGTTCCAGCATAGCGTCTCTCCCCTCCTTATTTCAGCTTCCATGCCAGATCGGACACGAGCAGCTGCTGCTTGAGTGCCGAAATGGTGGTATCCTTCGTAATATGAACAAATTCAATGCCCATGATCTCTGCCCAGTCTTCCATCTGCTCAGCGGTAACGGCATAGGAGAGCACCGTATGATGCGCGCCGCCTGCCATGATCCATGCGTGGATACCGGTTTTCAGATCCGGCATACCCTTCCACATAACGCGGGCTACCGGCAGATTGGGCATTTCGTAAATCGGCTTGATGCATTCAATATCCTGTACAATCATGCGGAGACGGCCGCCCATATCGATCAGCGAAACGACAATGGCGTTGCCCGGATGTCCCTCAAAGACCAGACGTGCTGGTGCAGCCTTGCCGCCGATACCCAGCGGATGTACCTCGATGCGCGGCTTTTCCGCCGCAACAGACGGGCAGACCTCCAGCATATGCGCACCGAGCGAAAGCTCCTTGCCCGGCTCAAGGTCGTAGGTATAATCCTCCATGAAGGCCGTTCCGCCCGGGACGCCCTCGCTCATCTGTTTCATGATGTGCGTCAGCGCGGATACCTTCCAGTCGCCCTCGCCGCCGTAGCCGTAACCCTTTGCCATCAGGTCCTGCGAAGCGATGCCGGGAAGCTGTTCCATGCCCCAGAGATCCTCAAAGGTATTGGTATATGCGCCGCAGCCGTGCTCATCCAGCATTTTCTGAATGGCGATCTCCTCGCGCGCCTGGTAGCGGACGGTTTCCATGTCATCGGTCGCGAACTCGTAATTCTGCTGATATTCCTTCATCAGGCTGTCGATTTCCTGCTCACTTACCTGATTCATCACTTCAACAAGATCGCCGACTGCATAGGTATTCACCTGCCAGCCGAGCTTCATCTGTACTTCGACCTTATCGCCTTCGGTCACCGCGACCTGACGCATATTATCGCCAAAGCGCATGACCTTCAGCTCGCGGCTTACGGCTGCGCCTACTGCGGCACGCATCCAGCCACCGATTTTTTCCTGTACATCTGCATCTTCCCAGTATCCTGCAACGATCTTGCGCGGCAGACGCATGCGCGCTGCGATGAAGCCGTGTTCGCGGTCGCCGTGCGCCGACTGGTTCAGGTTCATGAAATCCATGTCGATGCCTTCGTTCGGAATGTTGCGGTTGAACTGCGTTGCGAAGTGGCAGTACGGCTTCTGGAGCACCGACAGTCCGCCGATCCACATCTTAGAAGGCGAAAACGTGTGCATCCAGACGATCACGCCCGCGCAGCGGCTGTCGGCGTTTGCCGCTCGCATTACCTCCGTGATTTCATCCGGAGTCTTTGCTACCGGCTTCAATACCAGCGAGCAGGGAAGCCTGCCCGACCGGTTCATTCCCTCCGTCATGATCTGCGCGTGTTCCTTTACCTGACGGAGCGTTTCTTCACCGTATAAATGCTGAGAGCCTACAATCAGCCAAAATTCATAATCCTTCAGTGCCATGCGGTATCTTCCTTTCTGTTTTTCCCTGCGTTTTTCATACCGCCTGTATTGCGGTTTCCTCAACAGCCAGAAGTCCCTGATATGCGTGCATATAAGCGGTAAATCCGGCAATGTCCGCGGGAGCCGGATCCTTTTCGATGATTGGCATATCCGTAAAGACGTTCTGTTCCATGTACTGCGCCAGTGTCATTCCCTCTCCGCTCAGCATATATTCCGCCAGCAGCGCGATACCCCACGCGCCTCCCTCGCCGGCGTTTTCCATAACCGATACAGGAACACCTATCGCAGCAGCCATGATTTTCTGCCCCGCCTCCGGTGTCTTGAACAAACCGCCGTGGCCCATCAGCCGATCCAGCTTGACGGATTCTCCTTCGGTCAGCAGCTCCATTCCTATTTTAAGGGTTGCCACAGCAGAATACAACTGTGCGCGCATAAAGTTTCCGAGCGTCAGGCGGCTTTCCGGACGGCGTACCAGAAGAGGCCGTCCCTCCTCCATGTCAACGACCGGCTCACCCGACAGATAGTTGCAGCACAGAAGGCCGCCGCCGTCTTTTTCTCCCTCCGCCGCTTTGGAATATAGCAGCGAATAAAGTCTGTCATCACTCAGATCGCTTCCGATGCAGTGTGCGAACTCCTGAAGCATGCCTGCCCATGCGTTGATCTCCGAGGTGCAGTTGTTGCAGTGCACCATGGCAACCGGCTTGCCATCCGGCGTCGTCACCATGTCGATCTCCGGATATACCTGACTGAGCGGGCGTTCCAGCACGACCATTGCGAAAATGGAGGTGCCTGCCGATACATTGCCGGTGCGCTCGGCGACCGAGTTTGTCGCGACCATGCCGGTTCCGGCGTCGCCTTCCGGCGGACAGAACGGCGTACTGGGCTGCAGCTCGCCGGTCGGATCCAGCAGCTGTGCACCCTCCGGTGTCAGCCGGCCGGCCTGTACGCCCGCGGGCAGGACCTGTGGAAGAATGTCCAGCAGCTTCCATCTGAAATGATGCCCGGCAACCAGCCGGTCAAAGCGGTCCGCCATATCGGCGTCGTAGGTCATCGCGGCGCTGTCGATCGGGAACATGCCAGACGCCTCGCCGACGCCAAGAACGCGTTCTCCGGTCAGCTGCCAATGTACGTATCCTGCCAGCGTTGTCAGGTAATCTATGGAGGAAACATGCGCTTCCTCGTTCAGAATCGCCTGATACAGGTGCGCGATGCTCCAGCGCTGCGGAATATTAAACGAAAACTGTTTGGTCAGCAGGTCGGCCGCCCGGTCGGTAATGGTGTTTCTCCATGTACGGAATGGAACCAACTGATTGCCGTCGCGGTCAAATGCCAGATAGCCGTGCATCATGCCGCTGAAGCCGATTGCATCCAGAACGGTGATCGGACTGCCGTACCGCATCCGGTACCGGTCCGCCATATCGCGATAGCACGCCTGCAGGCCGTTCCATACCTGCTCCAGCGGATAGGTCCAGATGCCGTTGACCAGCTGATTTTCCCATGTATGACTTCCTGTTGCAAGGACCGCACCATGTCCGTCGGTCAAGACGGCCTTGATTCGTGTAGAACCGAATTCAATGCCCAGCACCTTGCGCTGCGGCGCAGGCTGTACATTGAATTGTTCCGTCATGCTCATTTGTACGCACCTTCTTTTTGCTGTACTCACCGATATGTAAGTATCTTTTGTATTTTTATTGTAGCAATTGTACGTACAAAAAGCAAGACGGGAAAATGCACTGAATTTTCCCGTCTTTTTTATTCATATTATCCAAAAAGGTATTATTTCAGGCAGCGTACAGAACCGCGTTCAACAATATTAGGCTTGATTTTAATATGTTCTCTATGCTCCGGATCTTCCAGACAGCGCATCAATACATTTGCGGCAGTTTCTCCGATATCCGCTGCCGGATAGGTCACAGTCGTCAGATTGTACAGCAGCGAGCCGGCGAACGGCGAATTATCGAAGCCGACAACCGACAGATCGTCCGGAACGCGCTTTCCGGCGCGCCGCAGCACATCGATCAGCTTTGCGGCGATTTCGTCATTATAACATACCACCGCTGTGCTGTCCGCCAGACGCTTGAGGATCATTTCATCCATAGAGCCCTCGAACAGATAGCGGACATCCTCTGTCGTGTACCACAGAATGCAGTCATCTTTGATGTGCCCGTCATTCTTCTGCATTCCCTTTACAACGCCCTCGTAGCGTTTTACGCCCTGAATATCATCGGATTTGAAAATCCCGCCGATCTGCGTATGTCCCCGGTCAATCAGATGCTGTGTGAGCAGCTCGCCCGACTGTACATCATCCATCAGTACGTAGCTGTCGTTTGCGCCGTCATAGCAGCCGTTGATAAACACCATGGGGATGCCTGCATCGCGGAAACTCTGCAGGATACCTTCGTTCGGCGTAGGGAGAGCCGTTTTGGTGCCCTCGATGATCAGTCCGTCCACACCTGCCGCCAGCAGCTTCTGCAACGCCGTCGCCTCGTCCAGCGTTTTATTGTGCGTAAGTCCCAGCGTAAACAGATAGTCATGACGGCTCAGCACCCGCTCGATGCCGTTAATGATGCCGGGGAAAATATAATCGTCCAGATACGTGGTCAGCACACCGACTCTGCGGGTGCGGGATTCGCTGCGGTTCACCCGGCCGGCATTCTGCCGGCATACAAACGTGCCGCGCCCCGGCGTCCGCTTCAGCAGTCCCTCCTGCTCCAGGCCGCTGATCGCCTGCCGTATCGTCTGCCGGCTGTATCCAAACTGCTCAGCGAGCTCCAGTTCCGTCGGAATCTGCTGATTCGCAGTGTATTCTCCGCTATTTATTTGGTCCCTCAGCCATTGCTGTAACAGCTGATATTTGGGCTGTGCCATACCTCATTCTCCTTGATTTGTCATTATCATTATTACATCTCCTATTATAACGTATGTTTTCATTTTTGTAAATAAAATGTACGTACATTTTTGCATATCTATTTTCTGTCAGGGTCGCCGCTCAGCCGGAGCCGGTTCTGCAGCCGCCACGTTCTGGGCGGCACCTGCATTCTGTTCTTAAACGCTTTATTGAATTGCAGCGCGCCTTCATAGCCAACCTGCTGCGCAATCTGATAAATCGGCAGATTGGTGTTGACCAGCAGCTCTTTGGCCTTACCCATTCGATAATTGATCAAATATTCCTGCAATGTGACATGCAGCGTGCTGCGAAACAGCCTTGCCAGATGGCTTCGGGTGACATTGCAGAAACCGGCAATTTCATCCAGCGAGCGAATATCCGCATAGCGCGATTCGATATAGCGCATCGCCTCCGCAATGTAGACATTGGCGATATTGATATCCGTCGTAACGTTTTTTGACTGTACCGCGGTATTTTCCATCAGTCCGTCAAAGAAAAGATGCAGCTGCCCGATAATGAACGCTTTTGAGGCATCGGGGCGGCCGAGTATCTGACGAAGCGGCTCCCGGACGCGGGAAGATACCGCATGCGCATAGCTTTGGGGGTAAAAAACCGGATTATTCCGCGTCAGGCCGCACGCACGGAGATACGACGGTACGCTCAGGCCGGTGAATACGATCCAGATATAATGCCATGGGTCGTTCTCATCAGCACGGTACATATGCGCGGTATGCGGCTCCAGCAGAAAACCTTCTCCCGCCTTGACTTCAATCGTTTCGGAGAGAATATTCTGTCCTTTTTCGCCGGAGGGCTGAAGCATAACCACACCTTTTCCCGATACAACGTAATGAAAAATGTATTCATTACGAATATACGGGCCAAAGGAATACAGCGGCGAACACTGCTGATCGCCGATTTCCAGCAGCGCCAGATCCTGGCAGGTGTTGAAATTAAAAAGATATACTACCATGTCGGTCCGTCCCTTCCAAGCTGACTTTATCAAACATATCTAATAAAATTTTATAAATTTTATCGCAGAAAAATATTTTTTGCTTTTTTAAGTCATTTGATACTTTTTATAATAGTGCTATAATCCAATTTGTCAAGACAAACCAGTCGGATTTGATCATACAATTTCAGATTTACATGATTTATGAAAGAAGGGTAATTATGGACAAGAACTTGTTTGCTGTCAATCCGCCGATGGGCTGGAACAGCTGGGACTGCTACGGTGCCTCCGTTACGGAAGAGGACCTCATCCGAAACGCGGATTATATGGCAGAGCATCTGAAGCCCTATGGCTGGGAATACGTTGTATGCGATATTCAGTGGTCGGAGCCGACCGCAGATTCTACCGCCTATCACGCCTTTGCTGAGCTCTGCATGGACGAATACGGTCGTCTGATGCCCTCCCCAAATCGTTTTCCCTCCGCCGCAGACGGAAAAGGCTTCAAACCGATTGCTGACTACATTCACAGCAAGGGACTGAAATTTGGCATTCATATCATGCGCGGCATTCCGCGTCAGGCGGTTGCAAAGAACGTACCCATCAAGGGTACCGATGTTCATGCGCGTGATATTGCTCACACGGCTTCTATCTGCGCCTGGAACTCGGATATGTACGGTCTTAATCCCGTTGCCGTCGGCGCACAGGCCTATTACGACTCTCTGTTCGAGCTGTACGCTTCGTGGGGCGTCGATTTCGTCAAGGTAGATGACATCTGCGTGGTTTACCGCCGTATCAATCAGGATTACGACTATTCCGGCAGAGAAGAAATCGAAATGATCGCCGCAGCAATTCAGCATTGCGGCCGCGATATTGTGCTGAGTCTTTCTCCCGGACCGGCCATGGTGGAACAGGCGGACCACCTGCGCAAATACGCCAATATGTGGCGCATTACCAACGATTTCTGGGACCGCTGGGAAGATATTACTGAAATGTTCATGCGCTGCCGCAACTGGAGTCCTTACGTATCGAACGGCTGCTTCCCGGATTGCGATATGCTTCCGGTCGGCCATATCTCCATTCGCGGCTGCGAGCACGGCGTTTTCGAGCGCAACACGCTTCTGACCCGCCCTGAGCAGCGCACCATGCTGACGCTGTGGTCGATTTTCCGTTCGCCGCTTATGCTTGGCTGCGAGCTGACCGATCTGGATGAATGGACGCTCGGCCTGATTACCAACCCGGAAGTGCTGGCACTGCTGAAGGACAGCCGGAACGCCCGCGAAATTCTGAATGTCTGCGACACGATTGCATGGCAGGCTGAAGATGAGCAGGGTAACACCTACCTTGCCGTATTCAATCTCGGCAATCTTCCGGCAAAGCGCGAGATCACGCTGGACAAGCTCGGTCTGTCCGGTGAATACACGGTTCACGACCTCTGGGGCGACCAGCCCGATGCTGTCGTTTCCTCCGGCATTGTATGCTCGATCGATACGCACGGCGCTGTTCTGTTTAAGCTCACGACAAAATCCTAATTCTCCTTTTCTTCAAAAACACCACCCGCAAGGGTGGTGTTTTTTTGTTCTGATCAAAATCGTCTTATTCCAATTCGCTCAGCAGCATATTCAGTTCGGATATGACATCATCCGCCGCACGGTCTGCCAGTCGAAGAACGCACGGATTGCCTGTTTTCATCGCATAGGACAGTCCCGCCTGCCGAAGCAGCTCCACATCATTTTCGTTATCCCCGAAAGCCATCGTTTCTTCTCGATTTATATGAAGATGGCGCTGCAAAACCGCAAGCGCTGTGCCTTTATCGCAGTCCTGCGGCAGCAGGTCCACCCACGCCATACCGGAAACCACAGGCCGCATCGTCCCTCCCGCAGCCTGCGCGATACGCAGACGGTATTCTTCGGTGGCGCCGTCCGGGAAATACGCCGCAATTTTCAGAAACGGCTCCGGCACCGCTGTCAGATCCTCTACAACCGCTACATCATTCCCCACAAAATATCGCATATGGTCCGCGTAAGCCGGGTCCTTTGGCTGAACATAGCACTGCATGACTCCGCTCAGCAGCGGTTCGCAGCCCTCCATCTCCAGCATGCAGCGCAGAATCTTCGTGCCGAGCGCCCGGTCGATCACCTGCTTATACAGCACACTGCCGTCGCTGATGACCAGACTGCCGTTTTCGCAGATATAGTCGATTTTGTCCGCGACAGGGGCAAACAGCCGCCGCAGATTGGTATACTGTCTGCCGCTCGCCGCCGCAAAACGAATTCCGTGCTGTTCCAGCCGTTCAATAACGTCAAACAGCGCCGGGTCTAATCGGGTCTGTCCGCCTTGCAGCAGCGTCCCGTCAATATCACTTGCGATTAAATGAATCATATGACTAAATCCCCTTATATTATAAAAGAGCTCGAGATTGCGAACGCCATAGTAGTTTTAGACTTCCGCGTGACAGCGTACTTCCAACGCTCGTAATCAATTCACAATACAACCTATCTCAAATCAAAACGCCTAGACCATTACAGCTATGTGCATATCCGATTGATCCTCTATCCCATGCAGATACAGCATATCATAATAAGAAACAAAAGTCACTTATCTATATTCAAAATTCAAATTTTGACTGTAGATATTACTCTTGAACAGCAGAGCTTGTACTGTCCGTTTTTCCAATCAGATAAAATATATATTATATTCATGAGGGCCGCAGGGTAATTCCCTGTGGCCTATTTTGTTTGAAAGGAGAAGAAACATGTTCGAAAATCAAAAATTCCTGACACGTGGCGTGGAGAATGAAATCCCATCGTGGCTGATCAACCTCATGTGGCACATGGTTTTGACGATGGAAGTGCCGAGAAAGGATTACCTGCAAGTGTTTATCCTTACCAAAACGCCAACCGGTCAGCACATCGTCCATAAGCAGGAGCAGCCGCCGTACCGCTACGAGCTTGATGTGCCGTGTGATGATGCCGTAAACGCGAAGGTGTTCGTCATCGACGATTTGACGCATTCTACTATGCTGCTTGCCGAAGAGTATTAAGTTTTACCAAACGAAATGGAGGAACAGACAATGAGCGAAACGAGAATTTGTGCAAACTGCGGTGCAGAATACCCAATTGAAGACATGTATCAAGCGGAAGGCGACTGGCTCTGCGAGGATTGTGCCGACCGCCTGACCGTAATCTGTGACCACTGTGCCGAGCGGGTCTACGAGGAAAACGCCGTCGAGGACGATACCCACACACTCTGCGACCACTGCTTTGATGAATACTACGTCCGCTGCGAAGACTGCAACCGCATTATTCATCGTGACCGCGCGTATTGGGATAATGACGACAACGCCTACTGCGCATCCTGCTGGGATGAGCATTGTAACATTATACACGAGTACAATTACACACCGGATCTTGTGTTTCATGGCAAGGGCCTGCGGCATTTCGGCGTGGAGCTCGAAATCGATGACGGCGGCACGGTAAACAGCAACGCGCAGAAGCTGCTCGATATTGCGAACAAGGATGCCGAGAACCTGTACATCAAGACAGACGGTAGTCTGGATGAAGGACTTGAGTTAGTCACTCACCCGATGACGCTCGAATATCAGCTGAACGAAATGCCGTGGGCGGAAGTCCTCCGCAAGGCGCAGAGCATGGGCTATCTCAGCCATGCGGCAGGAACTTGCGGCTTGCACGTTCACATCTCCCGCTTGGCATTCGGCTGTACTTATGAACAGCAGGAAGCCGCGATTGCCCGCCTGCTTTACTTCGTCGAAAAGTTCTGGGCGGAGCTGCTGCGGTTCAGCCGCCGCACGCAATCCCAGATGAACCGCTGGGCGGCTCGATACGGTATCCGTCTTACGCCGTCCGAGCAGATGAACCACGCAAAGAATTCGTGTGCCGGACGTTATACGGCGGTCAACCTCACAAACTCGGATACGGTTGAAATCCGGATGTTCCGAGGTACACTTAAGCTGAACACATTGAAAGCCACCCTGCAGATGGTCAACCATCTTGTAGAGGTGGCTATTTCCATGTCGGACACCGCTGTACAGGAGCTTAGCTGGTTTGATTTTCTGGACAATATCAACGAGCCGGAGCTTATTCAGTATTTGAAAGAGCGTCGGCTTTATGTTAATGAACCTGTAAGCGCATCGGAGGAGGAGTAATATGTGCAGTTTATTCGGCTTAATCGACTTTAAGGAGTGCCTGAGCACCCACACAAAGAACAAAATTTTGAACACGTTAGCGCGCGAGTGCCAGGTGCGCGGCACGGATGCGACCGGCATTGCGTACAACTTCAACAACCGTCTGAGGATCTATAAGCGCCCAGTTCCCGCTCGGAAGATGAAGATTCATATTCCGCACGGTGTAAATGTCGTGATGGGGCATACCCGCATGACTACTCAGGGCAATGCGCAGTTTAACCAGAACAATCACCCGTTCCTTGGTCATATTGACGGCAGCAGCTTTGCTCTCGCGCACAACGGTGTGCTGTGGAACGACAAGGAGTTACGAATGGAAGAAAGTCTGCCGATGACGAGCGTCGAGACCGACAGCTACGTCGCCGTTCAACTCTTAGAGAAAAATAAAGCCCTCGACTTTAACAGCCTGAAATTTATGGCTGAAAAGGTCGAGGGTTCATTTGTGTTTACCGTTCTGGATAGGGATGATTCCATCTGGTTCGTCGTCGGGGACAATCCACTGTGCGTAATGTTCTATGATGGCTTTCTGATTTACGCCTCGACGCAGGAAATCCTCTGCAAGGCCGTCAAGAAGTTAAAACTGAAAGCGCCCACCGATATTCTGGAGCCAAAGGAGAGCGAGATATTGAAGATTGACCGAGCAGGCCGTATCACTACCGGAGCATTTGCACCGAGAACAAGTTACGAACATTGGTGGCGGCGTTATTCTCCATATTACCGCGACTTCTGTGTAGATACGCCCGTGAACTACGATGACTTATTCAGCGTTGCAAAAGCCTTTGGTGTCTCTGCTGATGAGGTGCAAGCACTTCTCGACTACGGCTGTTCGGAGGAGGAAATCGAAGAAATGCTCTACGATCCGACTTTGCTCCACGAGATGACCGGTGAGCTGCTATATGCGTACTGATTGAAAGGAGGCGTTGCTTATGATTCCATTAGGCCCAATTTTCCAGGCTGTAGGCGCGGTGGTCGATTTGATTATCGAGGCCGTTGAAAATTTCTCGGACAGTTGAGGAGGTGAAAAAATGAACGCAGGAAAAGTCATTCTCGGTGCGCTGACTATTATCGGTCTGTTGGCCGACATCATCGACGATGATTGAACACAAAAATACCGACTCATCAAGAGCCGGTATTTTTTGAACGTGTCATTAGGCTATACCCATCTGAAACAACGAAAAACTATGTCAATAGGGTCGTTTTCAGGCTTTTGCAATATGTCAAAATGTGCGGTGACCCTATTGCAATTAACCACGTTTCAACTGCTCAATAAGATTATCAAACAGCGACACAAACTCGCTCTCAATCTGAGAGTAAATTTCCTGCGCGGTTGCATCATCATAAAGGTGCGAGGTCTGGTTGCGGGCATTCAGCAACGCAATCCATGCCTGTTCATCGTCAATCAGACCGTACGAGAACGCCTTGCGCATCGTTGCTTTCGGACTGTTCAACTCTGTAAAACCTTGGTCAAGTAAGAACTCACGAGTGGTTTTCCACGCCAGTTCGCAGGTGAACTCAAAACGCTGGATTACACCATCGCGAATGATTTTGGCCGGATTCTCTTGATACGCCTGCACGCCTTCACGCAAGCGTTCTACAGCATTGGTGAGATTTTCGAATTTCGTATTGTAACGGTCCAGCAAGCAAATCCCGTCCTTTTCTATATTTTCAAGCAATGCGGCATCGGTATGTTCGTTGACAAACACCAGATCAACCGAATACAGCGAGTCCAGATCATTTTCGACAGCATCGCTGAATTGCGCACGCTGCTGCGCTGTGCAGCCCCAGACCGCAAAATCGTAGTCGCTACGGGCGCGATAATCGCCGCGGGCACGCGAACCGAATAATACCAATTTCGGCACTCCATAACGGTGCGCTAATTGTTTTACCTGTTCGATTGTCTTATCCATTAGCGTCACCGTCCTTATTATTTTCATTATACCATACTTAAAGGAGAGATACACCATGAAGATTGGCTATATCCGTGTCAGCACCGAGGAACAGAACACAGCTCGGCAGGAAGTCCTGCTGCGCGAACTCGATGTTGACGAGTTATTCATCGATAAGGCAAGCGGCAAGAATGCCGACCGCCCGGAGCTTACCCGTATGATGAATTACGTCCGGCGCGGCGACACGGTTATCGTTGAGTCAATCAGCCGATTTGCGAGAAACACGCGAGACCTGCTTGATCTCGTGGAACGACTGACCGAGAAACAAGTAGAATTCGTCAGCCGCAAAGAGGCTATTGACACAACCACACCCACTGGCAAGTTTATGCTCACCGTGTTCGCCGCGGTTGCAGAGCTCGAGCGTGAGTATATTCTTCAGCGTCAGCGCGAGGGCATCGCCATTGCTCAAGAGCAAGGCAAGTACACCGGTCGCAAACCGATGCCTCTGCCGGATAACTTCGAGCGGGTGGTTGCTCGCTGGCGTGCCGGGGAAATCACTGCCGCAGAAGCCATGCGGCAGACAGGGCTGAAGCCGAACACATTTTACCGCAGGTGCTCCCAGACTTCTCTTGCGCTTAAACGCATCAAATCCATATAATGCGAGTACGAGTAAGCGCTATAGAACGAGCGCAGACATTTCTGCCTGCGCTCGTCAGATGTTGTATTGGAATTTTACTGAATCAGCCATTGATAATCCTGCCGTCCATCAATCACGTATTCAACAAAAACTCGTTCGCCTTTAATTTGATAAATGAGTAGATACCATTTACCAAACACCATTTTGCGATACTTTTCTGTTACGAAAACACTCGAACGCAAGATTGGGTTTCGATATGGAAAGCTTTGCAGAGAATCTGCCGCTTTCCAGAAGTCAGCTGCCAATTGGCGTGCCAATCGTTCTTCTAACCGTGCCATGAATACCGCATGCTCAACCAGCTGCTGCGCTGCTCGCTTGGATACGATAACCTGGAATTTGTTTTCAAGCTCCGGCATGGCAGGTCTCCCGAATTGCCTGATCCATCATGGAAGCGACTTCATCCACCGAGTAGTCCGGTGCACCGTGTAAGCGGTCTTCCTCAACAGCAAGCAGTTCCTCGCGTAGCTTTAGCATTTTTTCGCGTTTTGTAAATGAATTGATATCCATTACAACGAGATCACCTTCGCCGTTCTTGGTCAGATAAACCGGCTCTCCGGTGGATCTGCACAGCTCGGCAATATCATTGTAATTCTGACGAATACTTGCACTCGGCTTGATATTCATAAAAGCACCTCCATATAGTAATATCATAATTATATTATACTCTAATAGTGCTATGATGCAATAGCTGTTATCTCGAATCTCAGGATAAAATACCGCCGGGTCTCCCAAATACGGGGAACCCGGCGGCTGCATGTTACTGATTTACTTTTTCAGTTTTTACTTGCTCATCTCGCAGAAGCGCATGAGAATTGCGGCAACCTGTGCGCGGGTTGCGTTGTTCTGCGGGTTCAGCTTGCCATTGGAGCCGTTGACAATGCCGCTGGCAACTGCCCACTGCATTGCATCTGCTGCATAGGTGCTGACGGAAGCTGCATCAGAGAAGCTGTCGAGCTTGCCGTCTGCCTTCGGAGAGCCGGCGTAGCGGTACATCATGGTAACGAGCTGCTCGCGGGTGATGTTGGCATTCGGGTTCGTACCATCGGACACGCCCTTAGCCTTTGCCCACTCCATACTCTTCTCGTACCAGGTCGCGCCGCCGGTGGTGTCCTCGCCTGCGTAGCGCGCGAGAACCGTCATCAGCATTGCACGGGTCGTGGTTGCGCTCGGCGAGAACTGGTTATCGTCGGTACCGTTCATCAGGCCCTTGTCGGTGACGTACTTGACCGCGTCAGCATACCAGTCGCCGGTCTTGACGTCAGAGAAAGACTTGCTCTCTGTCTGACCGCCGTTGTCTGCAACGAAGGTCGGGGTAACCGTTACCTTGCCCTCCGGCATAACGAAGGAGAACTTGCCGTTGCCCTTGTCGGTCACTTCGACGGTTTTGCCCTTTGCGTCGGTGATCGTCAGCTTGTCGAGCTTGTAGCCGTCCTTTGCCTTTACGGTAACAGTAACCGTGCTGCCCTTGGAAGCCGAGGTCTTGTCGATCGAAACCGAACCGCTATCCGACTTGGAAGCGGAAACCGTGGTGCTCGAGCCAGAGGACGAGCCGCCGCCGCTGCTCGAATGATGCACGGTGAAGTTTGCGGTGATGGTGGTGTTGCCGTTGATGGTGAAGGTCTTCGTAGCGCCGCCCTCGACTGCCTCACCGTTTACCGTCCAGCCGCTGAAGTCATAGCCGCTGTCTGCGGTCGCGGTAAGGGTGACTTCCGTGCCTGCTGCAACCACGCTGCTCTCCAGGCCGGTAACCTTGCCGTTCTTTGCGCTGGTGCTTACGCAGTACTTGTTGTCTACTGCGGACATAGTCGCAGTGTACTGACCGTTTTCTACTGGAATAACGGCAGACAGTGCAGCATTGTCAATGGTGATACCGTAGTTCTCAGAGTAGCTCGCCTTGCCCGGCTCGTAGGTGTAAACAACCAGAGCCAGCTTGTGACCTGCCTTTACGGTGTAGTAGTTCGGCTGGAGATATACGGTGTAGTTGTTGTACGTGCCATCCTCAAGTTCGATCTCGTTCGCTGCGGAAGCAGAGCTGAAACCTGCGCCCGGGTTTGCAAGATCGATCCAGCCGCGTGCAATAATCTTGTACTTGGAGGTAGTCGGCTTGAACTTGATTACATCGTAATCCTCAGCACCGCTGCCGACCCAGTTGACCGCACCGGTCTTGTTCTCGGTGACGCTGGTGGTGTAGCTCTGGAATGCCTCGTCAGATACGTCAACCAGCATTGCGCTCATCATCAGCGCATCACGGCTGTTGCTGCCTGCTCTCATGACTGCAATGCCATACTCATCTTCAGCGTCATATTCATCCTCGTCCGCAACCTGATTGTCTGGATTCATGATCTCTTCATGATCCACGCCGCGCGGAGCAGCTTCGACTGCTTCGAAATCAGCTGCTTCGACAGCCTGCTTATCCGGATGCTGAATCGGAGCCGCCTTGATGTTTACCTTGACCGTACCCTTGATAACAGTATCGGCCTTGACATCATAGGTGTACATTGCGCTTGCAGAGGTGGACGCAGTCGTGAACGCATCACGCCAGCTGGAAATACCGGTCATGTTGCTGTTGATGGTGGTCGTGCCGGTTGCATAGTTGGTCAGAGTCAGCGTATTGGCATATGCCGATGCTTCATCCGAGGTCGGCCAGGTATCCGAGGTGGACCAGCCGCCGTCAACAATGTTGCTCTGTACGGTAACGGTTTTCATGTCCTCAGCGCCATTCTTCTGGTCATACAGATAATGGCTGAACCACTTGTTCAGAATACCGTTGTAGGTCTCATCGCCAATCAGCAGAGAGGTCTTGTGAGAGTCATAGTCCGGGGTGATATGCGCGCCCTGATGCAGCAGCAGCTTGACATTCTGATTTGCATTCTTAAACGCATCATACATCAGCTGGAACTGCTTGGTGCGAACGTTATCGTCGTTCAGACCGTGAACGATAAGAGCCGGGCAGCTAAACTTGCTATACTGAATATTCTTAGCTGCATCTACCCTTTTGCCGTCATTGCCTGCGGTATAGTCACGGGTTGCCCAGTGCGTGCCGTAGTCACCGTTCAGCGTCATCTGGTCATTATAAATACGGTTGAGGTACTTCTGGTAAACATCCTTCATGCTTTTCCAGTCGTCTTCATCAATATAACGGCCAGCGCAGTAGAAACCGAGGTTATCCGAATATGCCGGATTACGGCCAGTAGAGATACCCTGCGAGTTGGTGTACTCATACCAGCTTGCGATACCTGCAACCGGAACGATGGTCTTGAGGTTTGCTACACCGGTAGACGCAACTGCAAAGTCGGTCGTGCCGCCGTAGGAACGACCGGTCATAGCAACGTTGCCGTTCGACCAGTCAGCCGTGATTTTAATGTTGTTCTCCTTATCGGTATATGCAACACGGCGGCTGTTCTGTGCCAGCCATTCAACGACGCACTTGAATGCGTCAGTCTCTACATCAGCGCCGCAAGTCTCGAGGCCCTCAGAGCCGCGAGTGCCCAGACCGCCTACCTCAACAACCGCGTAGCCTCGAACGAGGAAGTAATCGTACCAGTCGAGGTCCTCGTAATCGTAGAACGGGTATTTAGGAGAGCTTTCATATGGACTGAGATAGTACCACTCTTCTGCCTTTGCTTTCTCGGCCGCGTCCATCGTGCTCATTTCTCCATTGGAAACGCGCTGATACTTTGCCGAACCGTACAGGCTATCCAAGTCGTAGTCCGGATCACCCTCCTTATAGGTGAACTTGCGGTCATCGCCGTTATCCGTGCAGCCGGTAATATACGGACGTGCGTCCATAATGGTTGCAAAATTGTGATTATACCGCTTCTTAGCTGCAGCACGGGGAATCTGCACCAGAGCCTTTACGAGATCGAGCTTGCCATCGCCGTCGGTGTCGTAGTTGGTCTCAACGTAAACCGAATAGCGGATGATGTCGCTGTTCTTGTTGCTGTAGCCCTCTGCGGTCGGAACACCGCTTGTGTACGGGAAAATCGGCTGTGCAACGCCGTTTACGAACAGCGGAGTGCCGTTCTTTACTGCATTGCGCAGGTTAACAGCTGCCGTGCTGTTTGCCATCGTGTGCAGCTCTTCCAGCGAGCAGGCTGCGGAACCGTCGAACTTGTCATCTGCGATGCCTACGCTCTTCGCCATAGCGATGTAGTCGCTGTCGCCGCTCGGGAACTGCGTTTCCTTCATGCCGCAATCCAGCAGAATGTACTTGACCGCATTCAGCTTGGTCAAGCCGCCGCTCTGTGCCGAAGCTTCGAGCGCCGCATAGGTCGATACCTGCTGTCCGTCATCGCCGCTGTTTGCATCAACAGCGCCCGCCTGACAGGTGAACGACAGGATCATGGAAAGCACCAGCGCGATGCTGGCCGCTCTCTTCTTCATGTGTACTCCCTCTTTCGTGGTAAATATAGGATTTCTACACCTGTCCTTATCATTCAAAGATGGATATTTTACCGTTCCTTCGAATTTTAATACAAATGCTTTTTAAGCATACTCGTTTACTATGAAAATGTCAAGGAATTTTGGACAGAACAGGTGAAAATGTCTAAAAAATCCGTACGCCTCATATAACCACCGCTTCCAAATATTCGCTTTTCGCAACTAGAAACAGGCATTCATTCAATTTCCTCTGAAAAATGAATGAATGCCCGTTATAAGTACCTTATTTCAGTTCATGCGAAGCGCCAAACATTCCAATACGTCAACCATAGTGTATCTGAAAAGTCGAAAATTCATGTAACTGGCCACAAATACTGGTTCAAAGAAGCCAGCATCCGGAATACACACGCATAACTATCCGCGCACAACTGCTTTACAGCCTCCTCAGCCATCGCATAAGACATAATTTTAGGGTATTTCTGCAAATTCTTGAGTTTTGACTCCTTGTCAGAACTTAACTTCCGGTATTGCTGCAAACAGTATTCCGCAATTTTGCATTCTAACTTCACGTTTTCCGTGTTCAGCGCCCAGAAATTGATTTTTCCCAATAACTCATGACGAAAATCCTCTGTCTTTTTGACATCAGCAAAAGTCCGACGCACCTTCGCAATATCCAACCGCAGCTCAGGTGAAATTCTGGGGCTATCCCATTCCTTAATAAAGTGAGCATATACTCCGTTGAGTGTATCATTCAAGTTATCATCGCACACAGCATATAACTCGAACGGTTCTTTCAGCAAACTTTTTCCTCCGAAATTGGGTTTCCAATCAAACAACGGAGGCGGCATATAGCCTGTAATCAACCAAAATACTTCCCACACAAAGCTATATTGCTCGACTGCATAGCGCTCACTCAGACTTTGCATAATTTCTGAGGCGTTTTCACCCACGCCCGTATCCAGTATTTGCGCTGCTTTCAGCATTTGAACAGCCTTATTCCAGCCGTAAGGCTTTTTTTCATCACTGCTGACATATTTCTGCGCCTCAAATACAACAAACAGCGCAATCAACGCCTCTCCAAGTGTAGTATCATGCAGCGGCTGATTATATTTCTTCAGCTCCTTTTTTCTTCTCGGCTCTACAAAACATTTTTCACACAAATGTGCCAGACTGACAAAATCCGCATCTGACAACTCGATTTCATAAGTATACTGCAGACTCCCTATCAAGCTATATGGATCGAACAAGTAATTTATTTCGATTGGCTGTGCGCCCTGCCCATGAAAAACCTTGATGATTGCCGCAAATAACGCGCAATCCTCTGCTGCCTTATCCGTACCAAACAGCTTCTTATTGGGCTTCAGCATCGCCTTGACCGAAGCCGTATCTGTTACGTCATCACAGGACACCTTTCCGGACAGAACCATGAAAACAATAAACGGCTCTATCTGTTTCAGCAAGCGATTTTTACGTATCGCATTAAGCAAACAAGCTAATTTCCTAACTTCATCCCCTTTTTTCACAAAATTCTGTACGCAATCTTTTGAGTGCATTTTTAGCTGATGAAGGATAGCATCCAACTCTATTTCGTCCTTATCAGATACCTCCATTTCCGCCATCCAATCACTCTTGTTATAATTTCGATCTTGATTTGCGTGCTCATCCAAATGGGCACGCAAAGCCTTTAGTTCCCAATGCGCATAATTGCGCCGCCGCATAGCCAATGCAAATTTGCGGTACTGGTAGACGGACTCCTGCCACGGCGACCGAAACCATTCTTTTTCCGGTGTTTCCACATTAGCGCTGCCTCTGAAGTATCCTATATCATCAAATAGAAACCCGTGATCGCAGATGGCGTAGATCAGCAGCTGGAACACATTCTGGAACTCCTCCATGGGCTCCCGACTGCCGTTCGGCCATATTTTCTGTTTGTTATCTCGATGCAGGTTCTCCAAATAGCTGCAGCAATTATTAATCACACCGATACGATGCTCACTGAAAACGTTATATTGATACGCATAATGAAGCACCCGCTCGTAAAACTGTTTTGCCGCGATAGCACAGCCTTTATCATCGGCGTTAAAATCCGGGGCTGGCTCGAACATCCGCTCTTCCTCCTCAACTTTTCTGATTTTTCCTCATTTTTCTCCGTTATATTTTTTCTCCTTGCTCTGTCATAATAAAAGCATTGAAAGGAGAAAACATCATGAAAATCCACCTCACAAGAACTTTTTTTGCACCTTCCCTCACGAAATCCCTTGCCGCTGGCCAAACCGACGCAGTCGTTGCCCTCGGTCCCGGCGAACTGAATGATCGCTCTGCTCGCCGATTTCACAAGATCCTCAACGCCGATGAGTATCTGACCTGGGATGGCGAGAACACGATCATCTCGAACGGCTGTACCGTTCCGGGCTTCGCATTTTGGGCGGGCGTACAGGCCACCCAGATGGCCGGGTTTACGCACCGTCACCGCATTCTGGCGCTTGTTCGCCCTGACGGTTGCTGCGCGTACGCGATCCCTGTATGCAAACTCGAAGGCACGTTCAAGCTGCCCAACATTGAGTTGACCTCCAGTGAGCTCGATTCGTACATCAGTATCGCCAATTCGATTACACCGACACCGGCCGAATACACCGTTCAGTGCCCTCACCCGGCGAAGACTGCAGTAAAGTCAAACCGCACAGAATGGCGCAGCAATGAGTTGAACCCCGAGGCACTCGGTCAACTGCTTCAGCAGCACGCTAACTGGCTGTTTCCTGTAATCACCGCCGCACTAGACGTGCAGCTCCGCAGCTTCGCTCCGTGTGCAGAGGTGCCGATCTTCCTGTACAATTTTATGGCAAAAAAGCCGAATTTGCAAGTGGATCAAGCAATTACTCGCGCATTCACAGCACTGAACCTTACGACCGAAGGCGCAGCCTGCAATTCCGCTCCACCCCAAATCACCGTGCTTGACAGCGGTGATCTCGCGGACTGGTCTGGCTGCCGCGACCGTTTGGTACTTCTACGAACCTCGACCGGAGCGCCGCTCAAGCCTTTATTCGATGCACTTGATGAATGCGAACGGCAGACGCGCTTCGGCGGTGTACTGCCGCGGCGACTGTCGACGGTGCCGATTGTCCGTAGCCGAACCATATTTGACCGCAGTGACACGGTCGATATCGAGCTTCCGTCGACTATCGATTCACTGACCAACTACGACCTCGACCTTCTGCGTATCGCCGCAGCGCGTACTCTCACCAAGGCAAACGCCGCCGAGGCGTACCGCCGCTGGTACGGTCCTATGACCAGCCTCGCACGCTATCAGCTCGATCCTTTCGAAGTGTGGCGAGATGATGTGATGCGGATTTTCCTGGAAGCCAATCTCCCCTCGCACGGCATGGCTCACACTGCCGCCTATGACGGTCTCGAAACCGCACAGGAAGTCCAGTTGCGCACCGAAGCGGAACGCGAGGAAACCCTGCGGAAGGCACTCGAGCTGCTCGGTGATCAGAGCCGTTTTGAGGTTGAGATCATCAAGAAACCAGACATCGCCGACGAGGCCACTCGGCTGCTTGATGACGAGCAGGCAGCTGTTGCGTTCAGGCATACACCAACACAAGGAAATGATCGTGGTCAGCCGTTTATTATCTTCTCGAACGCTTCTCTGTTTCGCCTGCTGCGGCGTGCAGGGCTAGATGAGGAACTGTATGACGCGTGCAAAAAACGGGCGACCGAAATGGGGTTATTGGTCAGGCAGTCCTGGCCGGTTAAGGTCGGCGGGGTCAACCTCAACGGTTTCTGGATGTTGGACAAAAAGTGACAGAGTTTGTTGGTTTTGTGGTTTTTCGATATTTCAATGAGGAAAAATATATGGTATTAAAGAATGCATACAATCTCTATGATGGTCTTCAAAAGCTGGGGATCACAAACCTGCGCCAGCAGCAGGAAGCGCCGATGCAGGCCATCTTCGATGGCAAGGACGCCATAGTTTTAATGCCGACGGCAGGTGGTAAATCTCTGTTGTACCAGTTGCCCGCTGTAATGGATGATACGGGCAAACTAACCCTCGTCATCTCGCCGCTCAAGGCGCTCCAGCTCGACCAGGTGGATGCGCTCCGCAGCAAAGGCATCCGCGCCGCTGTCCTCAACAGCGACCTATCTGCGGCTGAGCACAGCAGCGTGTTGGAGGATATGACGAGGCGCGGCGGTCTGCTCTACCTTGCGCCTGAGCAGCTCCAGAACATGGCTGTTGCTGATGCTTTGCGTACCGCCAATCTCACTCGTATTGCCGTCGATGAAGCGCACACTCTGCCGCAGGCCAAGGACGACTTCCGCAAGGCCTACGGCAAGGTCGGCAGCTTCATTCATTCGCTCCCGCACAGGCCGCAGGTCATTGCACTGACAGCTACCGCTACTCGCAACGATGTTTCCCGTATTCGCAAGTCGCTCGGCATTCCAAACGCCGAACGGTTCCGCACACCTCTGCGCCGCGACAACCTCCATTTATGCATCAAGAACATCGACAACAGCAAGATTCGCAAGGGTAAGCGCAAGCCATCGACCGAAAATGTGCTCTTCCAATCCGTCGAGCGGGAGCTGAGCAAGTGGGATGAAGATGGCGCCGTCATCATCTACTGCCCGACCGTGAAGCTCGTCAAGCGGCTGTGCAAGTGGCTCAAGGCACGCGACTACCCGGTCGGCAAGTACCACGGCAAGATGAAGCACGCAAAGCGCAAGGCGGCGCAGCAGGCGTTCATGCGCGGCAAAAAGCCGATCATGGTCGCGACCAATGCGTTCGGTCTCGGCATCGACAAGCCGGATGTACGTCTGGTGATCCATGCCGGTCTGCCGCTCTCCATGGACGGCTACGTGCAGGAGATTGGCCGCGCCGGACGTGATGGAAAGAAATCCCGCTGTGTGCTATTCTTCACCAAGGCTGATTTTGAACGCAATAAGCGTATATTATCTCATTCTGGAGGCAATAAGGCAATACGGCGTAAGCTGAAACGCCTGAACGCACTGCACGGTCTGGTCGACTCCAAGAAATGCCTGTGGCGTGTCATCGAGAAGTACTTCGGTGAAAAACCGCAGAAAAAATGCGAAAAATGCTGTCGCTGCCGTCAAAAATCCGTGTAATCATGACGCCCGTATATATATTATACAATTGGAAATACTATACAGCGCCTTATCCATACATCCAGCCAAGTTAAAGGAGGAATACTCATGCCTAAAAACAATCCGAACTGCCCGCTCCCCGACATCCGCGAGGCGCGCATTGACCCGACCCTGCCGGTGAACGAGCGCCTGCGCCTGTTCGCCTCGTCTGTCAGCGACCCACACCGCTTCCGCGTCGGCGACACTGCGGTCGAGGTGCTGTTTGATGACGGCGCACCCAGTCTGCAATCCTGCCTGACCAACCTGTGCAAGCGGCTCCAGTGATGGCAAAAGCCGGATAACCGAAGCGAAGCCTTGCGGTACGCCGTGTGCTGTGATACACTATACGTGCAAAACACAGCCTGCGGCGTGCCGTCCGTTTTTTAGGAGGCACTCAATGGCACGAAAAAGTAAATACGAACCCCAAAAGTTATCCACAGTCCTGTGGAAACCCGCGCTCTATATCCGTCTTTCCCGCGAGGACGGCGACCGCGAAGAAAGCAACAGCATCGCCAGCCAGCGCGAGCTGCTGACCGAGTTTGCAAATACGCAAACCGACATGGCCGCCCCCCGGCTGTACGTTGATGACGGCTATACCGGCACCGACTTCGACCGACCGGATTTCCGGCGCATGATGCACGACCTGCGCGCCGGCATCGTCAACTGCGTGATTGTCAAGGATCTATCCCGACTGGGACGCAACTACGTCAAGGTCGGCGAGTACCTTGAGCACACGTTTCCGCTGCTGAACGTGCGGTTCATCGCGCTGAGCGAGCGCATCGACAGCGTTGCCGACCCGCGCTCGGCAGACAGCCTGATCGTGCCGTTCCGCAACATCCTCAATGACGAGTACGCGCACGATATCTCCAATAAAGTCCGCGCTTCGCTTGACCTGAAGCGCCGCCAGGGCAAATTCATTGGCTCGTTCGCGTCCTACGGCTACCGCAAAGACCCCGACGACCACAGCCGGCTGCTGATCGACGAGGCGGCCGCCGCGGTCGTGCGCGATATTTTCAACTGGTTCATCGGCGGAACGAGCGTACTCGGCATCGCAAAGCGACTGAACGAACAGGGCGTCCCGAATCCATCCGCCTACAAGCGGCAGCAAGGCATGAACTACCGCCATCCGACCTCGGACAAGCTGGACGATCTGTGGCCGGACAGCTCAGTGCGCCGTATCCTGCGCAATCCGCTGTACACCGGCACTATGGTGCAGGGCAAAAAACGCACGAAAAGCTACAAGCTGCATGTCAGCGAGGCCGTGCCCGAGGATGAATGGATCACTGTTGCACAGACACATGAGGCCATCATCCCCATCGAACTGTTCGACAAAGCACAGGCGCTTTTTGAGCGCGATACGCGCACCGCACCCACACAGCCGCAGGTTTATCTGTTCTCCGGTTTTCTCCGCTGCGCGGACTGCGGCAAGGCGATGAACCGCAAGACCATTTCACAGCCTTACCGCAACTATTACTACTATATCTGCTCGACATTTAAGAAGCAGCACAGCGGCGCCTGCACGAAGCATACCATCCGCAGCGACCGGCTGGAGCAGGCTGTATTGGAAACGCTCCGTCACCAGATTGCTCTGGCGGTCGAGATGGATGAGCTGATTGCCGAGATCAACCGCAGCGGCACGCGCAGCCGTTCCGCAGACCATCTGCAGACCGAGCGGGCACAGCTTGAAACCGAGCGCGAGCGCATCGAGCAGATGAAGCTGTCCCTGTATCCGGACTGGAAAGCCGGAGACATCTCCCGCGAGGAATACCATCAGCTGAAGGAGCAGTTTGAGCAGCAGCAGGGCAAGCTCGATACACGCATCGCGGCCCTGCAAGCGCGCATCGACGAGGTGCAGAACGGCGTGAACGAGACTAACTCATTCCTGTCGCAGTTCATCAAATACCGCAATCTGCAAACGCTGACGCGCGAAGTCATTGTCGAACTGATCGACATGATTTACGTCCATGAAGGCGGCAAAATCACGATAAAATTCAAGTTTTCCGACGCCTATGCGGCAGTGCAGGACTATATCCGCAAGCATGGAAAGACCGCATAGTCCTAAAACACCATCTTCCCCCGCTGCTGCCGACACCCTTTCCGCGCTGCTGGAGGATCTCGGCGCACAGCCGCGGGACTTTGACTGCATCGTTACCGGCGACCTCGGTCACATCGGTGCGGACCTGCTGCTGACGCTGCTGCGCGGTGACAGCATCGACCTGTCCCCTGTCTACTCGGACTGCGGCAGCCTAATTTTCGGCGACGAGCAGGACGCGCATGCAGGCGGCTCGGGCTGCGGCTGCTCAGCGGCAGTTCTCTGCGGACCGCTGCTGCGCGATATGCATCGCGGCAAAATCCACCGGCTGGTGTTTGCGGGCACGGGTGCGATGATGAGTCCGACCTCGGTGCAGCAGGGACAGCCGATTGCAGGTATCTGCCACGCCGTCGTGTTGGAAAGGAGCGAAGCATGAACTACCTGAACGCTTTCTGGGTCGGCGGACTGATCTGTGCGCTGTGTCAGGTGCTGATTGACAAAACCAAGCTGACACCGGCGCGTATTCTCGTTTCGCTGGTGGTGCTCGGTGTTATCCTGCAGGGGCTCGGCTGGTATCAGGCAGTCGTGGACTACGCAGGTGCAGGCGCGACTGTGCCGCTGCTCGGCTTCGGATACTCGCTAGCGAAAGGCGTTGCCAAAGCAGTTGCGGAAAGCGGCCTGCTCGGCGTGTTCACCGGCGGCGTGACCGGTGCGGCAGGCGGCATTGCCGCCGCAATCGTGTTCGGCTGTCTGTTCGCGCTGCTGTCCAGACCGCAATCAAAGTCGTAAAAAATAACACTCCCGCTCGGAATCCACCTTCCGAACGGGAGCGTTTTTGCAGCCAATTCTTTCTTTATCCGATCACGCAGATCACGGTCATTACCATGGCGCATACCACCGCAGCCGCGCTGACAGTGCGTACCTTGCTTACCACGCCATCGGCCTGCTGCCGGTCTTCACCCAACAGCCATGCCGGTCGGAAATAGAACAAGATACCGAGAACGAACAATACGCCTATGCTGACCCAGTCATAGATTTGCATTTTCAATGCCCCATTTCTTCATTTCCGTAACCCAATACTCTCTCTTCATTTCTCTCTCCTGCTTCCGTCTGCCGAAAGCTGCGGCACTAACCGACCGGCTGCAATCCGTCGGTATCTGCCGCTCGCGCACCTGCGTCTGTATACGCGGTGCGGACCTGCTCATCGCCTGTCTCTGCAGGTGATTCTTTTTTATCAGGTTGATATTATTTTATCACATCCCGCTGTAAATCTCAATGTTTCTGCGGCTTTACAAAACACTTTCTCCAATTTAACCAATTTCTTTTTTATGTTTTTGGCAAGAACCCTTTATTTTTGTGCACTTTATCTGTATCTATCTCCTTGCTTTATTGCATATTTTCGAGTATACTAAGAAAGACGAACTTTATCCCGCAATTGGGAAGGAGGAACTTTTTTCAAATGCTGTACTCCAAAAACAAAAAACGCGGCTTCACGCTCGTGGAGCTGATCGTTGTGCTGGTCATTCTGGCGATTCTCGCGGCGCTGCTCATTCCGGCACTGACAGGATATATTGATAAGGCGAAAAAGGATCAGGTCATCGCGGAGACGCGCATGCTGCATGAGGCCGTGCAGACGGAGATGTCCGAACTATATGGTTCTTCAAATTGGAAACTTAATTCCTACACCACACTTGCAAACAGTACAGGTACAGTAATTGGTAACAATTCTAATGGTAATCCTAATAGTTATGATTTGAAAGCCAACTACGATAAAATTGCAAAACTTTCCGAAGTACCTTGTCTGCAGGAAGGCGGTTCTGGACAATTTCTCGTTCTTATCAATAGTAAGGCACAAATCCACGCGATTATTTATCACTCCGACCGTGGCTATCTCGGTCTTTACTTTAGTGATACCAACCAATATAGTGCCTATAAAATTGGCGAAACCGCTGAAGGCGGTAAAATAAGTGATAACATGTTCCGTTCTTATTATAGTTCGGTTTATTATAATGCCGCCGTTGATGCAGTGCCCGACTCCAACGGCAATTACAACGACAAGAACTATTATTGGTGGTCTTGCACCGGCATCCGCGGTATGCTGAACATCAGCGAACTTGTTTTCCCATCATAACAAAATCCCCGCCACTCGGCGGGGATTTCCTTTACCATATGATATTATGCCTCAAACCCATCCGGGAACACAACGGTCAGCACCCACTTGAACGCCTCTTCGCCGTAAACAGCGTGCGGCACCTTTGCGGGCATGACGAGCGTTTCACCTGCCTTGACGATATGCGGCACACCACCGACCGTAAAGCGTCCGGTGCCCTCGAGCACGGTCACCATTGCGTCGCCGGTGGAGTCGTGCGTGCCGATCTCCTCGCCCTTGTCAAACGCGAACAGCGTAATGCTGACCGCCTTGTTCTGCGCCAGTGTCTTGCTGACCACCTGTCCCGACTGAACGGAAACCAGTTCGGCGAGCCTTACAACGCTCTCGTGGTCGATATTGCGGATGAACTTGTCCATAGCTTCTCCTCTTTCCTGTCGTTTGCTTTATGCGGACAGTATACCACGCCAAACCGCCGATTTCTGTTGTCCGCACAACATTTACAGAAAAATCGAATTTTCCTTGCGCGCTTCAGTCTGGAATTGCTCGAGCATAGCGGTGTGCGACAGGAAATCCGGATCATCGAATTTCTTTGCACCGCTCGGGCAGTAAGTCGTGCAGGCACAGCATTTAATACAGGTACCCGGAATATTAGACGGGTCGTTCGGGTCAATCGCACCCATCGGACAGATTTTCGCACACAGACCGCAGTGCTCGCACAGCACCATCGCCGTAGTTGGCTTGGCCTTGAGAAACTTTGCGGGCGTTTTGTCAGTCTTGAGCGGCGTGTAGTAGGCTGCCTGCGCGTCACCCGGTACCTTCGGCGGCTTGATTTCTCCCCCGCTTCTCAGCTTGAGCGCCGCATCCTGCGCCAGCATACGCAGCTCACTGAGGTCAGCCGCGTCCGGACGGTCTGCCGCCAGCTTGTCCGAGAATACATGTCGGCACAAAAAAGCGCCGCCTGCCGCCGGTTTGAAGTTGTTTTTTGTCAGCAGCTCGCACATTTCGGCAAGCGCGTTGTCATACGCTCTGCCGCCGTAGGTGACAAGTGCCACCGCCGGTGTACCCTCACCGTGCAGGCAGCGAGCAAAGTCCGGCGAAATCTTGTTCGGCAGCCGACCGGCATACACCGGACAGCCGAATACGACCAACTCATCCGGGGCAAACTGATACTCCTGCGCACGGTCAGACGGCGTGTTGAGCGATATGTACCGACACGCTGCCTTAAACAGACGCGCCAGTTCATCCACCGTTGTTTCAACAACGGTCTTTGTGCTGCCTGCCGGACTGAAATACACACCCGTAACTTTTTTGATATCCATATTCTTTTCGCCCTCCGTCTTACGATTATTCCACAATTTCAATACGGAATACGTTGATCGTGTCCACATCGGGGCAGCAAAACACCGCCGTGCCGTCCTCCTGCCCGGGAAGATGGCCGCCGTAACGCAGAATGTCGATGTATGGGAACGCAACGTGCATCGCCATCGGGCAAAGCTGCCCGCGCTCGGTGTCGAAGTCGAAGCTGTCGCCGATTTTGTGCCCGCGGTGACAGCCGTGCTTGCCTTTTCGGTCGATCAGCGTAATTTTGATCTTGGGTCTGCTCATTTGCGCCACGGCTCCTCACCCTGATGCAGAATTTCCATCTGGCAAAGACGCATCGCATTCAGCGCAGTATCGTGTGACTCCGGCGTGACGCACGCGCAGAGTGCCGCGTCAATCACGATGTTTGCCTCCGGAAATGCCGCCTTGCACAGCATGGCGTTGGAAATCACGCAAATGCCGGTGCATACGCCGACAAATTCAATTTCCGTCGGCGGTTCCGGCAGCGCGCGGAGCATGTCCGGCAGGGCTACCGAGCCGAACGTCGGCTTGCGGATGATGCGAGACGCCGGAATGCCGTCCACAGCGGCAGCAATAGCATTGTCCAGTGCATGACCTTCCGTTCCTTCGATGCAGTGCGGCACCGGCAGATGACGCCCTTCGTTTGTCTCCATATAGTTCGGCTGGTGGGTGTCCAGCGTGACAAACAGGTTCTCACACGGTGTATTTTTTGCCTTCTCTGCCACATAGGGCACGATAGCGCGCGCTTCAGCCGTACCGAGAGGGCCGCTGATAAAATCCTTCTGCATATCCACTACGATAAGAATTTTCATAAATTACGGTTCTCCTTTGTGTAGTGGTTATAGTATAGCATTGTTTGATAGGGTTTTCCATGCGTTTTCGTTTTTTAGCGAGTGCTAACCGGTGGATTGCCGCTTACGAAGCGAACGGAACTGCGCTAACGCCGCGCGGGCGCATAAGAGGGTAGACAACCTGCGGTTTTCCACCCTCTTATGAATCTCCCCTTTTCCCTTAGAAAGTCTGGCGCAGACCGGAGACCGGTGACCGCTGCGAAAATGGAAAACGGCAGTCGGGTTGCCGTTGCGTGTCTTTCCCCGCCTTTTCGCAGTTCACAGATAAATTACTGCTACGCATGCGGGTTCATCTACGCAGAGCGCGGCACAAGGTGAATTGCCCGAAGGGCAAGAGAAGGTCCCCTGGGGGATAGCAGTGCCGCACAACTCTTTGGCACGTTATAACGCACGGCACCTGCGAATTTAGGTGTTCGGTACCATTTATTTTCGCAGGTGCTGTCTATAATAACGTGCTCACGAATTGCGCAACACGGTCATGTTGCGCCTGCGAAGACTTTCCGGTCTGTGTAGCAGTAATGTATCTGACACTGCGAACAGGTTGCGAAAGACACTGTAGTAAAAATCCTCTGCCGTTCACCTTTTTCGAAGCGGTCACATGTCGGCAATCTGCGCCAGACTAACTAATAAGGGAAAGGTAGGAGTTCAAAGAGGAAGGGAAAACGCAGGTGTCCCTTCCTCTTTGTCCCCGCCGCGGACGCGGCAGTCTCCCGCGCTCCGCGGAGCGCAATTTCTCTCTGAATGTCAGCGAAAACCTCCCCGCCCGTCAGGGTGAACCGCCTGCGCGGTTCAAATACCCCGCTCAGCCGGTGCAGCAAAAGGTGCTGCCCGGAAAAGACGAACACGCTTACGCAGTTCGTGTGCCCTGCAAAACCTGTGCAGAAAACAGCCGTTACCCGATGAAATCCTCCACCCGGTCTGCCGCCCTGTGCATCGCATGCTCCGCCTTATGCGCCGCGTGCTTGGCATTCCGCCGCATCGACGGATTGAGCATCGCGCCGGCCGCTACCATCGAAACCACCGCGCCTGCCATCGCTCCGGTTGCAATGCCGGAAACAAAAGGTGAAATTCGCATAAAAGATCTACCGCCTTTCATAAAGTTTATAGAATCAGTATGCCCGCTCGTCCCTCAAATTTTACACAGCAAAAAAATGCTTGTTTGGCACAATCGACTATTTACAATCGCATGTTCATATTATATAATATATCTAACAATCCGCCTTTAAGGTGCGGCCCGTGAGCCGCGCAAGGCAGAAAACAGTGCATACGCCGTCAGCCGTAAGACAAGGGGACAGGTGTAGTATTTCGTGCGGCTTTCTGCTAATTGTTGTGGCGGAGAGTCATTTTTTTGCATTTTTGAAGGGAGGCGGCAGATTGACCGAACCGAAGATCATACTCGATCAGGATGGCATTCGCCGTGCACTGACCCGCATTGCGTTCGAAATCGTAGAGAAAAACAAGGGCGCGGAGCACCTGCTGCTCGCCGGTGTGAAAACACGCGGTATCTATCTGGCGCAGCGCATTGCTGCCAAGCTGGGCGAGGTCGAAGGCAAGGCACCTCCTGTGCTCGAGCTGGACGTTACGCCGTGGCGCGATGACGTGCCGCGCACGGACGCTCCTCTGCCCGATCTCGATCCGCGTATTGCAGGCGCGACCGTCATCATCGTGGACGATGTGCTGTACACCGGACGCACCGTGCGTGCCGCCATCGAAGCCATCTCTCACCGAGGACGCGCCGAGCGCATACAGCTGGCTGTGCTGGTCGATCGCGGTCACCGCGAACTGCCGCTGCGGCCGGATTATATCGGCAAAAACCTGCCTACCGCGCGTGATGAACGCGTTTTTGTCCGCCTGACCGAAGTGGACGGCGAAGACAGTGTAAACATACAAGCTCGCAATCCGTAAAACAACATCGCACCTGAGAAAGGAAGAACCGAATGTCTATCCAAACCTTAGTAGAAAAGATCAAGGAAAAAGGCAACCCGACCATAGCCGGCCTGGACGCTCGACTGGAGTACATCCCGCAGCATATTTCGGGACGCAACATGATGCTGCACGGCGAAACGCTACGTGCTGCCGCTGAGAGCGTCGTAGCCTTCAACTGCGGCCTGATCGACGCACTGTGCGACATTGTTCCGGCCGTAAAGCCGCAGGCTGCGTATTACGAGCTGCTCGGCTCCTACGGTGCGATGGCACTCAAGGAGACCATCGACTACGCACACGCCAAGGGCATGTACGTTATCGGCGATATCAAGCGCAACGACATCGGCGCTACCGCAACCGCTTACGCAGAGGCTTACCTCGGCAAGACCCGCGTCGGCGATACCGAGATCGCACCGTACGGCTGCGATTCGGTTACCGTAAACGGCTATCTCGGCACCGACGGTGTAGAGCCGTTCCTCAAGGAGTGCCGCAGCCGCGAGAAGAGCCTGTTTATGCTGGTAAAGACCTCTAACCCGTCCTCCGGCGAGCTGCAGAACCGCGACATGGAGGGCAAGCCGCTCTACGCCCGCATGGCGGAGATGGTAGCAAAGTGGGGCGAGGGTCTGGATACGCCGTGCGGCTACAACCAGATCGGTGCCGTAGTCGGCGCAACCTATCCCGAGGAGCAGAAGATCATCCGTGAGCTGCTGCCGAAGTCCTACTTCCTCGTGCCGGGCTACGGCGCGCAGGGCGCAACCGCAAAGGACATCGCCAATGCGTTTAACGACGACGGTCTCGGTGCTATCGTAAACTCCTCCCGCGGCATCATGTGTGCATGGAAGAAAACCGGTAACAACGGCGAGGATTACAAGGAAGCTGCCCGCGCAGAAGCCATCCGTATGCGCGATGACATCGTAGCGGCGATTAAATAATATAAACCGCGCCATCGGCGCGCATTAAAATAGAATTTGCCTTGCAAATTCATAAAAACCTGGAGCATGTATCAAGGTTTTTATACAAGTACGGAGCAAAGTTTCGCTCGTCGGAACTTTGTGCAGTTCTGGACATATCCGCGCTTTCAGCGCGGTATGTCCCCTCGATTGAAACCGTGGTTTCAATCGAAGAATTAAGGAGCGTGTGGATATAGTGAAAAAAGCATACTTACTGCTGGCGGACGGCACTCTGTTCGAGGGTACCGCAGTCGGCTACGAAGGACAGAGCATCGGTGAGGTCGTATTCAACACCGGCATGGCAGGCTATCAGGAGGTTCTGACCGACCCGTCCTACTACGGTCAGGTCGTTACCATGACCTACCCGCTCATCGGCAACTACGGCATCAACTTTGACGACTACGAGTCCCGCAAAAGCTGGGTTTCCGGCTTTATCATGCGCGAGATGTGCGAATACCCGTCCAACTGGCGCTGCAAGGTAACACTCGACGAGTACCTCAAGGCGCAGAAGGTTGTCGGTCTGGCCGGCATTGATACCCGCCGTCTGACCCGCAAGCTGCGAGGCGAGGGCGTTATGAACGGCGTTATTTACACCGAGGGCTTTGAGCCGGATGAGCAGACCATTGCGGAAATGAAGGCTTACGTTGTAAAGGATGCGGTTAAGACCGTAACCTGCGACGAGAATATCGTTTATCCCGCTGACGGCGAGACCAAGTACCGCATTGCCCTGTTCGATTACGGCGTAAAGTACAACATTGAGCGCGAGCTGTGCAAGCGCGGCTGCGAAGTCACCGTTGTTCCGGCATACACCAAGCCGGAGGACGTAGTCGGCAAGTACGACGGCGTGATGCTGTCCAATGGCCCCGGCGACCCGGCGGAGAATGTCGAGATCGTAGCAAACCTCAAGGAGCTGCTGAAGTCCGATATGCCGATCTTCGGCATCTGCCTCGGTCACCAGCTGCTGGCACTGGCTATCGACGCAAAGACCACCAAGCTGAAGTACGGTCACCGCGGTGTCAACCATCCGGTAAAGGACATCGACGCAGACCGCACCTACATCACCTCGCAGAACCACGGCTATGCCGTTGTAGGCGAGTCGGTTGACCCGCAGATCGCCCGCGTGCGCTATGTCAACCTGAACGACGGCACCGTTGAGGGCCTCGAGCACATCGGCCGTCCGGTATTCACCGTGCAGTATCACCCGGAGGTATGCCCCGGCCCGATGGATACCTCGTATCTGTTTGATAAGTTCATCGAAAATATTGAAAAGTCGAAAGGAGGCGCTCAGTAATGCCGCTGCGCAAGGATATTCATAAGGTAATGGTACTGGGCTCCGGCCCGATCGTTATCGGTCAGGCTGCCGAGTTCGACTATGCAGGCACGCAGGCCTGCCGCGCACTGCGTGAGGAGGGTCTGGAGGTTGTTCTGGTAAACTCCAACCCGGCAACCATCATGACCGACAAGGCTATGGCGGACAAGGTTTACATCGAGCCGATGACCGTCGAAGCCGTTCAGGAGATCATCAAAAAGGAGCGTCCGGACTCTCTGCTGCCCAACCTCGGCGGTCAGACCGGTCTGAACCTCGCCATGGAGCTGTGCGAGAACGGTTTCCTTGATAAAATGGGCGTAAAGCTGCTCGGCGCTAATCCGACCACCATCGCAAAGGCAGAGGACCGCCAGATGTTCAAGGACACCATGGAGAAGATCGGTGAGCCGATCATTGCCTCCAAGGTTGTTCACTCGGTCGAGGATGCGGTTGATTTCACCCGTGAGATCGGTCTGCCGGTCATCATCCGTCCGGCGTACACGCTCGGCGGCACCGGCGGCGGCATTGCCTACACCTGGGAGCAGCTGCGCGAGATCGCAGCCTCCGGCATCATGTACTCCCGCGTGGACGAGATTCTGGTCGAGAAGTGCATCGCAGGCTGGAAGGAAATCGAGTACGAGGTAATGCGCGACCACAAGGGCAACGCCATCACCATCTGTAACATGGAGAACATCGACCCGGTCGGCGTACACACCGGCGACTCTGTTGTAGTTGCGCCGTCGCAGACCCTGTGCGACAAGGAATATCAGATGCTCCGTACCTCCGCACTCAACATCATCACCGAGCTGGGCATCGAGGGCGGCTGCAACGTGCAGTACGCGCTCAACCCGGAATCCTTCGAGTACGCCGTAATCGAGGTAAACCCGCGTGTTTCCCGTTCCTCTGCGCTGGCTTCCAAGGCAACCGGCTACCCGATTGCAAAGGTAACCGCAAAGATTGCAGTCGGCTATGGCCTGGATGAAATCTCCAACGCCGTTACCGGCAAGACCAAGGCATGCTTCGAGCCGACGCTCGACTACTGCGTTGTCAAGTTCCCGCGCTGGCCGTTTGACAAGTTCGTTTACGCGGACAACACCCTCGGCACCCAGATGAAGGCCACCGGCGAGGTTATGGCCATCGACAACAGCTTTGAGGGCGCACTGATGAAGGCCGTCCGCGGCTGTGAGATCAAGCTGGACAGCATGATCGCCCCGCACATCCAGAAGCAGTCTGACGCCGAGATTAAGAAGGGCGTGTCCCGCACGGACGATCAGCGCCTGTTCCATATCTGCGAGGCTCTGCGCCGCGGCATCATGACCATTGAGGAGATTCACGACATCACCACGATGGACGTGTTCTTCCTGCATAAGTTCCAGAACATCATCGACATGGAGAAGGAGCTGGCTGCAGCTGACAAGATCGACTCCGATCTGTATATCCGCGCCAAGAAGATGGGCTTCCTCGACAAGACCATCGAGCAGCTGTCCGGCAAGGACATTTCGGATGTTAAGCGTCTGCCGGTATACAAGATGGTTGATACCTGCGCCGCCGAGTTCGAGGCAGAGACCCCGTATTACTACTCCACCTACGATGAGGAGACCGAGGTTGCACCTCCGTCCGGCAAGAAGAAGGTTCTGGTACTTGGTTCCGGCCCGATCCGAATCGGTCAGGGCATCGAGTTCGACTACTGCTCGGTTCACGCTGTCTGGGCACTGCAGAAGCTCGGCTGCGAGACCGTTATCATCAACAACAACCCGGAGACTGTTTCCACTGACTTTGATACCGCTGACCGTCTGTACTTCGAGCCGCTGACGCCCGAGGACGTTACCGGTGTTGTTGAGGCAGAGAAGCCGGATTATGCAATCGTACAGTTCGGCGGTCAGACCGCCATCAACCTTGCGGCGCACCTTGAGAAGCTCGGTGTTCCGATCCTCGGCACGCCGGCATGGTCGATCGACGCCGCTGAGGACCGTGAAAAGTTCGATGTTATCCTCGAAAAGTGCGGTATCCCGCGTCCGGCAGGTCATACGGTTATGACCGAGGAAGAGGCTGTCAAGGCAGCCGACGAGCTTGGCTATCCGGTTCTCGTTCGTCCGTCCTACGTTCTGGGCGGTCAGGGCATGGAAATTGCCTACAAGGAAGCCGATGTCCGCGAGTTCATGCAGGTTATCACCCGCAACAAGGTCGAGAACCCGGTTCTGGTCGATAAGTACATGATGGGCCGCGAGATCGAGGTCGATGCCATCTGCGACGGCGACGACATCCTCATCCCGGGTATCATGGAGCACTTCGAGCGCGCAGGCGTTCACTCCGGCGACTCCATTTCCATCTATCCGTCCATCAACATCGAGCAGAAGCACAAGGACACCCTCGTTAAGTATACCGAATCTCTGGCAAAGAACCTCGCTGTTCTCGGTCTGGTCAACATCCAGTTCGTGCTGTACAATGATCAGATTTACGTTATCGAGGTAAACCCGCGTTCGTCCCGTACCGTGCCGTACATCTCCAAGGTTACCGGCGTGCCGATGGTCGATCTGGCTACCCGCTGCATGTTCGGTGAAAAGCTGAAGGACATGGGCTGCGGCACCGGTCTGCATCCGGAAAGCGACCACTATGCGGTCAAGGTTCCGGTATTCTCGTTCCAGAAGCTGCGCGATCTGGATACCCAGCTTGGCCCTGAGATGAAGTCCACCGGCGAGGTTCTGGGCGTTGCGAAGACCTTCCGTGAGGCACTGCTCAAGGGTCTGACCGGCGCAGGCTTCCAGATGAAGAAGAAGGGCGCTGTCCTGATCTCGGTCCGTGATTCGGACAAGCAGGAGGCAATCCGCATCGGTGAGCGCTTCGAGGCTCTCGGCTTTGACATTTACGCCACCAGCGGCACCGCAAACGTGCTCAACCGTCACATGGTCGCCACTAACGCCATCCGCAATGTGGATGAGCCGTCCCCGAACATCATCGACCTGATCGAGTCCGGCAAGATTGACTACGTTGTTGCTACCTCGGTCAAGGGCCGTCATCCGGAGCTTGGCTCGGTACACATCCGCCGTACCGCGGTAGAGCGTGCAATCCCGTGCCTGACCTCGATGGATACGGTTTCCGCGCTGCTGCGCTGCCTGGAAGGCGATATTAAGATTGAAAACTGCGAAATGGTTGATATCAACACCATCTGATTGCAGTGAAATAAAACAGAAACCCGAAGGGAGGAACTTCGTAAAGAAGTTTCTCCCTTCGGGTTTTATAATCCGCCGGAATAGAGGCGCCGTATGAACAGCATCCTGAACCGTGACGGAGGAAATAGAAAAATCATTCCAGTCTCTTGTATAGCGTAAGAAAACAGAAACGGTGCAGTCAATAAGACTACACCGTTCCGAAAAATGTTAAATTGAGATGCAAAAGCTGTCTTGGGGCATCTTCTTTGTGGAGGGTGCCCAAAATCGACTGCTTTTTATTATGCTGTTGTACGAGAAAAATTAGTCCTCGTCGTCGATCTCCAGGTAATCCTCAAGATCCTTGAACAGTGCGGTCGGATCAACGTCATCCTCGAGAACGATCTGAAGCGGCTCGTTCAGGGACAGCAGGAACATACCGAGCAGGCTCTTTGCGTCTACCATACCGCTCTTGCCGTGAATCCAAATATCAAAACCGTAACGAGTTACGATCTTGTTGATCTTCTGAATGTCGTCCGTATTCTTTACACGGATACCTCTGGTCATAATAACTACCTCCTGAGATTGTACTTCGTGAAACCCTTTTATGTTAGTTTCATTATAGCATAAAACAGCAGAAAGAAAAGAGGTTTTTGTAGATTTTCTCATTTTTCAGCGTTTTTCGCTTAACATAAGCACAATTTCTCAATTATTTAGGCACTATTCACAGATTATATTCTCTGTGTTTGTGCACAGTGTCGAGTCTCTCGGTCGGATGATTCATGAGAAGCGACAAAAAACTGTGTAAAAAATCGTATATTCTGTCAGGCAGGATTTTACTTGCTCAGTGAAGCAGCGTGATCCTGCTGTGACAGGCGGCCTTTCCCTGCGGTATGCCGCAACAGCACGGCGGCAATTACTGCGGTCAGCACCTCCGCGATGGGGAACGCCAGCCACACGCCGGCCGGCAGCAGGCGCGCGAACAGCCATGCCGCCGGCAGTACGAAGATCAGCTGACGCAGCAGCGACACGAGCAGCGACTGCACACCGCCCTCGGTGGCCTGGAACACGCCCTGTATGGCAATGTTTGCACCTGCGAACACAAAGCTGACCGCCAGCACGCGCAGACCGGTCACACACAAGCCCATCGTGCCTGCGGACAGTGAGAAAATACCTGCCAGCGGCTGCGCCAGAATTTCTACAGCCGCAGTGCAGACCAGCATAAGAACACTGGTATACATCAGACCGCAGCGTACGCCCTCGCGGATGCGTTTCGCGTTTTGCATGCCGTAGCTGAACGACACAATCGGCGTAATCGCGTCACGCAGACCAAATGCCGCGAACAAAACAAACTGCTGAATTTTGTACACAATGCCATAAGCGGTGACATACGAACTGTCCAGACTGCCGAAAATCAGATTAACACAATAATTCATCACGCTCATCGCACCCTGTGCTATGATGGCCGGTACGCCGATGGAGTAAATCTCGCCGACGATACTGCGGCGCAGGCACAGAGCCTTGCGGCTGAACGGCAGTTCCCTGTTCAGCCGGAAATGGAACACGACCGCCAGAGCCAGAGACGCAATCTGACCGAGCACGGTCGCCCATGCCGCACCTGCCACGCCCAGTTTCGGACAGCCGAGCAGACCGTAGATCATGATCGGGTCAAGCACGATGTTCGTCAGTGCGCCTGCCACCTGTGCGATTGTAGAATAAAGCGAACGGCCGGTCGCCTGCAGGGTTTTCTCAAACACCGAGAAGAACAGAATACCGAACGATGCCATACAACAGATGCGCAGGTACTGACTGCCCATCGCCAGAGCGGTCGGGTCGCTCGTCTGCGAGCCGATGTACGCACCCGCACCGAACGCTCCGAACAGCAGGCACACCGCATAAATAATCCCCATGAGCGTCAGCGCATTGCCTGCCGCTGCCCCCGCCTTCTCTCGGTCATCCTGACCGAGTGCGCGCGCAATAAGCGCATTTGCGCCAACACCGGTGCCGATGCCGACGGCGACCATCATCATCTGCACCGGAAACGCAAGTGTCAGCGCGTTGACCGCGATTTCACCGTTTTCCGCCATGTTTGCCACAAAATAGCTGTCCACAATGTTGTAGACCGCCTGCAGCATCATGGATAGTATCATCGGTGTGCCCATCTGCAGCATGAGCCGTCCTACCGTCGCGGTCGCCATTCGTTTTTCTGCCTTGTTCCGATCCATATCGAAACCTCCTGATTGGATTTTCGGAGTCTTTACGGAAAGCTGCCACAACCTGTCTTTTGCACAAAAGAAAAAAGTGCGTAAATCCATCTGGATTTACGCACTTCTGCTACTCGACTGCTTTATTTTATCAGCGTTTTTCACACTTGTCAAGCGGTTAGACCGGATACTTCCGAAAGATTCCCGGTGCAACGCCGACGTTCTTGCGGAAGCTGTGAATGAAATTCTCCTCGCTGTTGTAGCCGGTCGCGTAGGCGATTTCTTTGACCGACAATTCGGTGGACGCCAGCATATACTTCGCCTTATCAATGCGGCGCAGCACGATATACTCATACGGTGAATAGCCGGTCCGCGCCTTGAACTGCCGTGAGAAATGCGATGGACTCAGGCTGACGGCTGCTGCCGCGTCCTGCACGCCGATCGGCTCGAACAAATGCCGGTTCATATAGCGGATGGCCTGCGCAATACGGTCTCCGCCTGCGGTGCTCTCGGTGGTCTCGTCCAGCAGGAGCAGGCACAGCAGCCGGTGGATCAGCTGTGAGCACCGTGCCTCGCTCAGCCGCGCGTCCTCGGCGCAGGCGCTCCGCAGAGAATCCAGCATTTGCGCAATCTCCGCCGGTGCGGCCGGCGAAAATGCCCTGCGGCCGCGTGCCTGCAGGATTTTCTGATAGAACGCGCGGGCATTCAGGCCGTTGAACAGCAGCCAGGTGAACTCCAGTCCGTCCGAGGCGGCATAGCTGTATGGCTCACGGCAGTCGAACAGCACAATCTGTCCAGCGCCGGCGATGGCAGGCGTACCGTTCAGCGTCAGTTCCATTGCGCCATCATGCACAAAAAACAGCATGATATTTTGGTTGTGATCACCCTGCAGGGCGATTTCCGACCGATGATTGAAAGAATACCGGCTGCTGCAGAAGTAATGTCCGAGCCGCGTCGGGTAATAAAAAAGCTCCTTTGCAAGCGAAGACGGCGTAAAAAAGTACCGTTCCGAGGTCTGATGGACACCTAATTCGGGAATCAGCATAGCGGTCACTCTCCTTGCCTCTATCCTATCAGAAGTATCCGTTTGATGCAATAGCGAATAGCAGGATTTCGCAGGTTTAGGGTGATTTGTATCATTGGCAAGACGGCAGAAACGCTTTATAATAGAGCCATCAAACAGGGAAGCCACCCTTGATATGGCAAACAGACAAGGAGGATCATTCTTATGAAAATCGCATTTGACGTTGACGTTCTTGCCAAGCAGATGTCCATCAACGATTATGTTCACAAGGTAGCTGACTGGGGCTACAAGTACATCGAGCAGTCCCCGCATCCGCGCATTAACCCGTTCTACAAGCACCCGCTGTTCTCCAAGGAGTGCCAGCAGGAGTACAAGCAGGCTCTCAAGGAGACCGGTGTAGAGATTTCCTCTTTCATCGTTGTTTACCGCTGGTCCGGTCCGACCGAGGAGCAGCGCCAGCACGCAGTTGCAAACTGGAAGCGCATGATCGAAATCGCGGTTGACATGGGTGTACCGGTCATCAATACCGAGTTCTCCGGCGACCCGAACCAGCAGGAGATCTGCAACGGCATGTTCTTCAAGTCTATGGAGGAGCTTCTCCCGATTATCGAGCGTGAGGGCATCCGCGTAGAGTGCCAGTCTCATCCGTATGACTTCGTAGAGCTGAACGACGAGGCCTGCGATATCGTTAAGTCCTTCCGTTCCAAGAACCTGGGCTACGTTTACTCCGCATCCCACGGCTTCTTCTACGATCAGGGCAAGGGCGACGTTCGCCACATGCTGAAGTACGCCGGCGATGAGCTGACCCACGTTCTTCTGGCTGACACCTGGAACCAGACCAAGGACTGCCGCTACATCGTAAATCCGCCCTGGCTGAACCAGCGCGGCCGTGCTGACTACACCATCCATCAGCACACCGCTATGGGTGAAGGCGAGGTTGATTTCGACGGCATCTTCGAGACCCTGCGTGAGATGGACTTCGCAAACAAGCAGCTGAAGCCGGACGCACCGAAGGTTGGCGGCGACAATATCATCTGCGTATCCTACTTCGGCTTCCCGGAGAAGATGGATCAGCAGGCTCCAGAGGCACTCGACCGCATTAAGCACGAGCTGCTGTAAAGAATACTTCCTGAATACACAAAAGGACTTGAGTTTTCACTCAAGTCCTTTTTGCATACTGTCACAAAACGTCATTTCAGCCGACAAGCGGAATGGAACGCACGCTGCCGCGCAAATTGATTGGCTTTGCGCCATATGCACTTATCGGCAGATAAAAACGGACAAACCGCTTTGGTTTGTCCGTTATATTTTTATTCTCCGCAGCCGGGACAGTCGGAACAGTCACCGCACTCGGTGCCTTCCGCGGCCTTGCGGTCCTCGTAGGCGCGCAGCGTGCCTTCGGTCATGTGGCTGAGAGCCGCCAGCCGCTCGTTTACCATATCCCACAGGCACATCGGCAAATGGTCGCGGTGTCCGCGGTGGATAGTCACGCACTCGAAGCAGTTGCCGTGATGGCGGCACGCCTCCTTACACGGGCAGTGGTCACCTGATTCGCGCACCTGACGCAGAAATTCCAGCTTGATCTTGAGCGCTTCTTCCTTCTTGCCCTCGCGGTCAAGGTCGTTCTGCAGGATGGCCAGCTCGTTTCCGTCTATTTTCATAAGTATCGCTCCTCTATATATTGCACTGTATTGCATTTCCATCATAGCAGAGTTTTGACAGTTTCGTCAAAGCAACTTTATCCAAAACCGTGTTTTCGTGCAGTTATACAGATTTTCAACACTCATTTTATCTATTTTGCCATTGACAAAAAAGGACAAAATAAAGCCCTCATTCACAGACACATGAACGAGGGCTTTTACTTCCAAATCTCCATAGATCCTCTTTTCCCGACAGGATATTTCCCATCGCATTTGGATTGGTATTCGGTTGTTTTTTCGGCATCTTTCGATCTTACGTTCGCGGAACCGCCCGGCTAAGGTTCGTTTACTGCACAAACTACATAATCCGTTTGGTTGCCTTTCCTACATTCGGGAACTCTATTTCCAGTGGGTGATGCGTCACTGCTCGGCGGAAGATGTGATACAGCCTGCCTTGTCGAACCGGATGTTACTCGGACTTTGATATCATCTCGTTCCGATGCGGTATGTCTATGCTGCAGATACTCATCAGTATGCCCATCGGCTAGTGCAGCATCCGGCAGGTATCGTAAGATACTTCGTTTTGTTCGCCGGCGCATCAAATATCAGGGTTCTGTCATGTATGAACCTTACTTTCCTGCTGCCTCGATCCGCTTGACTGTCTTAGTATGCCATGTACGGATAGTTAAATTCACGAGGATAGCTTCCCCAAAGTTACCGTTGTTGTTACCTTTGCTTAGAAGCCGATCGCGCTTTTCAGGCGGTTCAAATTGTGGAATTGGAACTCGCTCATTTTTTCAGCTATCACCTTGATCGTTTCGGTCACAGCGCCGCGGCGAGTCCCGCGAACTGGTAAGATGCCTCTTCTGATACCATTGGACTCACCTCTTTCGTGGGTATCAAACCGGATTGACATCCTTCAGATCAGATGAAGGTTTGCGCCTTTTGGAGTAAAACCCCTGTTTTACTTTGCCTTTGGTGTTTGCCTTTATCTTTTCTGTGTCATTATAATATCATTAATATTGCACAACGTCAAGCGTTTTTTACGACTTTTTAGGCTGCACATTGCACAACAAAAAGCTGTTTATTTCGGTGATTTGGCTCTTTTCTCCAAGTGTGGAATTTGGTATAATAAAAGTGTTGGGGCTTGCGAAGCGAGCGGACCCTGCGCTGACGCCACACGGGTGCGGCACGGGTATGGCGCGCAACTTGTTGGTCCGGATATAACGGATGACACCTCTGAGTTACAATTATCAGTAATCTTTACCGTAGGGTGCGATGTCCTCGGCACACCGTTACTTTCTGAACTGCACTATCTGCATCGCAGGGGCGGTCATTGGCCGCCCACGCAACGTGAGGACATTACTTAAGGCAACACCGCAAAATTTATTTGCAAATCGCTCTTGTTCAATTATGCGTTATTGTCTTAACTCCCACTTGGTAGGAGCTCTTCACTCTAATTTCTAATCACTAACTACTAATCCTCAAAGGAGGCTATTGCAGTGGAAAACTTTAGCTTTTATATGCCGACACGCTTATTTTTCGGTGCCGGATCGGTCAAGCGTCTGGCCAAGGCACGCCTGCCGCAGGGCACGGGTCTGATCATCACCGGCGGCACCTCCACCACCAAACTGGGTTATGTGGCCAAGGTGGCGGATACGCTGGCGGAGGCCGGTCACCCGACCATGGTATACAACAAGGTACAGCCGAACCCGACGATCGAGGGCGTACGCGAGTGCGCTGCGCTCTGCCGTGAGCAGAACATTGCATTTGTTGTCGGCCTCGGCGGCGGCTCGTCCATCGACACGGCCAAGGCGGTTGCCATTATGGCGACCAACGACGGCGACTGGTGGGACTACATTCACGGCGGCACGGGCGGCGGCAAGCGCATGGCCAATGCCGGACTGCCGATTGTTGCCATTCCAACGACCGCAGGCACGGGCACGGAGGCTGACCCGTTCACGGTTATCGCCAACGGTGAGGAAAAGATCGGCGGCGGCGGTGAGAAGTGCTTCCCGACCATTTCGATCGTCGATCCGGACTTTATGATGACCGTTCCGCCGCATCTGACGGCATACCAGGGCTTTGACGCATTCTTCCATGCGGCCGAAGGCTATCTGGCTAAGACTGCAAACCCGATGAGCGACATGTTCGCGCTGCAGGCAATTGCGTTGATCGGCAAATCGCTGGCAGCGGCTGTTAAGGATGGCAGCAACGCCGATGCACGCGCGGATGTGGCACTGGCGAACACGCTGGCAGGTTTTGTCGAAACGCTGTCGAGCTGCAGTGGCGAGCACGCCATCGAGCATGCGCTGAGCGCGTTCCATCCCGATCTGCCGCACGGCGCGGGTCTGATTATGCTGTCCAAGGCATACTGGAGCCGCTTCAAGGACACCTCGGCTGACCGCCTGCAGGCCATTGCACATGCACTTGGACGTGCGGACGGCGATTTTCTCGCTGCGCTGGCGGAGCTGCAGCAGGCGTGCGGCGTGGACAAGCTGCGCCTGTCCGACTACGGCGTAAAGCCGGAAGACGCAGGCGAACTTGCTGACAACGCAGCAAGCACCATGGGTGCCCTGTTCCGTGTCGATCCGCGTACGCTGTCCCGCGAGGAAATTATGGACATCATCACCGAAAGCATTTAAGCGAATACGCTGAGAGCGGACCGATTGGTCCGCCCTTTTTTCGATAACGGCAGTTGCTAACACATTTTCGCGCGATAGCGCATATTAAGGCAACACCGCACAATTAAAGCGGCGGCTCCTCGCGCAGGCTCCGGTCGCGCTGCCGCGGTGCTTTGCGGAAATTTTGTGTCCTGACTTTGGCTTCGGTTCCTTGCGCGAGTTCCGTCCGCGCTGCCGAAGTTTCACGGTAATACATCAAGTATTACCGCAAAACTGCGCCTCGTCAGTACGCAAAATTTGCTCGCAAATCGCTCTTGTTCAACTATGCGGTATTCCCTTAACGGTATTCACGCACCTGCACGGACAGACCGTCCGGATCGTAAACGTAGAAGTAGCGCGCGTCCGGCTCCGGCTGGCGGATATCGGACGGATTCATGCCGTGCAGGACGGCACGCTCATGTGCGCTGGCGATATCCTCCGTACCAAAACAGAGGAACATACCGGACGCCTTGACGGTCTCGCCCTCCGGCATGCCGATCAGCTCTAGCTGGGTTTCGCCGGAGGCGTTCTGCAGGTAGGCAATGCTGCCGCCGTTCGCGGAGAACTGCGTGTGGATCTTGAGCTCGGTGAGCGTCTGGTAAAAATGCAGCGATTTCTCGAAATCGCGCACGCGGAGCGCTAAATGGTGGATGTGCATAGCAGGCACCTCGTTTCGTTGTTTTGTTTTATTGTATAAAACTCTGCGACAGGCTGTCAATAGGAAAGTTTCTGCTGAAATGGTGATTTGTTGCTTACGAAGCAAGTGGAATCCTGCCTGCCCGGCAGGGGCATAAGAGGGTAGACAACCTGCGAATTTAGGCGTTTGGTACAATTTATCCTCGTAGGTGCTGTCTATTATAACGCGCTAACGAATTGCGCGGCACGGTTATCCCCCAGGGGACCTTCTCTTGCCCTTCGGGCAATTCACCTTGTGCCGCGCCTGCGAAGACTTTCCGGTCTGTGTAGCAGTAATGTATCTGACACTGCGAAC
>OGWS01000233.1_pt1 | contig 60080 bp, 44 predicted proteins | sample 1576111 | NCBI WGS metagenome assembly OGWS01 (sample SAMEA3541534, study PRJEB24748) | human gut metagenome | biome: human gut; feature: human-associated habitat; material: faeces | place: China | collected 2012
AAAGGGAAACGGGAGTTAAGAGGGTAGAAACCGTAGGTGTCTACCCTCTTGCCCCGCCGCGGGGCGCGGCGAATTCCCGCGCTCCGCAGAGCGCAACTCCTCGCTTGATTTCAAGCGAAAAACCTCCCGCCCGTTAGGGACGAACACGCTAACGCAGTTCGCGCACCCCGCTCAGCCGGTGCAGAGAAAGGAGCCGCCCCGTCAGGGCGAACACGCCTGCGGCAGTTCGAGTACCCCGCTCAGCCGGTGCCGAATAGAGAAAAAACCGATTTTTAACCGAAAAAATCTGCGGAAACCCGCTTGGACTGATTGCGCATCCCATCTACATTTGCTATAATAAACAGTAAAGCAAAAACCAAAACGGCATGGCAGGACAAACCGGAGCCTGCTCCCGGTGCCGGACCTTCGATGCGCCGCCGTATGACGCGGCAGGAATTCCGAGGGTATACCACTTAAACTTTTTATATAGATTTTTGGAGGACTAAACGCCTTATGGAGCATATTAAGGATTGCATCGCGGCATTGCGAGAGGCCGCACCTGAAATAGATATTGCAGAAAACGAACTCATGCGCCGCCATACTACATTCGCCATCGGCGGACCGGCCGACCTGTTCGTGCAGCCGAAGACCCGCAGGGAACTGACCGCGGCACTTGCCGTACTGCGCGAGCGCAATATTCCGTTCCTGCTGCTCGGCAACGGCTCCAACATGCTGGTGGCCGATGCGGGCATCCGCGGTGCGGTTGTCTGCACATCCGAGCTGGATGAAGTCCGCGTAAACGAGGATAACACCGTCTCTGCCGAAGCGGGCGCGCTGCTCAGCCGCATTGCCCGCCGCGCACAGCGTTCCGGTCTGACCGGAGCCGAGTTCGCCGGCGGCATTCCGGGCAGTCTGGGCGGCGCTGTTTACATGAATGCGGGTGCGTATGACGGCACGATGGCCGGCATTGTGCAGGAGACCGAGTTTGTGGACGGCGAAGGCAACATTTGTACACTCAAGGGCGATGAGCACGGCTTCGACTACCGCACGAGCGTGTTCCGCAAGCATCCGGACTGGACGGTGCTCCGTTCGACCATGCAGCTGCAGAACGGCGATTCGGCGGCGATTCTGGATAAGATGAACGATTTCGCGCAGCGCAGACGCGACAAACAGCCGCTCAATTTCCCGTCGGCAGGCTCGACCTTTAAGCGTCCCGTGGGACACTTTGCGGGCCAGCTTATCGAGCAGGCCGGTCTCAAGGGCACGAGCGTCGGCGCGGCACAGGTTTCGGAAAAACACGCGGGATTTCTCATCAACCGCGGCGGTGCAACATGCGATGACATGCTGCGTCTGATCGAACTGGTGCAGAACAGGGTGCGTGAGCAGTTCGGCGTGGAGCTGGAGTGCGAGGTGCGCATCGTAAAATAAGCAGCAGCGCCGCTCGGCGGCGTTATCACAGCAGAACCACAGGGCAGGGGGAAAGGTAACATGTATTTTTTGATCGTTTCCGGTATGTCGGGCGCAGGCAAGAGCCGCGCGGTCGCCACGCTTGAGGACTTAGGCTATTACTGCGTCGATAATCTGCCGATCTCCCTCATACCGCGCTTCGCGGAGATCTGTCTGGCGGCAACCGAACGCTATGAACGTGTGGCGCTCGTCACCGATGTGCGTGCAGGCGGCGATTTTCAGCAGCTGTTTGATTCTCTGGATTCGATCAAGAGCATGGGCTGCGATTACCGCATCCTGTTCCTCAACACGGACACGCCGACGCTCATCCGCCGCTACAAGGAGACGCGCCGCAAGCATCCGCTGATGGAAAAGGGCATGTCCATGACAGCCGCCATTGAAAAGGAGCGCGAAATGCTGTCCGGTCTGCGCGACCGTGCCGACTTTGTGGTGGACACCACCGGACTGTCTGCCGCCGGTCTGCGCGAGCGTCTGCTGACGCTGTTTTCCGGCACCGAGAGCGGAGAGGTGTTTGAGGTCATCGTGCAGTCGTTCGGCTTCAAGTACGGCATTCCGCCCGAGAGCGACCTTGTGTTCGATGTGCGTTTCCTGCCCAATCCCTATTACGAAATGAGCCTGCGCGAGCGCAACGGCACCGATCCGGAGGTGCGCGATTATGTGTTCCGCGGTGGTACGGCGGATGTGCTGATGCGCTACCTGACGGGCATGATCGACTTTCTGCTGCCGCGCTATATCGCGGAAGGCAAGGCGAATCTGATCATCAGCATCGGATGCACCGGCGGCAAGCACCGCTCGGTCGCTATCACCGAGGCGCTGAGCGAACACCTGCGCAGGAAGGAATACGGTGTAGTAACCATGCACCGCGATTACCAGAGATAAAACCGCTTCGTTCCGGACAGGCGAAGCGTGCTGTACAGAACGGAGAGAATATATGTCTTTTTCAACCGAGGTTAAAAACGAGCTGTGCCGGGTATCCATGCAGCGCGCCTGCTGCACGCGTGCCGAGGTTTACGGCGCACTGCTCCATGCCTCGGTTTTTTCGCACAAGGAGATACGGCTGTCGGCGGAAAACATGACCGTTGTCCGTCGCCTGCAGGCGCTGCTGCAGCGCGCGTTTTTTGTCGAGTGCGAGCCGCAGAAGGCAGGCCGCAAGCAGCAGCTTGTGCTCACCGAACCGGCGCAGATCGGACGCGTGTTTGATGCGCTCGGCTACGACTGCAAGAGCCATATCACCTATCATATCAATCGCAATCTGCTCGAGGAGGACTGCTGCATTGCGTCCTTTCTGCGCGGCGCCTTCCTCATGGGCGGCACGGTCGCGGGACCGGACAAGAAAAGCCATCTCGAGCTGAAAACCACCCACCAGAGTCTGTCGGGTGAGGAGACAAGCCTGATGCTTGATTTAGGTTTATCGCCCAAGCAGGCACGGCGCGGCAGCGCGTATCTGCTGTACTTTAAGGACGGCGCAAGCGCGGAGGATTTCCTTACGCGCATCGGTGCGCCGCACGCGGCGATGGAGCTGATGCAGGCGAAGGTAGAGAAGAATCTGCGCAACACGATCAACCGGCAGGTCAACTGCGAGACTGCGAACATGATGAAGGCCGCCGATGCATCGGCACGGCAGATCGCGGCGATTCAGGCGCTGATCGACAGCCGGGGGGAGGACGCATTTCCGGGCAACCTGTGGGAGACCGTGCGACTGCGTCTGGAATACCCGACGGACAGCCTGTCCGAGCTGGCGCAGCGGTTCGACCCGCCCATCTCCAAACCGGGACTGAGCCACCGCTTGAAAAAGATCATCGAGCTTGCGGAGAAGGAGGACTAAATTGGTACCATTTGCACATCTGCATGTCCACAGCGAATACAGCCTGCTGGACGGCGCCTGCCGTATCGAAAAGCTGGTGGACCGTGTGGCAGAGCTGGGGCAGACCTCTTGCGCGCTGACCGACCATGGCGTCATGTACGGCGTGATCGACTTTTACCGCGCCTGCAAGGCCAAGGGGATCCATCCGGTCATCGGCTGCGAGGTGTATCTGGCGCCGCATTCGCGCTTTGACCGCAGCTACATCAACGGCGAGTGGCACACGCACCTCATTCTGCTGTGCGAGAACATGACCGGCTACCGCAACCTCATCCACATGGTGTCGTGCGGTTTCTCGGAAGGCTTTTACATGAAGCCGCGTATCGACATGGAGCTGCTGCGCGCGCACAGCGAAGGTCTGATTTGTCTGTCTGCGTGTCTGGCGGGCGCGATTCCGCGTGCGCTGGCGGACGGTGATATGGACGGCGCGTATGACCTCTGCGAGCAGTTCCTCGATATTTTTGACCGGGAGCATTTCTACCTTGAAATTCAGGACCACGGCATTCCGCTGCAGCAGAAAGTCAATGAGGGTCTGTACCAGCTTTCCAGGGAGCTGAACATCGGTCTGGTGGCGACCAATGACGCGCATTATCTCACCAAGGCGGATGCGCGCATTCAGGACGTGCTGATGTCCATTCAGATGGGCAAGACCGTGGATGACCCGACCCGCATGAAGTTCGAGACGCAGGAGTTCTACATCAAGGATGCGGACGAAATGGCGGCGCTGTTCCCGGAGCACCCGGAGGCACTCGCCAACACGGTAAAGATCGCAGAACGCTGTCAGGTTGAGTTTGAGTTTGGTAAGTACCACCTGCCAGAATTCGATGTGCCGGACGGCTACACCTCGCTCGAATATCTGCAGAAGCTGTGCGATGAAGGCTTCGCAAGACGCTATCCGAACGACGACGGCACCGTGCGCAAGCGTCTGCAGTATGAGATCGACATGATCGCCAAGATGGGCTTTGTCGATTACTTCCTCATCGTGTCCGACTTTATCGGCTACGCGAAAAGTCAGGGCATTCCGGTCGGCCCCGGACGCGGCTCGGCAGCAGGCTCGATCGTGTCGTACTGCCTCGCTATCACTGACCTTGACCCGATTCACTACTCGCTGTACTTCGAGCGATTTTTGAATCCGGAGCGTGTCTCCATGCCGGATATCGACGTGGACTTCTGCTATGTTCGCCGTCCGGAGGTCATCGAGTACGTTACCCGCAAGTACGGCAAGGACCGCGTAGCGCAGATCGTCACATTCGGCACGATGGCTGCCCGCGGTGCCATCCGCGATGTCGGCCGTGCGCTCAACATTCCGTACAACGACGTTGACGCGGTTGCCAAGCAGGTGCCGAACGAGCTGCACATTACGATCGACAAGGCGCTGACCATCAACGCGGAACTCAAGAAAATGTATGACGAGCAGCCGCAGGTGCGCGAGCTGATCGACACTGCGCGTGCGCTCGAGGGCATGCCGCGCAACGCATCAACGCATGCCGCAGGCGTGGTTATCACCAAAAACCCCGTGGACACCTACGTTCCGCTTTCGCGCAACGGCGACCAGATGGTAACGCAGTTTACGATGGTGACCATCGAGGAACTTGGTCTGCTCAAGATGGACTTCCTCGGTCTGCGCAACCTGACCGTTATCGCGGACGCGGAAAAGCTGATTCGCCGTCACACGCCGGATTTTTCCATCGAAAACGTGGATATGAGCGACCCCGCGACCTATGAAATGCTCGGCAAGGGCTCGACCATGGGCGTGTTCCAGCTGGAAAGCGCGGGCATTACCAACGTCGTTACCGGCCTGCGGCCGCAGTCCATCGAGGATATTACCGCAGTCGTTGCGCTGTACCGGCCCGGTCCGATGCAGTCCATTCCGCGCTACATCGAGTGCCGCCATCACCCGGAAAAGGTAACGTACAAGCATCCGCTGCTCGAGCCGATTTTAAGCGTTACCTACGGCTGTATGATCTATCAGGAACAGGTTATGCAGGTGTTCCAGAGCCTTGCGGGTTACTCGCTCGGCAAGGCAGATATGGTGCGCCGCGCCATGAGTAAAAAGAAGATGAAGGAGCTGGAAAAGGAGCGCGTCAACTTCATCTACGGCAATGAGGAGCTGGGCATTGACGGCGCCATCAAGCGCGGCGTGCCCGAAGCAGTTGCGGCAAGTCTGTTTGACGAGATCATGGATTTCGCAAACTACGCGTTCAACAAGGCACATGCCGTATGCTACGCAGTCGTATCGTTCCGCACAGCGTATCTCAAGTGCCATTACCCGAGAGAATATCTGGCGGCGCTGCTGACGAGCGTTCTGGATGTTTCGGATAAGATCTCCGAGTATATTCAGGCGGCGCGTGATATGGGTATCGCGGTGCTTCCGCCGGACGTAAACGAATCCTATGATGAGTTTTCGGTTGCGGGCGAGAATATCCGCTTCGGTCTGGCAGCCGTCAAGGGTGTGGGACGCTCGTTTATGAAGCAGCTTGTTGAGGAGCGGGAAGCGAACGGCCTGTTTACCTCGTTCCAGGATTTCTGCGAGCGCATGTATGACCGCGAACTCAACCGCAGAGCGCTCGAAAGTCTCATCAAGGCGGGTTCGTTCGATTCCATGCATTACTACCGCAGTCAGCTTTTGAAAATTGTCAATCCCGTAGTAGATGCCATTGCCCAGAACCGCAAGAAGAACATCGAGGGTCAGATGGACCTGTTCGGCATGGGCAACGACGAGGTGCGCGACACGCAGATTGCGATGCCGAACATTCCGGAAGTACCCAAGCGGGAACTGCTGGCGATGGAGAAGGAGACCACCGGTCTGTACCTTTCCGGTCACCCGATGGACGAGTACCGCAGCCTGACGCAGAAGGCGCAGGCGGCCTCTGTCAAGCAGATCATCGACGACCTGACGGGCGAGAGCAGCAGGCCGGTCTACAAGGACGGCATGACCGTACGGCTTGCTTGTGTTATCACGGCGGTGCGTCTGAAATCGACCAGGAACGGCTCGATGATGGCATATGTCACCGCAGAGGACGACACGGCGGCGATTGAACTTGTCGTGTTCCCGCGTTCGCTGCAGCAGTGCGGCGCATATCTCACCGAGGACAGCGCAGTCCTGCTTACCGGTAAGATCGACGCACGAGAGGACGAGGCGCCCAAGGTGCTGCTCAACGAGGCGCAGCCGCTCACTGAGAGTGCAGTGGAGAGCCTGCAGCAGCCGAAAAAGAGCACACAGAAGTCGGTCTACACCGATGCGCAGGCGGCAAAGCTGGCGCCGCAAAAGCTGTTTCTGCGTATTTCCAGTCTGCAGAGTGATGAATGGACGCAGATTAAAGAGGTTTTGTGCACGCAGCCTGGTGATACGCCGGTCTATCTCTACCCGATGGACACGAAGAAAAAGACGCTCGCTGCCCGTCGGTACTGGTGCAAACCGGATATTGCATTTTTAACAAAATTACGCTTTCTCTTGCGCGAGGAAGATGTTATAATACAATAGGAGACTGTGTTTATCCTTGGGGAGAGAGACGGTTTCCGCAGAGGGAAACAGAACTGTAATACAGAGGTCAGTGCGGCATCGATCGTGCCGCCAAGAAAGAAAACAGAACCGACAACAGGGAGGCTTTATCATGGATAAACAAATTCGCAGAATCGGCGTACTTACCAGCGGCGGCGACGCACCCGGCATGAACGCACTTATTCGCTCGGTAGTCCGCAGCGCAAGCGCAAACGATATTTCCGTTCTCGGCATTCGCCGCGGTTACAGCGGTCTTATCAACGGCGACATCATCGAGATGGGTGCCCGCAGTGTAGACGGCATTATCCGCAAGGGCGGCACCATGCTGTACACCGCACGCTGCAAGGAGATGCTGACCGAGGAAGGTCTGCAGAAGGCGGCTGACACCTGCCGCTACCTTGGTATTGACGGCCTGATCTGCTGCGGCGGCGACGGTACATTCCGCGGTGCACAGGCGCTTTCCCGCAAGGGAGTTCCGTGCATCGGCGTTCCGGGTACCATTGATAATGATATCGGCTGCTCGGATTACACCATCGGTTTTGACACCGCCTGCAATACTGCGATCGAGTGCATCGATAAGCTGCGCGATACCATGCAGTCCCACGAGCGCTGCTCTGTTGTAGAGGTTATGGGCCGCCGTGCAGGTCATCTGGCATTGCAGGTTGGCTGTGCAGTCGGCGCGACCGCGATCTGCCTGCCCGAGCGTCAGCTGGATTTCGACACCGAGATCGTAGAGAGAATGCGCATCGGCCGTATCAAGGGCCGCAACCACCATATCATCATCGTAGCCGAGGGCTATGGCTCCGCACAGGACGTTGCAGACCAGATTCACGAGGCTACCGGCATCGATACCCGTGTTACCATCCTCGGCCACATCCAGCGCGGCGGCTCTCCGTCTGCTATGGATCGTGTTATGGCGACCCGCATGGGCTATGCTGCAGTTCGCGCTCTGATGGAGGGCAAGACCAACCGCGTTGTTGTTTCGGATAACAACATTGTTACCGATATCGACATTGAGGAGGGTCTGGCACAGAGCAAGGATCTGAACCAGTGTCTGTTCGAGGCACAGCAGACGGTTGCCATCTGACATGGCGCAGACTGTTCTCATCACCGGAGGCTCGCGCGGCATCGGTGCCGCCTGTGTGCGCACGTTTGCCGAAAACGGATGGAATACCGCGTTTACTTACAGCAAAAGCAGGGAAGCGGCGGACAGACTCGCTGGGGAGACCGGCGCACTGGCGCTTTTGGCCGATCAGCAGGATACCGCGGCGGTGGAACTCGCGGTCGCGGAAGGGAAGGCACGGTTCGGCACGATCGATGCCGTGGTCTGCAATGCAGGCATCGCCGAACAGAAGCTGTTCCAGAATATCACCGACGCGGACTGGATGCGCATGCTGAATGTCAATCTCATGGGTACGGTGCGCACGATTCGCGCCGTGCTGCCTGAAATGCTGCACAACCACAAGGGAAGCATCGTTACGGTGTCGTCCATGTGGGGGGAGTGCGGCGCGTCCTGCGAGAGCCATTATTCCGCGAGCAAGGCGGCGATCATCGGCCTGAGCAAGTCGCTCGCGCAGGAGCTTGGCCCGAGTAATATCCGGGTCAACTGCATTGCGCCGGGCGTGATCGACACCGACATGAACGCCATGCACAGTGCGGATACCATGCAGGAGCTTGCCGATCAGACACCGCTCGGAAGAGTCGGCGCGGCAGCCGAGGTCGCGGACAGTATTCTGTATCTGTGCTCGGATAAGTCGTCTTTCATTACCGGACAGGTTTTAGGCGTCACCGGAGGATTTTAAGATGCTGTCGCCAAACCACGGTTTGGCCGACAAGAGGAACGGACCGTGGGCCGTTCCAAAGTCGTCCGAAAGTTCCCATACGGAAACTTGCTCCCTCCAGAAGTCAAAAAAGCGAGATACATGCTCCCGCTTTTTTGGAATTTGCACTGCAAATTCTATTAAATGCGCGTTAATGCGCGAAAAGCTGCGACGTTAGTAAAGTGCGTTAAGAAAGATAGAACGAGAGGCCTTTTGACCTCTCGTTTTTGTTTAATACGGTTCCAAATCAAAATAACTGAGCAGACCGTTATAAATGCCCTGTGCAAACCCGAACGGATCGTTTTCCAGCTTCATCGCATCGGAAGCATTGGTCAGGTATGCCAGCTCGACCAGAATCGAAGGCATCTGTGTCCGCCGCAGGACATACAGGCTCGGACGGATGCGCACGCCGTTATCGCGCGTGCCGACACGCGCAACAATGCCGGCGAGCACATGCTGCGCCAGCCAGTACGCCTGCGTATTTTCCTGATAAACATACACCTCAGTGCCGTTGACGGCGGGATTTACGTTCGCGTTGCAGTGGATGCTGATGAAGTAATCCGCAGGCCACTCATTCGCTAGCCGCACGCGCTCGGCCAGACTGGTGGCATTGCTTGTGCCGAGGATTTCCTCGGGTGAGGTGCGGCTCAGCCGCACCTCAAACCGCGGGTCTGCCCGCAGAAGATCAGCCAGATACACGCCGACAGCGTAGGTCACATCCTGTTCGAGCAGTCCGCTGCCTTCCGCGCCGGTGTTCGGACCGGATGGATTGTGTCCCTGATCGACAAAAATCTTGATCGCCAAAGTATCACCTCCTCGTGTCAGCCTATGCGGCAGCGCGGCAGAACGTCCGTGCTTGACGGTCAGCACACGCCGTGTTATTCTGTAAGAAAAGAGGGGTGGGATTAATATGAAATTATATATCAAACAAAAGGTGTTCTCCTGGGTGGATCGGTTTACCGTGTTTGATGAAACCGGCGCCGACAAATACTACGTCGAGGGCGAATTTTTCTCGTGGGGCAAGAAGCTGTATGTCACCGACTTGACCGGACACGAGACCGCGTTTATCCAGCAGAAAGTGTTCAGCATGATGCCGCGGTTCTTCGTGTACATCGACGGCGTGGAACGCGCGGAAATCGTCAAGCGGCTTACATTTTTCTACGAAAAATACGAAATCGAGGGTCTCGACTGGACAATCGAGGGTGATTTCTGGGCGCACGAGTACCGCATCACGCAGAATGGCCGCGAGATCGTGTCCATCTCCAAGGAGTGGTTCACCTGGGGTGACTGCTATCAGCTGGACATTGCCGATTCCGCAGACGAAACACTTGCGCTGGCGGTCGTCCTCGCAATCGACGCAGTGCACGCGCAGGCGAACGCGGCAGCGGCTTCGACTTGAAAGGAAACGATATGATTGAGATAAACCAGGACTTCGCGGACGGCGTACTGCATTCGCGCAATCCGGAGACAAATAAAAACGACTACGGCCGCATTCTGTGCGTGTGCGGCTCGGCAGGATATACAGGTGCGGCATATTTTTCGGCACAGGGCGCGGTCCGCATGGGAAGCGGCGTTGTGACGCTGGCAGTTCCGCAGGGTGCGTGGCCGGTGCTGGCGGTCAAGCTGAATGAGCCGGTCGTGCGGCCCATGCCGCAGGATGAAAACGGGTTGTTTTCCATGGACGCACTGCCGAAGCTGCTTGCGCTTGCCGAAAAGGCGGACGCGCTGCTCATCGGTTGCGGACTCGGCCGTTCGGATACGCTGACCGAAATCGTGTGTACTCTGCTCGAAAAAGCTGCCTGCCAGATTGTACTCGATGCGGACGGCATAAATTCGATTACCGGGCATAAGGATATATTGCGGCGAACGGCAAAGCCGGTCGTGCTCACGCCGCACGCAGGCGAGTTCGCACGGCTCAGCGGCAAGCAGGATGCGACCGCTGCGGACGCGGCACAGTTCGCGCAGGACGATCGGTGCATCGTGCTCTACAAGGGACACCGCACCCGTATTTTCACGCCGGACGGCTGCTGCTATCGCAATACCTCGGGCAATCCCGGCATGGCGAAAGGCGGTAGCGGGGATGTTCTGGCAGGCATGCTGGTTTCGCTGTGCGGACAGGGTATTGACGCGGTTCCGGCAGCCTGTACGGCGGCGTGGCTGCACGGCAGAGCCGGAGATCTGGCTGCGAACGCGCTGAGCGAATACGGCATGACGCCGAGCGATATGCTGACGCAGCTGCCGATTCTGCTGAAACGATATAACTCGAAAACATGGTGATAAACCGGTCAAAGGAGTGGTAATCTGAACAGGCTGCTGTGTGGTTTGGCGGCGCTTGTTCTGCTCTGCGGCTGCGGCCGCTCGGCGGAAATGAGTGCCGAGGATGTGCGTGCGCATTTCGCATCGCTGGACAGCTGTACGGCGCACTTGAAAATAATCTCGGATTTGGACGAATCTGTACTGGAATTTGAAAGCGACTATGTCTATAATAGAGAGGACAGCGATTCTTTCACGCTGACCGCACCGGAGTCGGTCGCCGGTATCGGCGGGCGCATCTCAGGTGAGGAGAACGGCGCGTTCACGCTGCAGTACAATGAGCTGCAGCTGGATGATATTGCTCCTCGGCATACCGGACTGACACCGGCAGACGCGTGGTTCTGCCTGCTGAACGATCTGCGGTATGCTGTGCCTGTGCAGGTGTGGAGCGAGCGCACAAACGGCGAAAGCCTGCTCGTGCTGCGCTATGAGAAGGCAGACGACAGCGTGGAAAAGCAGGTGTGGCTGCGGCAGAGCGATCTGCAGCCGGTCTATGCCGAGCTGTATGCGGACGGTGCGCGTGTGCTGACCATACAGGTGGAATCCTGTCAGTAAATCAGGAACCAAACGGTTCTGTTGGAGTGACGAAAACAATGGAAGTAAATCAACACCGCACTTGGGCGGAGATCGACCTCGGTGCGATCGAGCATAATTATCGCGTGATCTGCGAGCAGGCACAGGCGCCGGTCCTGTGTGTCGTTAAGGCGGACGCATACGGTCACGGTGCCGTGAAGGTGGCTAAGCGGCTGGAGAAGATGGACGCACCGTATTTTGCGGTAGCGACCATTCCGGAGGGTGTGGAGCTGCGAGAAGCAGGCATCGAAACGCCCATCCTCATCCTTGGCTATGTGGACGAGAAGGACATGAACACGGCGGCACAGTACGGCATCACCGTGCCGGTGTACGACCGCGAGACCGCAGAACTCATCAGCGTGGCAGCAGAGCGCACCGGCAAGCCGGTCACCGTACACTACAAGCTGGATACCGGCATGACGCGGCTCGGCTTCCCGTCGTGGGAGTGTGAGCAGACCGTGCAGGATATCCTTGCGTGCTCCAAGCTGCCGGGCCTGATCAGCGAAGGCATTTTCACGCATTTTGCGGTTGCCGACGTGCCCTCGGGCGAGGAATACACCGAGCTGCAGTACAAGCGCTTCTCGGATGTGTGCGAGGGTCTGCAAGCGACAGGTCTTGACCTGCCGCTGCGCCACTGTGCGAACAGCGGCGCTATCCAGACCTACGAGAAGATGCACTGCACGATGACCCGCGCGGGCATTATCCTGTACGGCTATCGCCCGGATGCCTCCGTGCCGCCGGTGCTCGATCTGAGACCCGCCATGACCGTCAAGGCGCGTGTGGTGCAGGTGCGCGATATTCCAGAGAATACGACCATCAGCTATGGCCGCACCTTCGAGACAGCAGAGCCGACCCGTATGGCGGTTATCTCGATGGGATACGCGGACGGCTATCTGCGTACCGGCTCGGGCAAGGCGCAGGTGCTGCTCGGCGGCGTGAAAGCGCCCGTGCTCGGCCGCATCTGCATGGATATGTGCATGGTGCGTATTCCGGAGGGCGTAGACGTACATCGCGGTGACGAAGTGTCCGTGTTCGGCCCGGAAGGCTGGACGGCAGAGGACGCAGCAGACGCGGCGGGCACCATCTCGTACGAGGTGCTGTGCGCCATCAGCCGGCGCGTGCCGCGTTTCTATCGGTAATTTACTGACATTGCGTGCATAAGATGAAGCGAGGGATTTTCCCTCGCTTCATTTGTCTCTCAAAGTCGGTATCCTGTTAGTTTGATAGTATCGCGCGGCAGCGCTATTAAAACAGCATTTGCGTTGCAAATGCAAGAAAACCGGGAGCATGTATCACGGTTTTCTTACTTCTGGAGGGAGAAAGTTTCTGAACAGGAACTTTCGGACGACTTTGGAACGGCCTGCGGTCCGTTCCTGCTTGTCGGCGAAACTGTAGTTTCGCGACAGCTTTGAAGCGGAGGAGATTTTTCTCTCTCCGCTTTTCTGCATTATACAGTTATAATTTTGTGTGACACGGGGAAAATAGGTTTGCGGGAAAACCATCAGGCAGCACCGTAAATCTATTTCATCGGAGTGTGAACCAAAGTGGATAGCAACATCAAACGAGGCGATATTTACTATGCCGATCTCAGTCCGGTGGTTGGCAGTGAGCAGGGCGGCATCCGACCGGTGCTGATCGTGCAGAACAACGTCGGCAATCGGTACAGTCCGACCGTGATCGCCGCCGCTATTACATCGCAGATCAACAAGGCGAAAATGCCGACGCATATCACGGTCGGTGCGCCGAACTACGGACTGACCAAGGATTCCATCATCCTCACCGAGCAGATCCGCACGCTGGACAAACGCCGCCTGCGCGAGAAAATGGGCTCGCTTGACGAAAAAGCCATGCGGCACGTCGATGAAGCACTGGCGGTCAGTTTCGGACTCGGCTCGGTGCAGGGGTAAGCCGTATAACGGCGGGAGAAAGCGCATATCCTTTTATGGGGTATGCGCTTTTTGCGTATAGACTGGGATTTGCCGTCTGCGGACGGCAGGAACGGTGCCGCGCCCCGCGGCAAGGGCAAGAGGGTAGACACCTACGGTTTCTACCCTCTTAACTCCCTTTTCCCTTTGTTTCTTAGCTTGACGCAGACCAGAGACCGGCGACCGCTTCGAAAAGGAGAACGGCAGTCGGCCTACCCTTACACGCTGACAAGGGTCTCTTCTGCGTCAGACAGCGCGTGCCACACTGCAATCGCAGGCGTAATCTTTGGGCGGCATAGCCGTGCCGCCCTCTGCGTAGGCTTTTTGATATGTGTAGCAGTACGCTGTCTGTGAACTGCGAATATTTCGCGAAAGAAACGCTGTGGTAACCCGACTGCCGTTCCTCCTTTTCGGAGCGGTCACATATAGAAAATCGGCGCCAGACTAACAAGCAAAGGAAACTGGAGTCCCAAGAGGATAGTACTCATTTAATCCGCGCACGGCGCGGGAACAAGGTTTAGTGGCCTACGGGCAAACCTTGGTGTCTATCCTTTTGGACCTCCCAGCCAAAGGTTGGCTCCCATTCTATATGCTTTAGCAAGTAGTAAAATTCAAATTTGCACAGAAAGGAGAACCGCCCATGCGCGCAGACGTATTCTGTAACAACAACCCAATCGGTACGATCGACTGGACCCCGGATGCCTGCGGCGTACAGGTCAATCTCGACTGCGCCGTCTGCGGGAACGAACTGCTGCGCTGCTATGCGGTTGTGAACGGAAACATCCTGCGGGTCGGTCTGCCTGCACCGGAGCATGGCCGTCTGCGTTTGCGCCGGCATCTTTCGCGGCAAATGCTGCATGAGACTGGCTGTGAGGGCGAACCCGAACGGTTCTATCTCGCGTCTGCGCCGGAGCCTTTGCCGCAGAGCAATGCGCCGCCTAAGCCGCCGCTTGTCACCGGAGATACGGTCCTGGACGCGCTTCTATCCAGCGAAAACGTGCAGATTCAGCCGACCGAGACCGGACTGCGTCTGCAATGTCTGTTCGATCCGAAAAAGCCGTTCGCGCTGGCACCCGCTTTTGTACTTTGCCGCACAGAAGGAAATACGGCAGTTCTGGAATGGAAAAAGGACGCAGCCGATGCGGCTGCGTCCTCTGAAAAAGCGTAACTTTACTTTACGATGGTCTTTGCCTCCATGTAGTAGCGCTTCTCGTGCGCCTCGCCCATGGAGAAGGTCTTGCGCGGCAGAACGCCGTCGAAAACAACGCCGCGGAACAGGTCGTTCTTGGCGATATCCGGCAGGATGAAGCCGAGGTTGCCCGGCTTTTCCGCCAGCGAAACAACAACGTCCGTGCCGTGGATGTAGTCGATCTTCGCGGAGGTGTGAGTCTCGAGATAAGCGTCCAGACCGGTCTGGATGGTAGCGACCGGAATGGCCCACTTCGGGTTCTCAACAACGAACACGCCGGACTTGTTTGCCGAGCAGAACGGGAAGAAGTGCGCGGTCTCGTTCTTGGGAGCCTCATCGGCAACGTAAGCCTTGCAGCCCTCGCCGTTGTAGAAGTCGGTCAGAGCACCGAGCAGCTCATCTGCGTCTACGCCGAACAGGGCACGGTGGATTGGCTCGATGATCAGGCTCTCGTCATGGATGTTGACAACCTCAACGAGTGCAAAACGTGCCGGATGGTTCTCCTGCTCCTCTGCAGTCAGGCCCTTCTTAACCTCTTCCCAGTACGCCTTTGCGGTGGCCATGGAGTGGTTGCCGTCGCCTACTGCATACGGCAGCAGCGCCTGTGCGTCCGTGCAGCCGTACTTCTTGTTGAAGGTCTCGCGGTCGCAGAGTGCTTCGAGCTTGGCCTCGATGGCCTCGGTCTCCGGACCGTTCGGCAGGAACCAGCCGGTGATATGGCCGCCGTTCTGCATTAGGTCGGTATCGTACAGCTTGTCATAAGAGGCGGTCTGCTCGAACAGCGGCTCGATGATCTGACGGTCGGGATCGTCGATCAGGATCATGATGTGCGGCAGCTCCAGGCATGCGCCCTGACGAACCTTGAGACGGGGCGGAATACGCTCGACAACCGTCTTTTCGGTCGGGCGGATGAGGGATGCGGAACCGGGCGTGTATTCATACGCTTCCAGATCGACCGACAGCACGATGCCGCGGCGCGGGCACGAGCCGCCGGACCAGCGCTCGGTCAGCACGACGCCGGCGGGCAGGGTGCGCAGCGTGCCGTCCTGCACATACTGCTGCATGGTCTGATGGATTTTCTCCGTGCGGGCAGCAACGTCCGCGTCCTCCAGATAAACCTCCGGCAGGGTCAGACGCAGGGTAGAGGGTGCGTCACCGACGGTCTTGTCAGTCTCGGCCCAGTAGTCCGGCTGAGAGGTGTACTGGTCGCAGGCGATGACTGCCCACTTGGACAGGTCCACGCCTTCACGCGGAAACATGATCTCGGGAATACGAGTGCAGCGATTAGCCATAATTATCCTTCCTCCAGTAGAAGTAGTGTGGAATGCCTCTATTATAGCAGACAAATCTCAAGTACGGCACTCGTTTTCCAAAAATAAATGTCGGTTTGCAGAAAAAACTTTATTTGCTTGACGAAAGTATGGGGATGTTGTACAATATAATATAGGTTTGGTTGCGAAATTTGTATAAAAATACAATCGTAAAAACGGAGGAAAACCCATGGTTAAATTCAAGGCTATCGGCGTTTCGGAGGGTCTGGCGAAGGCAAAGGCTCTCGTGATCAAGGAAGAAGATCTTTCGGTCGTTAAGGAGACCGTTGCCGATGCGGAAGCCGAATGCAAGCGCGTTCTTGACGCAGTGGAAAAAGCCAAGCAGCAGATTGAAGTGCTGCGTGATGATGCGGAAAAGAATATCGGTGCGGCTGAGGCGGAAATTTTTGACGCACATCTGATGATGCTCGACGACCCTGATTTTGTCGAGGGCATGACAAACATTGTAACGGATGAGAAGGTTTGCGCGGAGTACGCGTGCTTTGTCAACTGTGAGAACTTTCAGGCGATGTTCCGCGCACTCGACGACGAGTATATGCAGGCGCGTGCAGCAGACATCGGTGATATTTCTCAGCGGGTCATTAAGAATCTGAAGGGCATTGCGGATAACGCGATCGACACGATCACCGAGCCGTGCATTATTGTGGCGAACGACCTTACGCCGTCCGACACGGCGAAGATCGGCGGCAAGCCGGTTGCCGGTTTTATCACGAAGATCGGCGGCCGCACGAGCCATTCGGCGATCATGGCGCGTTCGATGGGTATTCCGGCGATTGTCGGTGCCGGCGAGAAGGCGGACGAGATCGAGGACGGCGACCTGCTGCTGATCGACGGCGCGGCAGGTGAAGTAGTCGCGCAGCCGGATGAGCAGACGCTTGCCGACTTTGCGGAGCGCCAGAAGGCCGATGCGGCGCATCGTGCCATGCTCGCGCAGTACAAGGATAAGGAGGGCGCGACCTCGGACGGCCGCCGTGTAATTATCGAGGGCAACATCGGTACGCCGGATGACGCAGTCCGCGTAGCGGAGCTTGGCGGTGAAGGCGTCGGCCTGTTCCGCTCGGAGTTCCTGTTCATGGATCGTACCGACCTGCCGAGCGAGGAAGAGCAGTTCGCCGCCTACAAGAAGGCGTGTGAGATCATGCAGGGCAAGCCGGTTATCATCCGCACGCTGGACATCGGCGGCGACAAGGAAGTGCCCGCACTGGCGCTGGAGAAGGAACAGAATCCGTTCCTCGGCTACCGCGCGATCCGCATTTGCTTGAATCAGCCGGAGCTGTTTCTGATTCAGCTTCGCGCGCTGCTGCGTGCCGCGCAGTACGGCGATCTGCGCATTATGTTCCCGATGATTTCGTCGGTGGATGAAGTGCGTGGTGCAAAGCAGGTGCTCGAGCAGGCGAAGGACATGCTGACCGCGGAAGGCGTACCCTTCAACCCGAACGTCAAGGTAGGCATTATGGTCGAGATTCCGGTGGCGGCTGTCTGCGCGGATGTGCTGGCGAAGGAGGTTGACTTCTTCTCAATCGGCACGAATGACCTGATTCAGTATTCCTGCGCGGTGGACCGCATCAACGAGAAGATTTCCTACCTGTACCGTCCGCTGCATCCGGGCGTGCTGCGCCTGATCGCCATGACGGCCAAAGCAGCGAATGAGAACGGTATCGAAGTCGGCGTATGCGGCGAGATGGCAGGCACGGCCGGCATGGCGCCGGTGCTGTGCGGTCTCGGCGTGACCAATCTGTCCATGTCGGCATCCGCAATGCTGGCAGCAAAGGCAGACCTTGCAAAGCACTCCTACGACGAATGCAGGGAACTGGCTGACAAGCTGCTCGCGTGCGCAAGCGCGTCTGACGCAGAGCGTATTTTCACGGACTGGAGAGAGTCCTGAGCAAGAGTAAAAAGCCGTCGTTTCCCTGTGAAGCGGCGGCTTTACACTGTTCGGATGGATAGAAATTGACTTGTATCGGAAAACGATATTGTTTATCAGGATAACAAGCATTATCTGAGCAAATCCATGTCGTTTTCCTCGCCCAGTGCGGCGGCCTGCTTCGTTTTGGGCGCAAGCGCGAACGGCTGGACGAAATGGAAAGACAAGTGCGGCAGAACACTTGATGAGCTGTTCCGCAGACAGGCAGAGAAAGCATAAGTAAAGGGACACGGAATGATTCTGTGTCCCTTTTTTCGCAGGAAAGAGAAGCGTTTAGCCCTGGTTTGCCATATTCTGCTCGTAGGATTCGATCATCTTCTTTACCATCTGACCGCCTACGGAGCCGGCCTGACGGCTGGTCAGATCGCCGTTATAGCCCTGCTTGAGGTTTACGCCGACCTCCTTTGGCGTTTTTTCACCTCAAAACATACACTATTTTGTACATAGAACGCACTCATTTACATAAGATAAATCGTCTGTTTTGCACAGACGATTTTCTTTTGCTTAAAAATAGAAAAGAAAGGAAAAAAAGATGCAGACCATAGCAATCGTGAACCAAAAGGGCGGCGTGGGAAAAAGCACTACGGCGGTCAATCTGGGCGCTGGACTGGTGCGGCAGGGCAAGCGCGTGCTGCTCATCGACGCAGACAGTCAGGCGAATCTGACAGAAATGCTCGGCTGGCAGCAGCCGGACGAGTTATCGCCAACACTGGCCACCATGCTGGAGCGCATTATCTCAGACCGCCCTATCGAACCGCAGGCAGGTATCCTGCACCACTCAGAGGGCATGGACTTACTGCCCGCCAACATCGAACTATCTGGCCTGGAGGTGTCCCTTGTGAACACCATGAGCCGTGAAACCGTACTCCGTACCTATCTGAGCGAGGTCAAGCGGCAGTACGACTACATTCTGGTGGATTGCAGTCCGTCCCTCGGTATGCTGACGCTGAACGCGCTGACGGCGGCAGATCGGGTCATTATCCCGGTTCAGTCGCACTACTTACCCGTCAAAGGTTTGGAACAGCTTCTCCGCACAGTGAGCAAGGTGCAGCGCCAACTGAATTCCAATCTGAAAATCAGCGGTATCCTCATCACCATGACAGAGAGCCGCACGAACTTTTCTAAGGAGATCAGCCAGCTTGTGCGGAACGCCTACGGCAAGGCGATACGGGTCTACGATACCGAGATACCGCGCGGTATCAAGGCAGCAGAAATGAGCGCCAGAGGCACCAGCATTTTCAGCTTTGACCCGCGCAGTCCCGTAGCGACCGCCTATGAGAAATTTACGAAGGAGGTGCTGGAGCATGAAAAGTGCCGCGAAAAATATCCAACTCGCCAGCTATGACGACCTGTTCAAGACGGACGAGGAACGGCAGGCGGACGCGCAGGAGCGTGTGCAGAGCCTTCCGCTGGACAAGATGGAGCCGTTCCCGAATCATCCATTCAAGGTGATAGACGATGATAAAATGCTGGAAACAGTTGAGAGTATCAAGGAACGGGGCGTTTTGGTTCCCATTCTGGTACGCCCGAAAAATGACGGCAATTTTGAAATCGTATCTGGACACCGCCGTCATCACGCCAGTCAGCTTGCGGGTCTGACCGAGATTCCTGCTATCGTGCGGGAGATGGACGATGATACTGCAATCCTGCTCATGGTGGATAGCAACTTACAGCGTGAGGAGCTGTTACCGTCTGAAAAAGCCTTTGCCTATAAGATGAAGCTGGACGCGATGAAACGACAGGGACAACGGACGGATTTAACTTCCGCCCAAATTGGGCGGAAGTTCGATGGCAAAGAATCAAGAGAACTCTTAGCAGAACAAGTAGGTGAAAGTCGTAATCAGATTTCACGCTTTATTCGCCTAACTAACCTTGTCCCCAACCTGTTAGACCGTGTGGATAACAAGACGATGGCATTCAATGCCGCTGTGGAGGTGTCATACCTCACCGAGCCGGAACAGCTTATGCTTTGCGATGCTATCGAGCGCGAGGAGTGTACGCCCAATCTCAGTCAGGCCAAGCGGCTCAAACAGTACAGTCAGGACGGAAAACTGGACGAGAATGTGATGGACGCCATTATGACCGAGGAAAAACCCATCGAAGACAAGCTGGTGCTGAAAGGTGATGTGCTGGCGAAATATTTTCCCAGAACTTATACGCCGTCACAAAAACAGAAGATTATCGTCAAGCTGCTGGAGGACTGGCACAAGCGGCAGCTTCGGCAGCAGGAGCGTTAGGCTTTGCATGGGTTTTCCCCTTACAATCCCTTTTCCTAACTAAGCCGAAAGAGAGAAGAAAACTACTGTGCCGAGAAAGAATATTCTTCTTTCGGCTAAGTAAATCCAAGGAGGTCTGAGTGTGAACGAGCAAAAACAAGTCAATGAAGGCTATACCATCATCGAAAGCATGACAGTTGGCAACGCCCGGTTCGTCATCGGAGAAAATCCGAACAATCAGGCAGCGCCCTATGTCACATGGCAGGCGAACATCAAAAATGACCCGGATAACTTTTTCTGGGGTCACTACTGCGCGACCCAATTGGGCGCAGTTGCAGACTTCGGCAGGCGTATCACGGAGGAGGCCGAATTTCTCCGTGAACGGGCAAAATCCAAAGCGCCGCAGATACCAGAGCGAGGTGAGGAACGATGAGCAGACACGATGCAAACCGCCTGACCTACGATGAGGTGACGATTTTCGGCGTACCGGCCCTGTTCACCGACCTGCGTGTTGACCGATCTACCGTGCCGGATGGCGTGTACCGCTACGAAGTCCGGTACAGCGACGAATACGGCGATGAGCCGGTAGAACTGGCACGCGGTATCATGGTGGACTTTTTCGGCACTGTCCTGACACGGGAGCCGATCCAGTTACCCATCAGCGGCGGTCTGGAACTGAACGATGGTGATTTAGATTTCCAATCCGGCTGTTTTTCTCTGGCAGAGTTCCAACAGGAATATCCCATCAGCAAGAAACAGGTCATCGACTTTTTCATCGCTGAAGACACTGTACTTCACGACCTTTGCTACTCCCAGACCGAGGAACAGGACAAGGTCACTGGCTGTATCGGCCATCTGCGCGGCGACTTTGGCAGCGGCAAGCAATTCTTCACAACTTGGTGGCCGCACCAGAACGATATGCTGAACACGCCAGAGTTCAAGGCAGATATTGAGCGCACCGTAAACTGGCTGAGAGAACAGCCGGATTCCCCGCTGCGGGATTTTGACACCATGAAACGCTGCTGCACTTACTATCAGCGAAACTGCGCCATCAAAGATGCTATTTTTCCATCCTGCGCGTTTCTGGTGGAAAGCAAGCAGTATGTGTATATGCTGCGCTGTACGCCGACACAGGGCGATTATAATTTTTATATGTACTGCTATCAGCGTGCTACCTTCGAGAAATACCGCGCACAGCTGAAAAACAAAGCGCGCTCCCATGCTAAAAAGCGAGCGGAGCCGGAACGATAAGTCATATCGCCTCTGAATATCTATAAAGTTTTTACGGTTAGACCAGAAAAACTCATTGCATATCCTGATTTTTCTGGTTATACTAATAGCTATAGGGGAGGCGATATCATGATTAACAGACCGGACTATATCGAAGCTATCGAGCCGTTTATTGATAAACCGCTTGTCAAGATACTGGCTGGCGTTCGCCGCTGCGGCAAGTCAACCATTTTTGAAATGCTGAAAGAAGAATTCCTGCGCCGTGGCATATCCGAGGACCATATTATCTCCAAGCGATACACGGAGATGGACATTCCTGAAAATATCACCGCTAAGCAGATGTATGATGAACTGCTGGAAGCTATGAAAGGAAAAGACCATTGCTACCTTCTGTTGGACGAGATTCAGGAGATTGACGGATGGGAAAAAGCGGTCAACAGTCTGCTGGAGGGTGCAGATGCCGACATCTATGTAACCGGCTCCAATTCCAAACTGATGTCCAGCGAAATCTCAACCTATCTGACAGGGCGCTATGTTTCCATTCCCGTCTATACGCTGTCGTTCAAGGAGTATCTGGACTTTAAGGCAGACAGCACCCTATCACGCAAGGAACTGCTGGAGGAATATATTCGCTTTGGCGGCTTTCCCATTATTGCGCTGAGTGAGTATGATGAGCAGAGTGCCTATCAGATCGTCAACGGCATTTATCACACCGTAGTTTCCCGCGATATTGTAAAGCGCCACCGTATCAACAAGCAAGACCTTTTTGATCGCGTGGTGAAATACATCATCGAGAATATGGGCAAGACCTTTTCGGCTAACTCTATCTCTACTTTTTTGAAAAGTGAGCACCGTAAAGTTTCGGTGGAGAGCATTTACAATTATCTGCGCTGGCTGGAGCAGGCGTTCATCATTTATCCATGCGAACGCTATGACTTGCAAGGCAAGAGCATTTTGAAAACGCAGGAGAAGTATTATCTTTCCGATGTATCGCTCAAATATGCTCTGCTGGGCTATAATCGAAAGATGCTGGATGGTGCGATGGAAAACATCGTCTTTCTGGAATTGAAGCGCCGCGGTTACGATGTTTTTATCGGCAAGAACGATACGAAGGAGATCGACTTTGTAGCAACGCGCCGTGACGAAAAGATTTATGTGCAGGTCTGTGTCCAGATTCCGGCAACTTCAGACCGAGAGGTCGGAAATCTGATGGAGATTCGTGACCATTATCCTAAATATGTCGTTACGCTCAACGAAATGGATACCGGCATTGAAAACGGTATTAAAATCGTTCATCTTGTCGATTTCCTGCTTGCCGAAACATGGTGAGTAATACTTCCATATCGTAAAATTAAATCATCCGCTGAAAGCAGTCCATAAGGGCTGCTTTTTTCATACCTTTGGAAAGGAGGACAACACATTTGCCAACCAAATTTCAGTTCATCACCGAACTGTACGACCAGACCGTGCGAAGCGTCACCAGCAGCTATAAAAGCTGGACAGGCTTTCTTCGTGCGGCCTGCTATAACTACAAATGCCCGTTTGATGAGCAAATCCTGATTTATGCCCAGCGCCCGGACGCAACTGCCGTTCTGGAAATGGAACGCTGGAACCGGAAGTTTGGCCGCTGGGTCAATCGCGGTGCAAAAAGCATTGCCGTGTTCGGTGACGATGGACAGCACATGTTAAAACTCTACTTCGATGTGTCGGATACGCACGAATCCCGATTTGCCCATCCGCTGCCGATCTGGACAATGCAGCCCGCCTTTGAACCGGCTGTCATTGAAACGCTGGAAGCTACCTTCGGGAACCTTGCCGAGAAAGAAAATCTCGCAGAGGCGGTGCGCTCTGCCAGCCATAACGCCGTGGCAGATAACATCACGGACTATCTGCATGACCTACTGGATTGCCGCGAGGACAGTCTGCTGGAAGAACTGGACGACCTCAATCTGGAGGTATTCTACCGGGATGCATTGGAAGTCAGCGTTTCCTATATGCTGCTGACTCGTCTGGGCCTGCGGGCAGATGATTACTTTTCACCTGATGAATTCGGCCATATCTATGAATTCAACACGCCTACTACCATCAACGCCCTTGGCATCGCTACCAGTGACATCGCAGAAATGGGACTGCGCGAAATCAGCCGAACCGTCATGCAGGCTCAGCGAGAGCAGTTATTTGCAAAGGACAGCAAAAACCGGTATGATTCCAATACCGAACGAAATATTGACGCTGAAAGGAGCGATGAACATGGAAATCACCTATCACGAGCAGAACGGCTTTCAGATTCCGAACCTGCTGCTTCCGCAGGAGCCGGAAGTCCATCTGGGCAAGTACGCGGAACTGCGGCGGCAGTACCTCAAGCAGCGCCGCCGCGTGCTGTACATCAACTTGAAAACGAGCTGCCGATTGACGGAGCATCTGGCGGAGATCGAGCAGACCGCGCAGAAGATGATAACACAGGCCGTGACGCAGATGGCGAAAGCCGAGGGCGTGACGGAGGAGTTGAAAGCGACCGATCCGCTGCGCTGGACGGGTCTGATGAACAATCTCCGGCACAGCGCGGAGGAGCAGGTACTGAACGATCTGATTTACAGCTAAACAAAACCAACGAAAGCGTCACAGCCACCGAATTTCCTCCATTCTTGGATACTCACCTCATCGAAGCAAATCTGCTGGACGATGGTGGACGCAGCCTTAATCGGCAGGCAATTTTTGAGTATTTTCAGAACCACAAGAGCCTTGCAGAACGCACAGAGTTCTTGAAAAACAGCTACAACGATATATGGGTGGAAGTCGTGACCGACGGTGTTCGGACAGGCTACCACGCTGAGAAAGACGGACTTCTGATGTGGGAGGGTGGTTACCTCTCCCGTACTTCGGAGTCCGTTTTTTCGTGGTCAGTCATTACTGAAATGACAGAAAATCTTATTGAACGCGGCGAGTATAAGATCAAGCTGGGTCTGCAAAATGCCCCTGTCATGGCAGAACAGCTCGCCCTATTCGACATGGGCGGCGATGCGCCGGTGTATGAGATACCCGAGGGTGGGGTGTCCGGCGTTCCTACATCCGCACGCACGGTGTCGCAGGAGGTCATTGACCAGGTACTCTGCACAGGCGGAAATGAATTCAATAGCGCAGAACGCATCGCGGTGTTTTATATGCGGGAACGCTCTGAACAGGATAATGCAGCGTTTCTGCGCCGGGAATTTGGCACAGAGAATGGGCGCGGCATTGAATATGAAGGCCGCAAATATGCCGTGTGGTTCATGGAAGATGGTATCCATCTTGCTCAAGGTGATAGTATCCACACCGGGTACAGCAAAACTGTGGTCATATGGGAGCAGGTTTCAACTCGTATTTTGGAACTGCTGGAGGTAGGTACTTACCTGTCGGCGGCAGAGTTGGAGCAGGCCCCGGACAAGGTGCTGCACGAAGCAATGGAAGCTCTGCTGATGACCGCCCGTGACCTGAACGAAGAAGGGCGCGCACAGGGCCTATTCCCACAGACATTGGCGATCCATGACCAACACAAGGGCTATCCAGACCTGAACGACGATATGGTGGCGTTTGCAAAAAACGAAGGCGGATTGCAGACGCTCTCACAGGAATACCACAATTTTCTCGATGCCTATGCCGCAGATCAGAGTATCACGAGATTCCACTTAAGCGGTTATAACACACACCGTATCGGCGTTGTGCTGGACGGTCTGAACCTGCCGGAGCGCCACTTCACCGCACAGCCAAACTTCCTGCGCCAGTGCAAAATGTTCATCACGCAGGATGAAATTGACCGATATTTTCTTCGTCAGTCCACAGATACCAGACTGGCAGTTTACTCGCATTTCTGCAATTCTAACGATACAGCCGAACACCAGAAGTTTATCAAATCCCTTTTTGGCGAGTACAGCGGTTCGGCTATGGATGGTTATGATTACGAGGAAACGCACGCGGGCTTTAGAATGCGCCGCCGCTATGCACGCAAGAACTATGATGAAGTCAAGCTGACAATCCCCAAGGTGGTCAAAGAGTACGAGCAGCTGATTGCACAGAAGCGGTTTCCCGGCGAGGATGCTATCGCACAAATCCCGAAATATGAGCGTGGACAGCTGGCACGAATTGTTTATCACGGTTTTTGCAATGCGTCTGACGATGTTCCGCGGCCCTATCCCAAAAGTGCGGATTTCTACGAAGCTGTCCCTGTTATCGAAGCACAGCTCCCGGATAGAGCAAAAGCGGCTGAGATGCAGGCGGCGTTAACCTCTCGGTTGGACAGCATGGACGAGAATGACCGGTATTTTGATTCCGTCCGCCGCGCAAAAGAGCGGCTTTCGGAGTATGTGGACGGCACTTTCAGCCTGTTCAACCATCGGCACGATACGCCACAGCAGGAACAAGCTGAATTTTCTGCTAAACCCGAACCCGTGCCGCAGGAAATCCCACCGACTATCGAACCAGAGCCACCGCAGGCAGACGAACCCACCGTGGTACTTACGCCGCCGAACAAGAAAAAGCAAAACGCGCTTGCCTATCCGCTGGACGCGAACGGCAGCAACTATCGCATCACCGATGACCACATCGGAGAGGGCGCACCGCTGGAGCGTTTTCAGCGCAATCTGGACGCGATCCGTACTCTGAAAACCGTGGAGGCAGAGAACCGAGCCGCCACAGCGGAGGAACAGGCGGTGCTGGCACAGTATGTGGGCTGGGGCGGTCTGGCGGACTTCTTTGACGAGAAAAATCCTCGTTACGCTGAACTGAAAGGACTGCTTACCGATGCCGAGTATGCCGCCGCCCGTGAATCCACGCTTACGGCATTTTACACGCCGCCTGCAGTGATTCGCAGTGTTTACACCGCACTGGGACAAATGGGCTTCACGCAGGGCAACATTCTGGAGCCAGCCTGCGGCATTGGTAATTTTCTCGGTATGCTGCCGGAAAATATGAGCAGCAGCAAGCTCTACGGCGTGGAGCTGGACGATCTTTCTGGCCGCATCGCCCGCCAGCTTTATCAGAAAAGCAGTATCGCGGTGCAGGGCTATGAGAAAACTGCCTTCCCGGATAACTTTTTCGATGTTGCCATCGGCAATGTCCCCTTCGGCCAGTTCCATGTGCCGGACAAACGCTATGACCGGCTGAATTTCCCCATCCACGAGTATTTCATCGCCAAGGCGCTGGACCAGGTCAGACCGGGCGGCGTTATCGCCGTTGTGACCTCCAGTTACACCATGGACAAGCGCACTGCCAGCGTGCGAAAATACATCGCGCAGCGCTCGGAGCTGCTGGGGGCGATTCGCCTGCCCAACAATGCGTTCAAGGCCGCGGCAGGAACCGAGGTCGTTTCAGACATTCTGTTCCTTCAAAAGCGGGAACGAATGGTGGATATAGAACCCGAATGGGTACACCTTGCCACCAACGAGGACGGCATCCAGATGAACAGCTACTTCATCGACCACCCCGACATGGTGCTGGGCGAAATGAAGATGGTGTCCGGGCCGTTCGGCCCCACGCCTACCTGTGAGCCGTACCCGGAGCATCCGCTGGAAGCACTGCTGGCGGAGGCCGTTCAAAATATCCACGGCGAGATCGCCGCCTATGACCGGAAGGAAGAATTGGAGGGTGAGGATCATTCCATCGAGGCCGACCCCGCTGTCCGCAACTTCTCCTATACGCTGGTGGACGGTCAGATCTATTACCGGGAAAACAGCCGCATGAACCCGGTGGAGGTATCCAAGACCGCCGAAAGCCGCATCAAGGGAATGATCGAGCTGCGGGACTGTGTGCGGACACTGCTGGAGTATCAGACCGAGGACTATCCCGATGAAGAAATCAAGGAGCAGCAGGCCAAGCTGAATACCCTCTACGACGCCTTCACCCGGAAATACGGCCTCATCAATTCCCGCGGCAACGCCATCGCCTTCGATCAGGACAGTTCCTATTTCCTGCTGTGCTCACTGGAAATTCTGGACGAGGACCGGAACCTGAAAAGAAAGGCGGACCTGTTCACCAAACGCACCATCCGCAGCCACAAGCCCGCTGAAAAGGTAGACACAGCGGTGGAGGCCCTGGCCCTGTCCATCGGGGAGAAAGCCCATGTGGATATGGACTATATGAGCAGGCTCACCGGCAAGGACGAGGAAACGCTGTTTGCCGAGCTGACCGGCGTGGTATTTCTCAACCCTGACTACGCCGAGGGCGTAAATGAAAAGTACCTGCCCGCGGACGAATACCTTTCCGGCAATGTGCGTCAGAAATGGGCGGTTGCCCAAGGCAAGGCGGAACAGGACCCGCAGTATCAGATCAACGCTGATGCGCTCGCGCAGGTGCAGCCCACCGACCTCACTGCCAGCGAGATCTCCGTCCGGTTGGGCGCTACATGGCTGGACACCGAATATGTCCGCCGGTTTATCTTCGAAACGTTGGGAACACCCCGCAGCGCCCAGTGGAGCATGAAGGTCCACTATTCCGGTATCACCGGCGAGTGGCGCATTGAAGGTAAAAGCACGGATCGTGGCAATGTGAAGGCCATCAGTACCTACGGCACCAAACGCATTAACGCCTATGAAATCATCGAGGACACTTTGAACCTGAAAGATGTCCGCATTTTTGATTATGTGTACGATGCCGATGGCAGGAAAACCGCTGTCCTCAACAAGAAGGAAACGGCCATCGCCCAGAGCAAGCAGGAACTCATTAAAGAGGCTTTTGCCGAGTGGATTTGGAAAGACCCTGACCGGCGCGAGGCCATCTGTAAGACCTATAATATTCTGTTCAACAGCAACCGTCCCCGTGAGTATGATGGCAGTCACATCAGCTTTTCAGGCATGAACCCGGAAATCACGCTCCGCAAGCACCAGGTCAACGCCATCGCCCATATCTTGTATGGCGGCAATACTCTGTTGGCTCATGTAGTGGGTGCTGGCAAGACTTTCGAGATGGTGGCCGCCGCCATGGAGAGCAAGCGACTGGGCCTGTGTCAAAAATCTCTCTTTGTGGTGCCCAACCACCTGACAGAGCAGTGGGCCACTGAGTTTTTGCAGCTCTATCCGGCAGCGAACATCCTTGTCGCTACCCGTAAGGACTTTGAAACCAAGAATCGCAAGAAATTCTGCGGCAGGATTGCCACCGGCGACTATGACGCTGTTATTATCGGCCATTCGCAGTTCGAGAAGATACCCATGAGCGTAGAGCGCCAGCGGGCCATTTTAGAGCGGCAGATCGACGAGATCATGATGGGAATTTCCGAAGCCAAGCGAGAAAAAGCGGAGAATTTCACGATCAAACAGATGATGAAAACCCAAAAGGGCCTGCAAGCCAAGATTGACAAGCTGAATGACCAGAGCCGTAAGGATGATGTCGTTACCTTTGAAGAACTGGGCGTTGACCGCATATTCATTGACGAGTCACATTATTTTAAGAACCTCTTTTTATACACGAAAATGCGGAATGTGGGCGGTATTGCACAGACCGAGGCGCAGAAAAGCTCAGACCTTTTTATGAAGTGCCGCTATTTGGACGAGATCACCGGAGGACGCGGCATTATCTTTGCCACCGGCACTCCCATTTCTAACAGCATGGTGGAGCTTTACACCATACAGCGGTATTTGCAGATGAACGCCTTGCAGGAACAGGGCTTGCAGCACTTCGATAGCTGGGCGGCGAACTACGGTGAAACCGTCACCGCCATTGAACTGTCCCCGGAGGGCACCGGTTACCGGGCCAAGACAAGGTTTGCCAAGTTTTATAACCTGCCGGAGTTGATGAGCGTATTCAAAAATGTGGCGGACATCCAGACGGCGGATATGCTCAAACTCCCCGTGCCGGAGGCGCATTACCACAACATCGCCTTGAAGCCATCGGAGTATCAGAAGGAGATCGTGGCGTCGCTGGCGGAGCGCGCTGAGAAAGTCCGCAACCGCGAGGTGGACAGCAGCGTGGACAATATGCTGATGATAACCAACGATGGCCGCAAGCTGGCGCTGGATCAGCGGCTGGTCAACCCCATGCTTCCCAGCGACCCTGACAGCAAAGCCGCCAAGTGCGCGGAAAATGTGTTTGAGATCTGGCAGCGCACCGCAGACCAACGTTCCACCCAAATGATCTTTTGCGACCTCAGCACACCGAAGGATGACGGCACATTCAGCGTCTATGACGACATTCGCGCGAAGCTGCTGGAATTGGGCGTTCCCGAAAATGAGATTGCCTTCATCCACAACGCCAAGAGCGAAACTCAGAAGAAAGACCTGTTCGGCAAGGTGCGAAGCGGTCAGGTGCGTATCCTGTTGGGCAGCACCCAGCGTATGGGAGCAGGCACCAACTGCCAGCAAAAGCTCATCGCCTTGCACCATCTCGACTGCCCGTGGCGTCCGTCCGATTTGCAGCAGCGGGAGGGGCGTATCATCCGCCAGGGCAACGAAAACCCGGAGGTAGACATTTATAGCTATGTCACCGAGGGCACCTTCGACGCCTATCTTTATCAACTTGTGGAGAGCAAGCAGAAATTTATCAGCCAAATCATGACCAGCAAATCGCCTGTTCGCTCTGCCGAAGATGTGGATGAACAGGCGCTTTCCTACGCCGAGATCAAGGCGCTGGCCAGCGGCAACCCCATGATAAAGGAAAAGATGGATCTGGACATTGAGGTGTCCAAGCTGAAGCTGCTAAAAGCCAACCATCTTTCACAGAAATACGCACTGGAGGACAGCATCAGCAAGAGTTTTCCGAAACAAATCGCGGAAGCGCAGGCGCGGATCGCCGGTTATAGTGCGGATATTGCTGCCGTCAAGGAGAATACCCATCCAAATGCGGACGGTTTCTCTCCGCTCACGCTGATGGGCGTCACCCATGCCGACAAGAAGGAGGCGGGCGCGGCGCTGCTGACCATGTGCCAGAATATGCTCTCGCCAGAGGCAACGCAGGTAGGCTCCTATCGCGGTTTGACACTGGAATTGTCCTTTAGCAGTTTTGAGCAGGAATATCGCCTGACCATGATCGGGCAGCTCCGCCATACCGTTACGCTGGGAACTGATGTGTTCGGCAATTTGCAACGCATGGACAATGCGCTGGAGGGCCTGCCCATCAAGGAGCAGGCTTGCCGGGAGCAGCTTTCCAACCTAAAAACGCAGTTGGAAACCGCAAAGGCAGAGGTACAAAAGCCATTTCCCCGTGAGGAGGAGTTGAAAGCCAAGTCCGCCAGATTGGAGGAACTGAACGCCCTGCTGAACATGGATAATAAAGCGCCAGAACCGGTGCAGGAAGAAAAATACAAACGCAAGGAGGAACTTGAACGATGAGTACGAACGAAGAACGTGCCCAGATGCTTTACGACAAGGCGCTGGCCGAACTGAACACTTATCTGGAGAACTTGAAAACCAAACCGCCGCAGGAGATCATCAACAGTGCCTATCAAATCGTGAATAAGCAGGACTTGCTGATGATTTTGGAAAGCGCAGAGTTTACGCCGGCGGAACTCAGTGTATTGAGCGAACTGGAGCACCCCCTGCAAGTGCTGTACGAGGAATGGCTGCCTGTGGAGGACAGGCACATGGAGGAGCTGCGCGACTCTGTGCAGAGCTATCTCGATACCCGTCTGCAATATCGAGCCGAGAAGCTATACGCTGACCCGTCCATCCCCCGCTACGAAGGCTCGTATTTGGAAGCACGCGAAAAGGGCGAGGTACATCTCTACCGCGCCAGCCGAAAACGCGACCGTGCGTGCATCGACGCTTTCACAGAGAATATCAGCGATGCCAACGAAAAGCGTAGAATGCGCGAGTTTGTGCAGGAGTGGACACAGGAATTTGGACATGACCGCTGTAAATTTCTTCTTGGATACACGGTGCAGTGCGCCGACTGGGACGGACGATACTCTGCTGCATCCAAGCGTGAAGCCGCCAAAACGGACTATCACATTACGCCGGAACATGACCCGCTTTCGGAGTTCCATACGAACGCACATCCCTGTCTGGTGAATTATGCCTATGAATTGTTGATTGAGCAGGAGCGCGACAAGAAAAAATCCGCACCGAAGCGCGATGAGCCGGAGAGGTGACGAGATGGGGTATCAAGAAAGCTGGCTATATATTCAGCCGCAATGGTGTTTTCCCAAGCTGCTCCGCGCCTACGAAAAGACTGCGCAGAGCGACTATTATCGCATTATGGACATCGAACCAATGTCGGTCATCATTTTGAAGCATCCGTTCGGATATATACCGCAAGGCGCTAAAATCCTCTGGGTGTGCGGTGATAGAGGATTTCACAATCTGAACGGTGTGTTCGACGGCAATCTCAAAATAATGGCCAAAGTCCGCTTTATTCCCGTGGAATGGGTACTTGCCCCAGAGGACAGCCGCCTAAGTGGTATCGACCTGGACAGCCGAATGCCCAGTGAAAATGCCTATATGAAGCGATACAGCGTGAAAGACTACGCAGAGAAAATAAGAAATGACCGAGAACGATAGGAGTTGATTTCATGCCTTACGCAACCAAATCACAGATTGAGCGCGCCCGTCAGCCTGACCTGCTGACCTTTCTGCGCCGATACAAGCCGGACGAGCTGATCCCCACCGGTCCAAACGCCTACAAACTTCGCAGCCATGACAGTCTGAAAATCTCCAACGGAAAATGGTGTTGGTGGTCGCATGACAAAATGGGCGGCGTCAATGCGTTGGAGTACCTTATCAAAGTTGAAAATATGAAATTTCCTGACGCCGTGCAGCTCATCAATGAGCAGTGCGGCGTTTCTGCGTCCCACGAAGAACGACCCGTGTCCGTACCTAAAGCTGAACGGCCCAAGGCGGAATTTCTTCTGCCGGTGCGGTTCCAGAACAACCGCCGTGTGATTGCCTATCTGCTCTCACGCGGCATTGATATGACGATACTAGACTACTGCTTTCAGCATGGCCTGCTATACGAAGCCGCAGACTACCACAATGCCGTGTTTGTCGGTTACGATGGCAAAACACCGCGTTACGCCACGCTGCGCGGCACACTCTCCGGCAGCGGCTTCAAGCGCGATGTGACCGGCAGCAACAAGCGGTTCTGCTTCTCCATCACCGGACAGAATGGCAGCAAGCTGAATGTGTTCGAGTGTGCCATTGACGCGCTTTCCTATCTCACACAGGTAAAAATGCAGGGTGCGGACTGGCAGCACGAATCCGTTCTTTCTCTCGGCGGCGTTTACCAGTCCAGGCCGAATGAAACACCTAAGGTACCTACTGCTCTGCAAGGCTATCTGAAGCGTCACGCCGATATGCAGGAAATTGTGCTGCGGCTGGACAACGATGCGGTAGGACGCGGCGCGGCCGGTGCTATTTCGCAGGCAATCAGCGACCTGCCTGTATCGGTGGAACTGCCCGCTGAGGGTAAGGACTACAATGAATGGCTCATGCGGCAGAAAGGCATTTCTCCTCGGCAGAGGGCGAGGAACGAGCCGGAACGGTGAGCCGCAGGCGGCTCAAAATTCGGTGTGGCTGCGGCCGCTCCGAATATTTTTGCAAGCATAGCAAAATGACAGCATTTTGCGAAAAGCGCCGTTCGTCACCGAACAGCGCCGCCTGTTAGGGAGTGCCCTAATACCCTAAATTGGAGGAATAACGAATGAAACTCAGAGAACGAAAAATCACCGTCCGTCTAACGGACGCGGAGCGCGATCACCTGCTGGAGCAGGCGGAACTTGCCGGGCTGAAAATCGAACCTTTTGTCCGCAATGTGATCCTCGGTGTGCAGATGCAGCCTCGTCCCAAAGAGGAGTGGGCGGAGCTGCTGCGGCAGACATCCGGCATTGCGAACAACATCAACCAGATCACCAAGCGTGTCAACTCCGGTGAGCCGGTAACGGACGAAACCCTTCGGCTCATCGCAGATATGCAGGTGCAGATTTGGGACAAGCTCAAATCGTTCTGATATGGCAGTCACCAAAGTTTTTGCCATCCGTGCCCGTTTTGAGAAAACCGTCCAGTATGCCGCCAATGAGCAAAAGACCTCGCTGGACGGCATGATCGACTACGCCGTAAACCCAGATAAGACTGAGCGGCGATTGTTTGAAAGCTGTCTGAATTGCAGCAGCGTGGAGAACGCCAGCCGTGATATGGAGCGCACTAAACGGCGTTACAACAAGACGGGCGGCATACAGGGCTATCATATCATCCAGTCGTTCAAACCGGGTGAGCTGACACCAGAGCAGACCCACGCTATTGGCGTTGAGTTCGCCAAACGGCTGTTCGGTGAGCGGTTTGAGGTGGTCATCGGCACCCATCTGGATAAACATCACCTGCATAACCACATCGCAGTCAATTCTGTGTCCTTTCTGGACGGCAAGAAGCTGCGCTGCAACATGAAAACCTACTTTCAGGAGATACAGAAAATTTCCGATGAACTGTGTCGGGCGCATGGATTATCCGTCATTGAGCCGAACGGCAAAGGCAAAAGCCATCAGGAATGGCAGGCGGTCAAATCCAAACAGCCGACCATTCGCGAACAGGTACGACGGGATATTGACGGTATTATCGTCAAATCGCTAAACTTCACGACCTTTCTGGACGAATTGAGAAAAGTCGGGTATCAAGTTCGCAGCGGCAACCGAAAGCATACCGCTGTCAGGCCGCCCTACGGCAAGAAGTTCATCCGACTGGACAGTCTGGGTGAAAATTACACCGACAGCACCATTGAGCAGCGGATTTTATCACAGCGTTCATGGAACCGACCCAAACAGTTACCTGTTACACGGCATTACACCTGCAAGGGCAGTTTCAAGAAGCACCCCAAGGTACATGGTTTTCGTGCGCTGTATTTTCACTATGTTTATCTGTTGCGTGGTGCAGCCAAAGGACGCGGTTCCCAAAAGGTCAGCCGGTATCTGCTGGAGGACACGATACAATTTCAAAAATATCTGGCACAGTACAGGTTTCTGGCAGACTACCGAATCGAAACCGCCGAGGAACTGCAATCCACCAAGAATCTGTTCACCGTGCAGCTTGATACCGCTGTGCGGGAGCGAAAACCACTCTACGAAGAAAGAAGGCACGCCGATGAAGAACAGAAAGAGGTGCTGTCGCTGGAGATCAGCACGCGCACCGCCCAGATTAAACAGCTCCGTCGAGAACTGCGGCTCTGCCAGCAGATCGAAGCGGATGCGGAACGGGTGCAGACCCATGTTTACGATGTACAAAATATCAAGAAGGAGGAGCGGTACCATGAGTATCGGCAGCGAAACCGCCGAGCAAATGACGCGCGAGGCTATCCAAATCTCCGAAGCAGCGGTGAAACTGGCCGCACTGGGAGCCAAGAACCTTGCGGCCCTGTGTCTGGAGCTGGCGAACGAGAATCAGAAGCTGCGGGGCAAGACGCACATGAACGCCCTGCTTCGCAGCGGTAAGGAACTGCGGGTGTTCGACCTGAAGGAGCAGGACTTAACCGTCTTTAAGCGAGAAGCGAAGAAGTACGGTATTCTGTTCAGTGTTATCAAGGACACCGCCAGTGATAGCGGCCATGTGGATATTCTGGCGAAAGCCGAGGATGTTTCCAAGCTGAACCGTGTTTTCGAGCGTATGCATTACGCTGCGCCGGAAAAACAGCAGGCGGAGGACGAGCCGTTAAAAAAGTCGAGTCCCGTGTTCCGCAAGAGAACAGATCCGCAGAGCGCGGGACTGGCTGGCCGCAAGAGATGATGGAGAGTGAACCGATCTCCATCATCGACCGGATACGGCAGCATAAGAGGCAGTCGCGGCAGTCGTCGCCTCGGCCCGGAAAGGATAAAGAGAGATGAAGAAACCTATCACCATTCTGGCGGTGCTGCTGCTTCTCAGCACCACCACATTTGCGGCGGAATACCCGTCGCAGGTCAGTTACAGTATGAATAACGGCATTTTCGAGGTGCGGAAAACCTACGAACTGCCGGTCGATCAAGAGCCGTCCATGCAGGCAAAGCAGAGCTTTGAGCAGGACGGTTATTCTTTTACGCTGACCGACCTGCTGCGGCAGGAACTGCCCGAACAGCAGTCCAAAGAGTACACCGAAACCGTAACGGTCAGCAGCGAAAGTAAGGAACTGACCGCTATTCTGCCGCTTCTGGCGGATACCAAGGCAGTCACCACCGAGGACGGCTTCACCGGCACGCTGAAGCTGGATACCGGTTCCATCACCGTAGAGCCTGCCGGATACAAAAACAATTCGTGGACAGTATCCGCGACCCGCACCTATCCCAATCTCAGCAGCATGGATTTGGAGTACATCCCCAAGACCACGACCGAGAACGGGCGGACGCTGAATTTCTCCACGGTGGACTGGCAGACCGACAACACAGAAAATGTGGACGATGATGCCATCGGAGATCGTTTCTCTGCTATTGTCACCTATACAGGAACCGCCTCCAGTCGCAATGTAACCGGCTATACCGTCACCGCACAGTACAGCGGCGAGGTGGAAAAGGTATCGCTGAACAAGGTGCAGTATGTGGCGGTGTTCCACGGCACGCCGCTTGTCGTGCCGGAGGTGGAAGTCCCCAAAGTTCAGACGATGGACTGGCGGTATTTTGCCATTCCGGGCGGACTGATTTTGCTCTGCCTTGCCGGTTTTACTGCCGCAAAAATCAAGAACAGGAAGAAAGGAAAGCACGATGATGAAACAATTCTGGACGCAGATTATACCTCTGCCGAGAACGGCAAAACGGCTGGGACTGACGCTTCTGACAGCGACCGTTCTGACCGCTACCCCGGCGTTGGCTCTTGAGTACACCGAAGCAGACGCAGCCGCAGGCAGCTTCGGCAAGCCGACCAGTGTGGAGCTGGTGACGGTAGTCGGCGGCTCGAACATCTACGAAACTGATGTGAGCAAGAACGCCGCCTATATTCCGCCTGCATTTGGCAGTCCGATGGCGGATATGCCCGGTTCCGGTGAGCGGCTGACTCCCAATCTGCTGACCGGAGGGTATCTGGAAAGCGGCACGGCCAGCAGCGGCACTACTGGCACTGCTACGGTCATGCCGCCCGCCGCAGAAATGCCCTCGAACAGCGGCACTACTTGGAGCAGCGGTTATACTGCTGTGACCAGCAGCCTGTATTACAAGGATGGTTCCCTCGGCACGCTCTCTGCGCCTGCCATTGGACTGAGTGCAAAAATCTATCAGGGCACGGACAATGCCGCCATGCGGAAAGGTGCCGGACACTTTACTGAAACCTCTATCTGGGACGGCAATGTGGCATTCGCCGGACACAATCGCGGCTCCAGCAACTACTTCGGAAAGATCCACACCTTGAAAAACGGCAATACCATCAAACTGACGACCCGACTCGGCACAAGAACCTATTCGGTGTATTCGGTGCGAAAGGTATCCGTGAACGATGTGAGCGTGCTGAACCCAACCACGGATAATGTGGTAACGCTGGTGACCTGTGTGATGAACCAGCCGCAGTACCGCTGGTGTGTGCAGGCGCGGCAGAAATAACAGTTGATTTCATGATAAAATACTGATAATATAATGATAGGAGTGATATAATAATTTCATGCGAGGAGGTAGTGTTATGATCAACATCAGACCAGTTTCCGATCTGAGAAACAAATTTCCCGAAATCGAAAAAATCGTCATGGAAACCGGTGAACCTGTTTATCTGACCAAAAACGGTTATGGTTCGATGGTCGTTATGAGCATTGAGCAGTATTCTGCACTCACGGATGAAGTAGAACTGAAATTGGATGAAGCAGATCGTATGGCAGATTCCACCGATGTTCGCTACTCCGGCGATGAAGTGTTCAAACGAGTAAGAGGTCGTATTCATGGCAGAAAAGTATTATAAACTGCGTATCCTGCCACTTTTTGAAGATGACCTGAATGAAATTGTTGATTATATCAGCATTCATCTTCAAAACCCAATCGCCGCAGAAAATTTCGTTGATGCGGTTGAAACGGCGATTTACGAGCGGCTTTCCTGTGCAGAAGCATTTGAACCTTATTCATCTGCTAAAGAGCGCAGGTACCCATACTATCGTATTTCTGTGAAAAACTACACTATTTTCTATGTAGTGATTGGTGATACAATGGAAATTCGCCGTATCATTTACAGCCGCAGAGATTTAGACAAACAGATATAGTCTACCGATCCGTCCTGAACTTTCAGGGCGGATTTTTTGCGATTAGGGAAGGGGAGAGGCACCGAAATCTAATTGATATGTAATAATCTAATAACCACTTCACAGCAGCGCAAGCCTGAACACGGTTTGCGCTGCTGCTGTTTTTCAGGAGGTTTTTATGCGAAAAAGACTGATAGCGATACTTTTGTGTATCTCCACCATGCTGAGCCTTTGCACAGGCTTTGCTTCTGCCGCCAGCAGCACCATCGGCGGTGCGCTAGGCGAGGTGAATATCACCAACGGCGGCTATAAAATGTCCTACCTCAGCATGAACGGCGTTGTCCGTTCCCAGTCCTATACCTACTTCAACTTTAAGTCGGCTAGCGGCGCGATCAAGGAAATCCCGGCCTACTGCATCAATCCTACGACAAAGGGCGTACCGCAATCGGTAAATCCCGGCGAGAGTATCAAATACATCGCCAACGAAGCCAGCAGCGATCCGAAAATCATGGGTATCATTGCTAACGGCTATCCGCACAAAGGTTTATCTGAACTCAAGTTGGATAATAAGCAGCAAGCCTATTACGCTACGAAAATGGCGCTTTGGTGCTACCTGATAGACGATTGGAGTATTGACCGGCTAACACTTAATCCTTCACTGTCCGGTGCAGAAAAGGAGCGCGGTGAGAAAATCCTCGCGGCTGCAAAGAACATCTATAAAAACGGTATCTGGTGGAACCGCGTTCCCCAGCCTACCATCACCGTAACGGCGGACAAGGACTCCGCCTATCCCGTCACCGTGGATGACAAAGAATACTTGCAGCAGGTGTTCACGGCGGATTCGGAAACATGGGTATGCGATTACGACATTGACATTGGTTTCACAATGCCCGATGAAGTGCCGGATGGCACCCGTATCGTAGACATAAATAACAACGACATCACCAAAATCAGAACCTCGCCCAACGGGGCCAGCTATGCCGGTCAGTTCAAGGTGCTGTATCCCAAGGACAGCGTAAATGACCAGACCGGCGCGGTGCAGATGTCGCTGCACGCTAATGTCTACAAATACGCCATTTACTACGCTCTGTGCGCGGAAACCAACAAATACGGCACCTTGCAGCGGTATATGTGCGACACCGACCCTACCACTGAAATTCGGCAGTCCACTTTCAGCCGCTATTCCGCTGCGCCGTCCGATACCCCGGACGAGCCGGAAACGCCCACTGAAACCACGCTCATCATCAACAAGGTAGAAACCGGCACGAACACACCGCTTTCCGGCGCGACTTTTGAGGTGAAATCCCCGGATGGAACTGTCCTCGGCAGCTTTGTTTCGGATGCAAGCGGAAAGATCATCATTCCGCTGACCCTTTCCGGTCAGTATGTCATTACGGAGAAATCGGCTCCCAAGTGGCACCTGCTGGGCACGGAAACTACCAAGACCGTTTCTGTGGACTATGGAAATACTGCGACTGTTACCTTTGAAAATGCACCCTACGGCAATCTGCGCGTGGACAAGATCGACGCGGACAGCGGCGCTTCTCTCGCTGGTGCGACTGTGGAGATTAAGCACATCGAAAGCGGCGTCACCCAGACCGGCACCACCGACCTCGGCGGCAGCGTGTACTTCGACAAGCTGAAGCTCGGTGCATATCAAGTGCGCGAGGTGTCTGCCCCCGGCGGCTATGTCAAGGACGACCAGATCTACACTGTGAATGTGACTTCCGGCACAGAAACCAGTTTTGTGCTGAAAAATCAAGCCAAACCGGGTCTTATCATCACTAAATATGATGAGCAGACCCACGAAGTTCTGCCTGATGTGACCTTTGAAGTTTACCGCGATACCGTCCTCATCGGCTCGTTCTCCACAGATGAGATGGGCCAGATCCGCCTGACCGACCTCCAGCCGGGAACCTATCTGGTAAAGGAGGTTTCCACCAGTGCAGGCTATGTGCTGGACAGCACGCCGCAGCAGATCGAACTGACCGCAGGCGGCGGTATCAAAACACTGACCTTCTTCAACACTGTCAAGCCCGGTATCCACATCATCAAGGTGGACAGCCGCACGATGGAGCCACTGGCCAATGTCAAGTTCCGCATTTCTCTGGTAGGCGGCACTTTCTCCAAGGAATATGTGACCGACAAGAACGGCGAGATCGACCTGACCGCGTTGGAGCCGGGCGCATATACCGTGGAGGAAATTACCGCGCCGAATGGTTATCTGATGGATGATGACAAGCGCGTTATCCGGATCAATGCCGAAGAAAACGCCCGTTTCGTGTTCACCAACACGGAAAAGCCGGTCCTGTCCGTGGTGAAATACGACGCGGAGAACGACACCTATCTTGCCGGTGCAACTTTCCGTATCGCAAAGATCGAGGACGGCAGTCACTACCTCGACCGCGTGACCGACACCAACGGGCGCATTTCCATATCTGATTTGGAACCGGGCGTGTACTCAGTCAAGGAGATCGCAGCGCCCAGCGGCTATGTGCTGAACGGTACCGAATACCATGTGGAACTGTTCCCCGGCAAGGACAGCACGCTGGTGGTGAACAACGAGAAGAAGCCCAACCTCAAAATTGTAAAAACCGATGCTGTGACCGGCGTACCGCTCTCTGGTGTAACTTTTACCGTCAACAAGGCGGACAGCAGCACGCTCACCACCGTCAAGACCGACGCCAACGGCGAGGCTCTGCTCACTGCCCTTGACCCCGGCGTGTATGTGGTGCGTGAAACCAGTGTGCCGGACGGCTACCTTCTGGACGGTGAACCGCAGACCATCACCCTCGTTCCCAACAAAACCGGCACGGTGCGTTTCCACAATTATCCCAAGCCTACGCTAACCATTGACAAGGTGGACAGCATCACCAAAGACCCTATCAAAGGCGCAAAGTTCCACATCACCTATGCCAGCAACAACAGCTTTACCGGCGAGTTGAACGACCTCGGCACTTATTTCACCGATGAAAAAGGTCAGATCAAACTCACCAAGCTACGCGACGGCTGGTATCGTGTGACCGAAGTGGAACCGGCAGCGGGCTACGCCATCAAAGACCCGGCCACGCAGGACTGTTTCATTCAGGCAGGCACCGGTAAGACGCTGACCTTTGAGAACACGCCGCTTTCGGCGCTCATCATCAAAAAGGTGGACGCAGACAGCAGCGCTATGCTGCAAGGCGCGAAGTTCCGTGTACGTTATCTGGGCGGGACCTCTGGCACCGGCGGTACGGTCATCGGAGAATACACCACCTCGGTCAACGGCACTATCGTTATCACCGGACTGAAAGCCGGAACCTATATCGTGGAGGAAACCAAGGCTCCCGCAGGCTATGAGATCGACGACACGCCGCAGACCGTCTATCTCTCCGGTAAGGAGCAGGATGTGGTGACAGTAGAGTTTTCCAACGGCAAACACGGCAATCTTATTATCGACAAGATCGACAGCGTGACTAAGCAGCCGCTTCCCGGCGCGCAGTTCAAGATCACGACCTCAGATGGTTCGTTTGTCGGAAACTACGGCGGCGCCGTCACTTCCAACGGCATTTACACCACGGACAGCAACGGCCAGATCAAGCTGGTCAACCTCAAACCGGATACCTATGTGGTAACGGAGATCAAGGCTCCGGACGGTTATGTACTGGACAGCACCTCGCAGACCGTCAAGGTTGACCGAAACGACACGCAGACACTGACCTTTACCAACACACCTATCGGCGGCGGCCAGATCATCAAGGTGGATGCGGACAGCGGCAAGCGCATCAAGGGGGTGAAGTTTGAGATCGCCAAGATGAACGGCGAGCGCATCGGCACTTATACCACGGACAGCAACGGCATTATCACGCTCCCGCAGCTTGCGGACGGCTGGTACACCGCCACCGAGATTAAAGCCGCAAAGGGGTATCTGCTGGACAGTACGCCCCACAATTTCGAGGTAAAGGCTGGTAGGACGACCTCGCTGACCGTCGAGAACACACAGGCCAGCTCCATGCTCATCCACAAGATCGACAGTGTGACCGGCAAGGGCATTTACGGCGTGACCTTCCTCGTTTCGGACAGCAAGGGCAACCCCATCGGTCAGTACACCTCCGACCAGAACGGCTATGTCTATATCGACAAGACGCTGACGGACGGAAAGTACCTGGTGCGGGAAATCCAGGCGGGGGACGGTTATGTGCTAGACACCACGGTTCGCACCTTTTATGTGGAATATGGTGCGACTTCTACGATTACTTGGAAAAACACGCCCATGATGGGGCAGATCCAAATCACGAAAAAATCCGCAGATGATAACCCATTCAATGCGCTTGCGGCCGGAACTCTTTTGCCCGGTGCGACCTTTGAAATTTATAATCGTGCCGGTGATTTGGTAAATACCGTTGTTACTGATAAGAACGGTGTTGCGAAATCGGATACCCTGCCTTTGGGTCGCTACACCATCCGCGAAACCAAAGCACCGGTATTCTACAGCGCCACCACACAGCCAATCGAGGTGGAGATTGAATTCTCCGGCCAGATCGTGCGCGTGGAGGTACTGAACCAGAGCGTGTACACTAATGTTTCCGTGACCAAGCGCGGCTACAAGCAGGTCACGCCGTCCCAGACCATCCGCTACGACTTCAAGAACATCGCCAACAACTCCACCGTACCGCTGAACAGCTTTTACTGGCGCGACACACTGCCGACTTCGGCGATACGCCTGACCAAGATCATTACCGGCACATGGAACCAGAAACTCAGTTATAAGGTGGTCTACAAGACCAATCTGCATGACTACCGCACGCTGGCGGACAACCTATCCACTATGAAGAACTATTCGCTGGACGCTTCGCCTGCGGCACTGGGACTGGCCTCCAACGAGTATGTGACCGACTTCATGTTTGTTTTCGGCACGGTCAAGGCTGGCTTTGCACAGGTGGATGCACCCTATATTCTCTGCTGGACAAATAGCTGGCTGAACAACGGTTACCAGTTTGCAAATCGCACCGATGTAGGCGGCCTGCACGGCGGACAGTGGATCATGGCGACAGACCGCTGGGTAACAACGGTCTACAAGCCGGGTGTTACTACTCTGCCTAAGACCGGCTACTAAGCCGTGAAGCGCGATTCCAACGGAAGTGCCGTCCTGCTTTGGGCGGCGCTTGCCGTTTTCGTGGTCTGGCTGGCACTGCTGGGCGGTGGGTGCTGTGGTGAAGGCCTTGGGCTGTTTGAATGGCTGAACGCCTTTTCCGCTGCATTGGAAACCCCGTTTTCCATCCACATTACGCCATACACAAAGAAATTTGTGCTGATTGCGCTGGCGTTCTATGGCTTTGCCGTGGCGTGGTACTACTCCGAAAAGGGCAACCGCCGACCGGGTGAGGAACACGGCTCTGCCTACTGGGGGCGTCCGAAAGAGGTGTGCGCCCACTTCCGAACCAAGAAGAACGACCGCTATCTGCTCATTTCCAAGCATATCCGTATCAGCATGAATGTCCGGGCACTGCCGCCACAGCATCAAGTGAACGCAAACATTCTGGTGATTGGCGGCTCCGGCGCAGGCAAGACACGCTTTTTCATCAAGCCTAATCTCATGCAGGCGGAATGTTCCTACATCGTATGTGACCCAAAGGGCGAAACCTACCGCGCTGTGGGCGGTCTGCTTGAGAAGATGGGCTACGAGGTGACGATCTTCAACCTCATCGACATGAAGCAGTCCGACTGCTACAACCCGTTTGCCTACCTGCACACGGATATTGACGCCTTTCGGCTTATCAACACACTGATCCAGAACACCACACCGCAGAAGTCGCAAACCTCTGACCCATTCTGGGACAAGGCGGAAACAGCGTTCCTTTCGGCGCTGATTTTGTACCTGTTCCACGAAGCACCGGAAAGCGAGCGCAACTTCGGCACACTGATGTACATGGTCATCAACGCCGAGGCCCGCGAGGAGGATGAAAGCTACCGCAGTCCGGTGGATCTGCTGTTCGACGATTTAGAGCGTGTGGACGAGGATCACATCGCAGTGAAGAACTGGAAGGTGTTCAAGCAGGCCGGACCGAAAACCGCAAAATCCATTCTGGTATCTGCATCCACCCGACTGGCGGCGTTCAACACGGAAGAAATGGCGCACCTGACCAGCCGCGATGACCTGTCGCTCGGCACACTGGGCGACCGCAAGCGCGTCATTTTCGCCGTTATTCCCGATGAGGATACCACTTTCAACTATCTTGTGGGTCTGATGTACTCGCAGGCGTTCCGCGAACTGTACCATGCCGCAGACAATAAATACGGCGGCAGACTGCCGGTTCCGGTGCGCGTGCTGATGGACGAGTTCGCCAATGTCGCACTGCCGGAGGACTTTGAGCGCGTGCTGGCAACCTGCCGCAGCCGTGAAATCTCCATCAATATCGTCATTCAGAACATGGCGCAGCTCAAGAAGCTGTTCAAGGACAGCTGGGAGAATGTGACCGGCAACTGCGACACACTGCTCTATCTGGGCGGCAACGAGGCCAGCACCCACGAATACATTTCTAAGCTGCTGGGCAAGGCCACCATCGACACCCGCACGCGCGGCGTGACGAAAGGACGCAGCGGCTCCAGCAGCACCAACTACCAGAACGCAGGTCGCGAACTGCTCATGCCGGACGAGGTGCGGATGTTGGATAACCGCAAGGCGCTTATCTTTATTCGCGGTGAACGCCCGGTGATGGACGACAAATATCCTATTCAGAAGCATCCGAACTACCGTTTGACCGCTGACGGCGGCAAGCCGCCCTATCAAAAGAAGTTTGACATTCCCAGCTATGAGCAGAATGACCTGCCGCATGAGATCAACATCGAAAATCTTGAAATCTTGGAGGAAACTGAACATGAAGAAGAAATCCACTCTGAACCCCATCGACCGGACGCGCAAGGCAAAACGGCGTTACTTCGCCGCTGTGCTGACTTGCGTGCTGGCCTGCGCCGTCTGTACGCCCGCTTTCGCCGCAGGTGAAGATCCGCTGACCGCTATCAACAACCTGTCCACCTTTGTCTTTTCCGCCATCAAAGCCATCGGCGTGATCCTGCTGGGTTGGGGCGTGGTGCAGATCGGTCTGAGCTTGCAGTCCCACGACCCTTCGCAGCGCAGCACCGGCTTTCTGACCTTTTTCGGCGGTTTGGTCATTGCGTTCGCAAAGGAAATCCTCGACCTGATTTTGAAGTAAACTGCATGAACTACAACAGCCGCCTGTTCCCAGTGAAGCAGGCGGCTGTCCTTTTCGGAGGTGATATATTTGGACGATAACTGGATTGTAGAAAACTTAGAGGGTGCCTTTGCCACATGGAACTCGAAGCTGACCGAGATATGGTCACTGGTGAGCGAAACGCCGCAGCACTTCAAGAACGGTGCGATTTGGGCGGTATGCCAGAACATCAACACCGCATTGCAGGCCATCGGCTATGGACTGCTGATTTTGTTCTTTGCTATCAGCATTTTCCGCAGCACAGCGAATTTTCAGGACTTCCGCAGACCAGAACAGGCATTGCGGCACTTTATCCGCTTCGTGGCGGCAAAAACCGCCGTGACCTACGGCATGGACATTATGACCACGCTTTTCACCATCTGCGGCGGTATCGTCAGCACGGTGGCGGGCAATCTCGGAAATCTCACGGGTGCGTCTGTGGCGCTCCCGGAGGAAATCAAGACTGCCATTGACGAGGTAGGCTTTCTGGCGAGTATCCCGCTGTGGCTGGTGACGATTTTAGGCAGCGTGTTCATCACGGCACTGTCTTTCGTGATGATAATGACCGTGTACAGCCGTTTCTTTCGGCTCTATATGTACACGGCGCTTGCGCCTATCCCACTGTCCACCTTTGCAGGCGATGTGACCTCGAATACCGGACGCACCTTTATCAAAAGTTACCTCGGCGTGTGCATGGAGGGCGCAGTCATTGTACTGGCCTGCATGATATTTGCCGCCTTTACCGGCGGCGGCGCACCGGGTATCGCAGACCCGGACGCTTCGGCGGTGACGATGGTGTGGAGCTATCTGGCGGAAACCATCTTCAATATGCTGGTGCTCGTAGGGCTGGTAAAGGGCGCAGACCGCATTGTGAAAGAGATGATGGCACTGTAAATTGTCCGTTTTTTCGGACAGAAGTTTTACTATGATTTTATCAGAACAGCAAAGCTGATTTTTTGCACGAAACCCCAGACTGCGTTACACTGGTACCATCAAGGAGGTGCTGACCATGTTCAGACAAATTATTTTCCCCATCTTATTTTTTCTGCTGCTCCCGTTGTGGTTCAAGCTGCTCATCAAGCTGAGGCTGGGGCCTGCGCTGGTTTATGTGATCCTCGGCAACACCGTCTGGCTGGACTGGGCGGCACACCACACGTCGCTGGCGGATGGTATCCTGTTCGCCATTCTCGGTGTAACGGCACTAAGCTGGCTCGTGACCTTTTACCGCAAAATCCGTGACCATCAAATCGAATAAACCCTGTGAGGAGTGCAAACGCACTCCTCTTTTTCTTGGAGGTGACTATGGAAATCCGTATCAATCGTGAAGTGCGAAACTATCACGAATCCATCTTCTTCGGACTGTCTGCAAGGCAGTTCGGCTGCTCCCTCGGCGCTGTTGCAGTTGCCGTGGGAGTTTATTTTTTGCTCAAAGACCCCATCGGAAAGGAGAACGCAAGCTGGCTGTGTATGCTCTGTGCCGCACCGCTGGCGGTCGCTGGATTTTTCAAATACAATGGTCTTTCCTTTGAGCGGCTGCTTTGGGCGATGTTCAAGACCCACATTCTGTATGCCGGACGGCGGCTGTATAAAAGCGAAAACCTATATGAACAGCTTCTGCACATTCCAGAAAAGAAAGCGAGGAAACGCAAGTGAAGAAATTCGGACGAAAGAAAGAGCGTGCTTCTGTACGCCTGCCGAAAACGGCCCAGCAGTCCATTCCCATCCGCCGCATCCACCGGGATGGTATCTGGGAGGTGGACGGCAAATTCAGCCGTTGCTGGCGCTTCACCGACATCAACTACGCTGTGGCGGACGAGGAAGATAAAAAGGAAATGCTCATCCAGTATTGTGCGCTGGAAAAGGCGTTGCCGACCGACGCTATCACGAAAATCTCCATCGTCAACAAACGGTTGAATCCGCTGGAATTTCAGAAAGAAATGCTCATGCCGTCCAAACAGGACGGGCGCGACGATTACCGTAAGGAGTACAACCGTATGCTGCTCGACAAAGCCGCAGAGGGCAACGGCATTGTGCAGGAGCGGTACATCACGGTTTCCGTGGAGCGCCGCAGCATTGAGGAGGCGCGCAGCTTTTTTGCCCGTGTGGGCAGCGACCTGTCCGCCAACATGAAAAAGCTGAACTCCAAGCTGTACGAACTGGACAACAAGGAGCGGCTGGGTATCCTGCATGACTTTTTCCGTATTGGTGAGGAGGATTCGTTCCGCTTTGATTTCGATACTGTGGCCAAGCGCGGACACTCATTCAAGGATTCCATCTGTCCGGACAGTATCCAGTTCCATTCCAACTACTTTGAACTTTCGGACAGCAAAGTAGGCCGCGTACTGTTTCTTAAGGACTACCCGGCCTATCTGGAGGACAGCTTTGTAAAGGAATTGACCGAGCTCAACCGCAATCTGATTTTGTCCATCGACATCCAGCCTATTCCCACGGATAAGGCGCTGAAAGAGATACAGAACCAGTCCCTTGCGGTGGAAACCGACATTACCCGCTGGCAGAACAAGCAGAATCAGAACAACAATTTCTCCGCCATTCCGCCCATGCAGCTTACCGATGCACGGGACACGATGCGTTCCATGTTGGACGATCTGACCATGCGCGACCAGCGCATGACTCTGTGCGTGATGACCCTCGTTCATGTGGCGGACAGCAAAGCACAGCTTGACGCTGACACCGACACCATCCGCAGCATTGCAGGCGGCAAGAACTGTGAAATGAGCGTGCTGACCTACCAGCAGGAGGATGCGCTGAACACCGTTTTGCCTTACGGTTTGCGGCGAATTGACACCTTGCGGACACTGACCACCGAGAGCGCCGCCGGTCTGGTGCCGTTTTCCTCGCAGGAGATTCGACACCGCGGTGGCGTGTACTACGGTGTGAACGCCACCAGCCGCAATCTGATCGTCTGCGACCGCCGACAGCTTTTGAACAGTAATGGTTTCATTCTGGGTGTGTCCGGCTCGGGCAAATCCTTTGCGGCCAAGGAAGAGATCACCTCTATCGCGCTTTCTACCGACGACGATATTATCATCGTTGACCCGGAACGCGAGTATGCGCCGCTGGTGCGGGCACTGGGCGGCGAGGTCGTGCAGATTTCGGCAGGCAGTCCCAATCACATCAACGCGATGGATATGACTAGCGGTTACGGCGAGGAGGAAGGCAAAGCAGACGACCCTCTGATTTTGAAAAGCCAGTTTGTCATGTCCCTGTGCGAGCAGTTGATGAAGCCGGAGCCGGTGGGCGCGAAAGAGCGTTCTATCATCGGGCGGTGCGTAGGCAATGTGTACCGTGAGTATATCAAAGATTACCGCAATCCGCCTACACTGAAAGACTTCCGTGAGGAACTGCTGCGCCAGCCGGAGCCGCAGGCCCAGTCCATCGCACTGGCACTGGAACTGTTCGTGGATGGTACACTGGATGTATTCGCCTATCAGACCAATGTGGATATGAGCAACCGCATTATGCTGTTCGATATTTTTGACCTCGGCAGTCAGCTGAAAACCGTGGGTATGCTGGTCATGCTGGACGCGATTTTGAACCGCGTCATTGAAAACCACAAGCGCGGACGGCGCACATGGATCTACATTGATGAGATTTATCTGTTCTTCGCCAATGAGTACAGCAGCAACTTCCTCGAAGAAAGCTGGAAGCGTTTCCGCAAGAAAAACGCCGCCGCGACCGGCATTACACAGAATGTTACCGACTGTCTGCGTTCTCCCACAGCAAAGAATATGCTGGCAAACTCCGAGTTCCTGCTCATGCTGTCGCAGGCCCCCACCGACCAGCAGGAACTGGTGAAAATGCTCCGCATTTCAGAAGAACAGCTTTCCTATATCAGCAATGCGGAGTCGGGGCATGGCCTTATCAAAGTTGGCGGCGCAAAGGTGCCGTTCATCAACCAGTTCCCGCGCAACACGGCGTTATACCGTCTTATGACTACCAAGCCGGGTGAATCGTTGTGAAAGAGATACGGACGCGCCCCAAAGACCGGGACATTCAGACCCGGCAGACCACAGCGTTTCTCCCCAAGCAGGCAGCAAAGGTGCTGCGGGAGCAGGCTGTTCGGCGGCAGTTCAAGAGCAAGACCGATACGCCGGAGGGAGAACAGACCTCGCCTTATCAAGAGCCGATAGAACGGTTTCAGACCAAGGAACAGCGTGCGGCGGAGATCAGCAGCCGCACGGCGTTCCGCTCCGGCAAGGCGTTGGCACAGAAGCAATTCGACCGCAAATTCAGCGCCGCCGAGCCGAAAGACAAAGGCACTTCATCCTCTGCAACGGTACAAACTGAAACGCCGCAAATCACCCGTGCCAAGCAGAAATTCCGGCAGGTACAGGCGAAAAAGCAGACCGAACGCCGCCAAGGAACTGCGGCTATCATCGAAAAGCATGAAGCTGCACAGGTGCAGGCAGACATTGCTGCGATAGAGCAGCAAGCGGATTTGACATCCTTCAATGCTGATATGCCCAGACACACTGAACAGCCTCATACCTCCAAACGGCGAAAATCACACGCCACAGCGCCGAAAGAGAAAAAGCCGCTCCGCGAACAGTTATTCACAGGGCGGCAGGATACCGCTACGCGCCAACAGGCGGCGGCCAAGGCACAGGCGCAGGTCACAGCAAGAGCCAAGCAGCGGGTGCAGCAGCAGGTCATGCAGGAAACCGCACAAAAGACAGCACAAACCAGCAAACGCACAGTAAAACTCTTTGAACGGGTCAAGAAAGCCGTCATCCGCGCAGGACAGGCTGTCGCACGGGCGGCAGTCGGACTGCTGGGCGGTGCCGGTGCGCTCATTGCGCTGATTTTGATAATTGGCGGTGCGGCGGCTGTTATTGGCACGCCGTTTGGTGTGTTCTGGTCTGGCAACGACAGCGATGCACAATCTGTCCCGCAGGCCGTCGCACTCATCAACAGTGAGTTTTCTGCGAAAATCAATCAGATACAGACCGAGAACCCTACGGACAGTGTGGTAATTCATCGAGAGCCGGATGGCGGCAGCGACCTTTCCATCACCAACTGGACAGATGTTGTTGCTGTGTTTGCAGTCAAAACGGCTGGGGCCGATGCCGATGCTACTGATGTTGTCACCATCGACGAGGAGCGTATCGACCTTATTCGCACGGTGTTCTGGGATATGAATACCGTCAGCTACTATGTGCAGACCATCAAGCGTGAGGACAGCACGGAAACCATTTTGCATATCACTATTACTAGCAAAAAAGCAACCGATATGCCGGACTTCTACCACTTCAATAAGAGCCAGCGTGAAGCACTGGAGGAAGTGCTGAAGCCGGAGTACGCGCAAATGCTGGCAGAACTGGTGGGGACCTACGGCGGCGAGGTCACGCTAGACGAAGCGCAAATCCGCGCCATGCTTGCCGCCATGCCCAAGGACATTTCCGAGCGGCGGCGTGCTGTGGTGGAAAAAGCCTATTCACTTCTCGGCAAAGTGAATTACTTTTGGGGCGGCAAAAGCAGCACAATCGGCTGGGATGCCCGTTGGGGAACGCCAACTCGTGTCACTGCCGCCGGAAGCAGAACGACCGGAACCGTTCGCCCGTATGGACTGGACTGTTCCGGTTTCGTCGATTGGGTATTCAATAATTCTCTGGGTTATGTGATTGGGCACGGAGGCGGCGCAGCCAGCCAGCATGACCACTGCAAACCCATCTCATGGAGCGAAGCACAGCCGGGTGATCTGGTGTTTTACCCCGGCGATACCCATGTAGGCGTGTTCGTCGGCAAGAACAGCAACGGCGATCCGCTTATCATCCACTGCGCCAGTTCGCAGAATAATGTGGTGCTGACAGGCTTGCAGGGATTTGTGAGCATTGGCAGGCCGGATTGTTTTTAATCAAAAAGTACAAAGATCCCGGTACGGTGCAACTACCGTACCGGGATTTACTCATTTAAGAGGTTTACTACTCTGATTCGTTAACAATTTGTGACGCAGAAACATCTGTTATACTAAAGTTGCCAGGATTCTCTGATTTTCAAGTGTGACATCAACTGTTAAAAGGAGTGTTAATCATCGCAGAAATCTACGCATATGTCCGTGTTTCCACACGGGAACAAAATGAGGATAGGCAACTTATCGCAATGAACGAATTACAAGTGCCGAAAAAGAATATTTTTATTGATAAACAATCCGGTAAGGATTTTGAACGACCGCGCTACAAAAAACTGATAAAGCGATTGAAAAAAGACGATTTGCTTTACATCAAGAGCATTGACCGACTTGGACGCAATTATAACGAAATTCAGGAGCAATGGCGTATTCTGACGAAAGAGAAAGCCGTTGATATTGTTGTGCTGGATATGCCACTGCTAGACACCCGGCGTGGAAAGGATCTGATGGGAACCTTCCTCAGCGATATCGTATTACAAGTGTTGTCCTTTGTTGCGGAAAACGAACGTGTTAATATCCGCCAGCGGCAAGCAGAAGGTATCGCGGCTGCAAAAGCGAAAGGTGTACGGTTTGGAAGAGTGCCAAAACCATTGCCCCCTAATTTCCACACTGTCTACCAACGCTGGAAACACGGTGAAATTACCGGAACGGCAGCTGCAAAAGAATGCGAAATGCCGCTATCTACATTTCGTTATCGAGCAAAAATCTATCAAAACGCCAAGTTATCGTAAGAAATGTATTTTTTACAAGAATGTGTACTTTTCGGCATCTCCACTGCTTATAACCTTTCTCTATTATAGCATTGTTGCATAGTAATTACTACTATTAATTGTATATCTTACACGATGTAAACCTCGACTAACAAAAAAGTACACCTTTTGGCATCTTGTAACTGCCATTGCACGGAAGGAGGAAAGCACAGCATCAATGCGGCGGACGAAAGAACTGCCGCGCAAGATTAGAAACCTGTCAGGATATTGCCTTGGCAGGTATTACTATATGTAAAGGAGCATTTGATGTGAAAACGAAATTATTGTCATGGCTGTTGACAGTAAGTCTGCTCATGACCATGCTTCCGACTGCTGCGCTGGCCGCTGCGGCTCCCGGAACAAGCAGCGGAACAAGCAGCGGAACAGTTATATATGTATCCGGAAGCGGCGATGATTCAGCCGCCGGCGATGAGAGCGCACCCCTAAAAACAATTGGTGCAGCATTTACGAAGGTAGCTGACGGTGGTACCATCTATCTGCTTTCAGACATAGTTTTGCCGAGTGAAACCGTCCTGTCAGGTGATAAGTCAATCACGCTGGCGGGTAATGCCGGAGAAGCTGCACCTACGATCAAATATAGTTGGGATGGTGTCACAACCAATAACCTCTATATGATTGAAATCGGTGCCGAAAGTGGTACAAGCACACAGACGAATATTACGCTGCGAAATCTGACGGTAGATGCAGAAGCCCAGGATATTCGCTGCCTGCGTGTTTGCCCTGGCAGTCAGCTTATCCTTGCAGATGGTGCGACTGTTCGCAATGGCCGAGCAATCAATCAGGATGGAACGACTGGTACCAGCGACTGCGGTGGCGGCATCGTTGTAGATAACGGCGCCAAACTGACGATGGAGGATGGTTCCAGTATCACCGGCTGTTCTGCCGAATGGGGTGGTGCTGTCTATCTCAGTGGCGAAATGGCGATCAACGGTGGCGAGATCAGCAACAATACTGCCGTTGGTGACATTTACGAGATCAACGGCGTTGATCGTTCCGCCAGCGCACACGGTGGAGCGATTATGATCCGTGCTTGTCGTGCGGATTATGATACTGCCTATGATGCTCCTGCCAAACTGACCATGCGTGGAGGTACAATCAGCGGAAACGCAGCTACCAGCAATGTCAGTGCCTTTGGCGGTGCGATTTCTATTATCGGTACACCCGATACAGGAAACCTGACGAACACATTTGTCATGTCTGGCGGTACGATCTCCAACAACAAGGCAGGTTACGGTGGTGCCGTCTCGGCGTATGCAGCCGACAATTATTGGCATGGCAATACCAGCATTCAGTTGTCTGGCAATGCTCAGATCAAGGACAATATCGCCCGCAACTATGGCGGCGCTATCTGCCTGTTCGGCAATAATGCGCAGAATTATACCGACACGCTTACAATGAGCGGCGGCATGATTTCCGGCAACAAAGCAAACTCTGCCGGTGGCGGTGTGTATCTCTCTGCCCATGGCGACCAGATGTTTATGACCGGAGGCAGCATCCGAGAGAATGAAGCCGGTTATGGTGGAGGTCTGTCAATCCGTTCTGGCAACAGCGGTGCAAATCCCAATGCCGCTGTAAATTTGCTGGGTGGCACCATCTCGGATAACCAGGCAACGAGTGGCTATCCGACAGATGATAGTTATTCCGAGCGCCTTTATTGCGGCAACGCAATCGAGCAGAGCGGTGAGCTTTATCTGGACGGAACACAGATGAATGTCAGCGGAGATATTCGCGTAGGATGTACGACTAATTTCCGCACCGGAGCAATCGAGACTAACCGCTATGTCACATTGGTAGGCGCATCTGATTCCATGCAGAATTACGAACTGACCTCTTATGATGATGAGTCTTTGGATGGCAGAGTGGTTGTTGCCCCCGGTACGATTACTTATGGCACAGAAACCTATAGCGTAGCAGATGCGGAACCGTATCTGTCGCATTTTACACACAACCATAAGGAAATTATTACAGATACTGATTATACGGCAGAAACGGGAACTTCTTCTCAGGCGAAAAGCCTTGTTCTGTATGGAGTAATCCAAAAGTATTCTGTTACCTACACAGACGGTATCGGCGGCACCAGCTTTGCGGATGAGGTAACCAGCGACCTGCGCCGTGGAACCCCCACCCCTGCTTTCACTGGCGGTACACCGACCCGCAGTGGTTATGCTTTCACCGGCTGGCAGCCGTCTGTAGCTGCAACGGTAACGGACAATGCCGTTTATACCGCACAGTGGGCAAAGAACAGTTCCTCCTCCCATCATTCGACCCGCTATACGCTGCACTACGAGTCGAACGGCGGCACAGCTTACAAGGATGAGCGCTATTCTTCCGGCACGAAGGTGACGCTTGACAAGACCCCGACCCGCGAGAGCTATACCTTTACCGGCTGGTATGCGGACAAGGCGCTGACGCAGAAGATCACGACCGTGACGATGAACAGCGACAAGACAGTCTACGCAGGCTGGGAGGCTACCGGCGTGCCGGACAAGCTCAACGGCGATGACCATTTCGCCTATGTCATCGGCTATCCGGACGGAAAGGTGCACCCGGAGGGCAATATCAGCCGTGCGGAAACAGCAACGATCTTCTTCCGACTGCTCAAAGCGGACATTCGCGACGGAAATCTGACCGCCGACAACGATTTTTCCGATGTTTCGGACGGCCAGTGGCACAACAAGGCGATTTCCACAATGGCAAAGCTCGGCATCGTCAAGGGCCGCCGTGCGAACAACTTTGACCCCGATGCCTCGATCACTCGTGCGGAATTTGCGGCAATCTGTGCGCGCTTCAACACCAGACCGGTTGAGAACAGCGGCAGCTTTTCCGACATTTCCGGTCACTGGGCGGAAAACGAGATCGAGAGAGCGGCGGCGTTCGGCTGGATTTCGGGCTATCCGGACGGCACATTCCACCCCGACGCCCGCATCACCCGCGCTGAGGCTATGACGATGATCAACCGCGTACTCTGCCGTATGCCGCAGAGCGAAAGCGACCTGCTGGACAGCATGGTAACGTGGCCGGACAACAAGCCGTCCGACTGGCACTATCTCGCCGTGCAGGAGGCTACGAACAGCCATGACTTCGACCGTAAGGGCGAGGTCGGCGAAAGCTGGACGAAGCTGACGAGCGTCCCCGACTGGAAGCAGTATCAGTAAAAAGTTAAAACGACATACAATAGCGATATTAGATAAGGACATTATGAATAAAAGAATTATTGCAAGTATTTTGACGGTTATAATGCTCATGACCATGCTTCCGACTGCTGCGTTTGCGGCAGACGGAGAGAGCACAGAGACAGGTGACTCGACCACCCCGGAAACCGCCATTTATCTCGACCAGCAGCATGGCGCAGATGATAATGACGGACTGAGCAAAACGACTGCTGTACAGACGATTGAAAAGGCAAAAGAGCTTGCAAATGAAAAGAATATCAATGATATTTACCTTTCAAGTTTTTATAGGGTCACAGGGACGGAAACTTGGGACCTTGGCGGAAAGACACTGCACCGCTATGGGCTCGGCGGCTATATGATCGAACTCGCCGATGCGTCTGCCTCGCTGACACTGAGTAACATTGTGATTGATGGCGCAGAGTGTACTGTGGATGCAACACACGCTGCGGAAACCGACTCGATCATCAAGGCGGCGAACGGCGGCACTATCGTGCTGAACAGCGGTGCTATTTTACAAAACAATAAGGCGGCTCAGTTTGGTTCCGGTATTTTGGCGAATAACCGCGTCAACATAACGATGGAAGACGGCGCAATCATTCGTAACAATACAAACCGCAACTACGAATTGGGCGGCGGCATTCTGATTGGCAACAGCAGTACCTTCACCATGAACGGCGGCGAGATCAGCGGCAATACGGCGAATGGCGGAGGCGGTGTCGCGATCATCGGTTCAACGATGGTCATGAACGGCGGCACGATCTCCAACAACAGCACCTACAAGACATCCGGTCAGGGCAGTTACGGTGCCGGTGTTTATGTTGCGGACTATGCCAATGCAAGCGGCGGCGATACATTGTTTACCGGTCAACCTGCTTCCTTTGAAATGAATGGCGGCAAAATTACCGGGAACACGGCGCTTGACTACGGCGGCGGTGTTCTCACCTTCCCGCAGCAAAGTCAGAAAATTACAATCAATATTAACAACGGCGAAATTTCCGGCAATAAGGTTACAAAGGGAAGCGGCGGCGCAGTCGCAGCATTCTTCGGCGTTACTGAGCTGAATATCAAGGGCGGTACGCTAACGGGAAATAGTGCGTATCAATTTGGCGGCGGTGTCTTTCTGTATCAAGCAACGAATGTAACGATTTCCGGCGGTACGATTTCCAAAAACAAAGCCCTTCGGAGTGGTGGCGGTGTATGCTTGCGCGAAGGCTCTGCTGTTAAGCAGACCGGCGGCTCTATTGAAAATAATGTTGCAAAAGTAGGCGGCGGCATTTACAGCGGCACCTATACCATGACAGGCGGTGTCATCAAGGATAATAACAATTCTCTGACTGAGGAAGCACGGCTTTCGACCTTAGGTGACGGTGTTTTTGTAGGAACTGCCTTCAATCTTGGGAATGATGCTGAGATCAGCACGAATAACGATGTCTATCTGACAGCGGGCGACTCTATTTCCAAGGAAGGCCGTTATATCAATGTAATCTCCCCATACACGGGCGCAAGCACCGCAAAACCGATTCAGATCCACAGCGAGGATCGCACGGTAGAGAATACCGAAATCGGTACGCAGCTTGTTCGTTATATGACGGACGCAGGCGGTGAAGCTGCGGCAGCGACGGCCGATGCGGACGGTATTTTCGTCCCGAGCTGGAAAATGCCGGAGGGTCTGGCCATTGGACAGAGCAAGGCGGCAGGAAAGACCGACTGGATGACCTACGTACCGGCTGTTAAAATCCAGTATCAGTGGGTCAGCACGGATAACCCCAACGATGTAACACCCCCTGCGAATGATTATATCCGTACCGGCAGAGCATATACGGCGAAAGCACAGCAGAATTCCCACCAGGGATATACCTTTGATGGCTGGTACACGGATACCACATGTACAGTGCCGTATGTGAACGGTACGGTTCTGAATACGGATACGGTTCTTTACGGTCGCTGGAAGGCGGAGCACGGCAATCTGTCCGTTGCCAAGACCGTAGCCGGAAACAACGGAGATACCTCCAAGGCGTTCAACTTTACCGTGACGCTCGGCGATACCGGCATCAACGGCACATTTGGTGAAATGACTTTTGCCGATGGAGTCGCAACCTTCGTTCTGAAGCACGGTGAGAGCAAGACTGCTGTCGGACTGCCTGCAGGAATCACTTATACCGTAACCGAGGCGGAGGCAGATAAGGACGGCTACACCACAACGTCTGTCAACGCCAGCGGCAGTATCATCAAGGATGACACCGCAGCGGTAACCTTTACTAACACCCGAAACAGTTCCTCCTCCCATCATTCGACCCGCTATACGCTGCACTATGAGTCGAACGGCGGCACAGCTTACAAGGATGAGCGCTATTCTTCCGGCACAAAGGTGACGCTCGACAAGACCCCGACCCGCGAGAGTTATACCTTTACCGGCTGGTATGCCGACAAGGCGCTGACGCAGAAGATCACAAGCGTAACGATGAACAGCGACAAGACGGTCTATGCAGGCTGGGAGGCTACCGGTGTGCCGGACAAGCTCAACGGCGACGACCATTTCGCCTACGTCATCGGCTACCCGGACGGCAAGGTACACCCGAAGGGCAATATCAGCCGCGCGGAAACGGCGACAATCTTCTTCAGACTGCTCAAAGCGGACATCCGCGACGGAAATCTGACCGCCGACAACGATTTTTCCGATGTTGCGAACGGCCAGTGGCACAACAAGGCGATTTCCACGATGGCAAAACTCGGCATCGTCAAGGGCCGCTGTGCGGACCGCTTTGACCCCGATGCCTCGATCACTCGTGCGGAATTTGCGGCAATCTGTGCGCGCTTCAACACCAGACCGGTTGAGAACAGCGGCAGCTTTTCCGACATTTCCGGTCACTGGGCGGAAAACGAGATCGAGAGAGCGGCGGCGTTCGGCTGGATTTCGGGCTATCCGGACGGCACATTCCACCCCGACGCCCGCATCACCCGCGCTGAGGCTATGACGATGATCAACCGCGTACTCTGCCGTATGCCGCAGAGCGAAAGCGACCTGCTGGACAGCATGGTAACGTGGCCGGACAACAAGCCGTCCGACTGGCACTATCTCGCCGTGCAGGAGGCTACGAACAGCCATGACTTCGACCGTCAGGGCGAGGTCGGCGAAAGCTGGACGAAGCTGACGAGCGTCCCTGACTGGACGCGGTATCAGAAATGATACTTAATAAATTTGTAGAAAAGCGGGGATTAGATGTGAAAAGAAAAGTGTTATCGTGGTTGTTGACATTTAGTCTGATTCTTGGACTATGGCCAACGGCTGCACTGGCAGCAGATGATGTTGCTGCGCTCACTGAGAAAACGGTAAGTGTATCAAACTGGGCTGATTTGAAAGCATCTGTTGCTGCTCTTACTGACGATGAATATCTCCGTGCGGATATTACGGCACCCTTGACTGCTGATTCAGAGTTGGATATAGATGGTAAAGTAGTAGTGCTTTCTGCGACCGCAGGCGATATCTCTATTACCAGAACGCTTCAATCTGAGGCAAACTCTACTAATCCGATTTTTAAGTTAACCAACAATGCCTCCTTAAGCATTAGCGGAACAGAAAATGGTATTACATTACTGGATTCCACAGAAAGAAAAAAGAGCAGAGGGTTGATTGAAGCTGATAGTGGAACCACGCTGAATCTCTCTAATGTGTCGTTTCGTGATTTTAAGTTTGGCTATACTCTCGCAGGTAGTGGATATGGTGCAATCTATGCAGTTAATGCAACTATAGCAATGCAAAATGTTGCTATGTCAAATTGTATAGGTGATAATGGCGTACTAATTTATGCAAAAAACTCAAAAGTCAGCATGAACGAATGCGCCGTTGCCAATACAACATATTGGGGCAATAGTAATAGTATTGGTGGTGTGATTCAGATTGAAGGTACTAACTCGGATGTTACCATGACCAACTGCAAAATTGAAGGTTGCGGTTCTGCCGAAGAAAATGGTGCAGCTAATAGCGTAGGTCCGGTGTGGCTACGCGGTGGCACGATCAAGATTTCTGACTCAACCTTTAGCAAAAATATGGCCATGCGTGGTGTGGGCATCTTAGCTGAAGATACGAATTTAACCTTGAAAAGTGTGAATATCACCGATAATATTTGTCGTGGTGATGGATACAATCCTACTACAAAAGAACCAGACAGCAACCGTGGATATGTTGTATGGTGGCAAGGTGCCGGCCTTTATATTGAAGACTGCACGCTTTCTATGTCTGATGTGAATATTACCGGTAACACAGGTTCGTTTATTGGCGGCGGTATGTATATTACCGGTACAAATGCAACAATGGATGATACCATCAACATCTCCAATAACTCTGCCGTATGTGGAGGTGGTATCTATACGGATGATGATCAGCATACTATTACATTAAATGGCACTACAATTCAAAATAATGCCGCTGTAAAAAAAGATGCGTACAGTCGGTATTCTTCATATAATGGTTGCGGTGCCGGTATTGCTAATGATGAAGGCAATGTAGTGCTCAATGGTACCGATATTAGTGGTAATATTGCATCTGCACATGGCGGCGGTATTATAAATTATGGTACAGCGACGATTCATAGTGGCAATGTAACCGGCAATAAAGCAGATGCTGTTGATGGCTGCGGCGGTGGTATCTGCCTCGCAAAAGGAACAGTTCATGTAGACGGTGATACCCAAATTACTAATAATACTGCAAACTCTGGCAATGGTGTTTATGTATCTGGTGGTACGACTTTTGAGATTCAGGACAAGGTCGTTATTGACCAGAATAATGATGTTGCGTTGGAGGGTGCTGATGCAGCGAATAACATTCCGAGTGCCTATATTACGATTACAGCTCCGTTTACAGGTGCCACGAAGTCGAATCCAATCAATATCACCAGTCAGGATGTAAGTGTAGAAGATCAAAAATCTGAGCCGGCTACAGATGGTACGCCACTTGTTATCTATACCGACGATGCAGGTGGTGAGAATGCAGCGTTGAATGCTGATGGTAGTATGCTTTTTGTACCAAGTCAGTATATGCAGGACGGATTGCTGATTGGACATAGTCAGAAATCAGGCCATCAGCAATGGTTAACCTATGTAACCGAACGAATTTTACCTAATGTTGAAGTAACTTACAAGAATAGCAGTACAAGTCAAGAAGCTACTGATCAACTCGCTTATGGTACAGATATTGTTGTAGATCCTAATGAAGGTGCGCTGAATTGGCCTGATTCGGTTTGGGATAACAGCAAGAATAGCGAGAAACAAACGCTGACGGTTACAAAATCGATAACCATCCCTGATGCAACACGTGATGGCTATACATTTGTAGGTTGGCAAAAAACACAAGAAAATAATGTATTAACCTTTACCGCGCAGTGGAAAAGTAATCACAACAGTTCCTCTGGTGGTTCGTCCGGTAGCTCTACTAAGTACACCCTGCACTACGAGTCGAACGGCGGCACAACTTATAAGGACGAGCGCTGTTCTTCCGGCACGAAGGTGACGCTCGATAAGACCCCGACCCGCGAGAGTTATACCTTTACGGGCTGGTATGCGGACAAGGCGCTGACGCAGAAGATCACGACCGTGACGATGAACA
>OGWS01000239.1_pt1 | contig 58941 bp, 47 predicted proteins | sample 1576111 | NCBI WGS metagenome assembly OGWS01 (sample SAMEA3541534, study PRJEB24748) | human gut metagenome | biome: human gut; feature: human-associated habitat; material: faeces | place: China | collected 2012
GACGGAATTATGGGATTCGGCACAATGACTAGAAACGGAAATAAGTTCGAAAACCGGGTGATGTTGCCCTTGGTATAAAGATAATAGTTGTTGGACGCATCTCCCTCTCTGGCTGCGTAAATATTGGTCGCATCATCCGCATCGTTGGATAGGTTGTACCAGACGATTGCCCGATCCCCGGACGCACTCGCCTGCTCCACATACTGCTTGGTATAATTGGAACTAAAAGCCTCGCCACTGGCACAGATGGATGTATAATTACTTTCCACTTCCGCGATTGCATTGCTATCCACCTGCGCTCCGCCCCATTTATTCTGATAGCGCACCAATTCTGCGACATCGATCTCATACTCGATCTCGACATAGTCCTGCCATCTGGTCACGATCATCTTTCCAAAGACAGTATCCTCTCCGTATTCATTGTGAAAAAGTTGATTGATATTATCACTGCGGGCAACCGATCCAAAATAATAGGTATAAGACTTGCCGATCTCTTGTCCGTCCATCTGAACGTTCTTGGTGATATTTCCCATTCCATCCACGGTAAAAGGATCTGTCCACGTCCCGGTCTCATGTCCGTCCGTATCCCGGATGCTGATACCAAAGGTACGATAAGAACTTGGATTGTCCTTGTTACTATCACGGATCTCCACATGTCCATAGGCTTTCATTTCATCGGTCGCATAGACCAGACTTCCCTTGTTGACCTTTTGCTGTGGATTATGTCCGGTCGTCTGGCTTGGTACATCCTTCCAGTCGCTGTAATCGCCCTCCACCTTAAAGTTCAGTCCTGCCCCGGTCGCATTTTCCAGATCCAGCCGATAGTTTTGTGCATGGGTCGTTCCGACTGTGATCGTATCTTCCATCTTGTAAGGATAGGTCGTGATCTGCCCCTGATTGGCAATACGGACAGTCTCTGTCTCTACACTCTTTGTCCAATCCAGAGTCGTATCATCTACTTTTTTCATCTGATCGACCGGACTGTAGATCGTGCGATCAATGCCATTGCCCGTCGCCTTACGCAGTCGCGCGCCATAGGTCATGACGCGGATGCTGTTATCCATGAGATTGCAGATGGACTCACCTGCGGATGTCAGTTTTGACAGATAATCATCGCGCGTCATCCACCTGCCTTCCTCGCCAATGTCCTCTCCCTTATGGTATGCCCAATAGCCACTCGCCGGATTCCATGCGTTGTAGCGGTGCCATTTCCAGTAATAACCGACTTCCATATCTTCTTCCGTCAAAAGGGAGATCTCCTGCCCCCGGCTATAGGTTTTTTCGTAGGAACCGCCCTCGCTCTGGTTGGAATAATAGCGCACCATCTGTCCGCTCAACTCGCGCAGATACATGGATGTCGCCTGATCCACGCTCCAACATTCGCCACTTTCCCGGCTGTCCTCTCCACTGGCATCATCATAAACCGGATAGGCAAAAGAATAGAACGCAGGGCATTGGCAAAAGTCAGGTCAGCCTTAGGATTGACCTGTACCTGATTGACCCCTGCAAGATTTGCCTCCACCGGATCCTCTACTGTGATGATATTCACTTCCTGTGTATTTAATTCATTTAATACAGTATAAAGCGTCGTTGTCTTACCACTTCCGGTCGGTCCGATAACCAGCAATATACCATTGGGATTTTTAAGAAGATTGTTGAATGTCTCGATATCTCTGCCGCGAAGTCCGAGTTCGCTCTTATCCTTTGTCAAAACATTGGTCTGCGCCAGACGCATAACACATTTTTCGCCATAGACGGTCGGCAAAATAGACACACGGACATCAAATTCATTGTGATCCACAGTCATAGACACACGTCCATCTTGCGGCTTACGCTTTTATGAAATATCCATGCCACTGATGATCTTGATGCGGGCAACGATCGCCGGCAGCATCTCGATATCATAACGGAAGCGCTCATATAAGACACCATCGATACGAAATCTGACACGTACCACACGTTCCATGGCTTCGATATGGATATCACTGGCATGCTGTCTTGCCGCCTGCTGCATCAAAGAACGTACCAAAAGAACCACAGGCGAATTGTCCACCTGTGTATTGTTGGCTTCATCTGTCTTTTCTAACTCCTGATGCTCCCGCTTGTACCTCTCCAGCACCTTTGCCGTCTCCGCATCCGCATAATAACGGTCAAGTGCTGTCTCTATCTCATAACGCGTCGCGATCACAGGGTCTAACTGCAATCCGGTAATGATCTGAAACTCATCCATGGCTCTCATGTCCATAGGATCTGACATTGCCACCCGCACACGGTTGACATTGTCCTTTTCATAGCAGAGCGGGATCATAATGTAACGACGCAAAACATCCCCCGGAATCATCTTGACAAAACTATCGTCAACAAATTCTTCCGCGAGATGCACTCGTTCGATCTTTAATTGGTTGGACAGCGCCTGCGCAATGGTATCCTCCGTTACATAGCCCAGTCTGACCAGACTTTCCCCTAACTTGATCCCCTCACGTTTGGAAGCCTCTAAGGCCTCGTCGATCTGTTCTGCTGTCACTGCTCCTTCTGCAAGGAGCATATCCCCCATTCTCTTACGTTCAACTCTCATAGTACCCCTCAATCCTACAAGAATGTAAAAACTACACAATAATATATTGAAATTATACACATGAATGGGAATTATCTCAATCCCCAAATGTAATCTCTTATAAATAACAAAAAAGAAGCAAGACGATGAGCCGGGTTATGTCTGGAGTAATCATCTATCTAGGACGACTGTCGCCAATCGCCTCAAGCGACCAACCTGAAACTAGCGGGCCACATACGTTTCCATTCGGTCTTGCTTCGGATGGGGTTTACAGGGACCCTTGCTGTTACCAGCAAAGCGGTGGTCTCTTACACCACCTTTCCACCCTTACTGACGGGAAATCCCGCAGCGGTATATTTCTGTTGCACTTTCCTTGGAGTCACCTCCACCGGACGTTATCCGGCATCCTGCCCTGTGAAGCCCGGACTTTCCTCACCTGCTGCCTTTCGGCAATTGCAGCCGCAATCATCTGTGCTACTCAGTCTTTTTTAGTTTGTATTTTCTTTTACCATACGGAATACATCAATACGGAACTGGGCTTCTTTGCCAAGTCCTACAAAACGGCAGCCGTACTCCGTGCCGTCTTCGTCCTGTGATGCAATCCGCACGACTTCAATAACGGTTTCAATTTTATCACATCCGCTCATTTCAAGCAACATGTCATAAAAAGAATGTAACGGCAGAACGTCTTTTGTTTTAAATGCAATTCCACCGCTTGATACATTCGTTGCATGAACAGCAATAAATTCTCCCTTAGTATCCTTATCTGTAATCGGACGAATTGATAAATTTGCTTCTACATCAATTCTTTTTGTTCTTCTTCTTTCATCACCCATAAGTACTCCCCCTGTTATGATCCTTAAAAAGTAAACTTTTAAGTTACTTTATTAACATAGCATCTCCAAAACTGAAAAACCTGTACTTTTCCTTTACGGCTTCTTCATACGCCGCAAGCACGTGTTCCCTGCCTGCCAGTGCTGAAACCAGCATCACCAGTGTGGATTCCGGCAGATGGAAATTGGTAATCAGGCTGTCAATAACCTTAAACTGATATCCCGGATAAATAAATATCTGGGTCCAGCCGCTGCCGGCTTTTACTGTACCATCTTCTGTCCCGACAGATTCCAGTGTACGTGTACTTGTCGTACCGACTGCAATAATTTTTCCGCCGTTTTTGCGCGCCGTATTAATCTTGTCTGCTGCTTCCTGTGTCACCGTATAAAATTCTGAATGCATATGATGCTCCAGAATGTTTTCTGTCTTTACCGGACGGAATGTTCCAAGTCCGACATGCAACGTGACACGGGCAATTTCAATACCCTTCTCCTGTATCTTTTCCAGCAGTTCTTTTGTAAAATGAAGACCCGCTGTCGGTGCCGCCGCAGAACCTTCATGCTTTGCATAAACGGTCTGGTAACGGTTCTTATCCTCCAGACGGTGTGTAATATACGGTGGAAGCGGCATCTGACCCAGTTCATCAAGTATTTCTTCAAAAATACCGTCATAAGTGAATTGTATCATACGATTGCCTTCTTCTACAATATCCACAATCTCTCCAATTAATTTTCCGCCGCCAAAGCTGATCTGTGTACCGATTTTTGCCTTTTTACCCGGCTTTACAAGCACTTCCCATGTGTCTTTTAAATCCTGCTTGCGGGTAAGCAAAAGCACTTCGATTGCCGCGCCCGTTCCGACTTTTTCGCCTATCAGTCTAGCCGGAATCACCTTGGTATCGTTAATGACCAGACAATCTCCCGGATTTAAGTAATCAATCACATCTTTAAAAATTTTGTGCTGTATTTCCCCTGTCTTTTTATCCAGTACCATCAGTCTTGAACTGGAACGGTCTGACAGCGGGTCCTGTGCAATCAGCTCCTGTGGCAGATCATAATAAAAATCATGTAAATTCATTGATTCCATATGCTGCTCCATTCCTATCTTTTTCCGCTTCGCGGCAGTTAGCTTTTCTGCCGCAGAACGGGCTGTTTTTTATTTATAATTAAGAACGAAGTTCGATGCCCATGCCGGAAAGGTCTTCTAAAATCTTTTCCATAATCGGCTGGATATCTTTATCTTCTAATGTTCTGTCCTTTGCACGGAAAGAAATGGTATAAGCTACGGACTTGAAACCTTCCTTAATCTGTGCACCTTCATAAATATCAAACAGGTTATATTTTTCAAGAAGCTTTCCGCCTCTCTTTTCAATAATCTTTTCTACTTCACCGACAAGTACCGTCTTTGGCATTACCATACTGATATCTCTTGTAACAGCAGGGAATTTTGCAATGCCTTCGTACTTTCTGTCAAATGAAGCAAACGGTAAAATCTCCGGCAAATCAAGAACTGCAACATAAGTTCTGTCGCCCAGTCCATAGGTGTCAGCAACGTCCGGGTGTACCTCACCGAGATAGCCGATTACCGTATCCTTGTAAAGAATCTCTGCCTGACGTCCCGGATGTAAAAATGTCTTTCCGGCTTCCGGATCATATTCCGGTCTTGCACTCATACCGATTTTTTCTAAGAATTCTTCAACAACACCCTTCATTGTAAAGAAATCGCCGTCGCCGTAGAAGCCCAGTGTGAACTGTACTCTCTCATCCGGAAGGTCTTCTCCTTCTACCGGAACATAAACCTTTGCCAGTTCATAAAGCTTTACATCTTTATTTCTACGGTTGTAGTTGGTTGCAAGCGAATTCAGCATTCCGTTTAACGGCAGTGTTCTCATAATGGAGAAATCTTCTCCTAACGGATTGGAAATGACAACTGTCTTTCTTTCCTCTGCATCTGCTGCCAGCTTTAACTTATCAAATACCTTCGGACTTTCAAATGAATAAGTCATTGCCTGTGAGAATCCGCAGAACTGTGCGATTTCTCCGGCTACATCTTCCACTCTCTGCTTGAAGGAAATCTTACCCATTGTAGAAGCTCCGTGTGGCAGTGTTGTAGGAATATTGGCATAACCAAAGAATCTTGCAACTTCCTCTGCAATATCCGCTGTTCTTAATAAATCCTGACGGAACGTCGGAATAATCAGTTCCTGCTTTGCTTCATCATAGTCTAATTCAAGCATCTTAAAGTATCCAAGCATTTCTTCCACGGAAACATTTGTACCCAGTAGTGCATTAATTCTTTCCGGTTCAAACGGCACTCTGACTCTTTCCTTCTTATTCGGATATACGTCAACCACGCCGCCGACAATTTCACCGGCTCCAAGTTCTTCGATTAACTGGCATGCTCTGTTCATTGCCGCCAGTGCATTTTCAGGATCTAAGCCCTTTTCAAACTTACCGGAAGCATCTGTACGAAGACCCAGGCGCTTTGTTGCCTTTCTGATATTTGTGCCGTCAAAGGTTGCAGATTCAAATAACATGGTCTTTACGTCATCCGTAATCTTGGAATTTTCACCGCCCATGATACCTGCAAGACCGACAGCCTTTTCACCGTCACAGATCATCAGCATATCAGAATCAAGTGTTCTTTCCTGTCCATCCAATGTCATGAACTTCTCACCGTCTTTGGCACGTCTTACAACAATCTTACCGCCTGCAAGGGTGTCATAATCATAAGCGTGCATTGGCTGACCGTATTCTTCCATAACGTAGTTTGTAATATCTACGATGTTGTTAATCGGACGGATACCTGCTGATGCCAGTCTGCGCTGCATCCACTTCGGTGACGGAGCAAGCTTGATATTCTTTACAAGTCTTGCGGTGTAACGGCTGCAGAGGTCTGTGGCTTCCACATCAACCTTTACATAATCGTTAATGTCTTCTGCGTTGCCTGTTTCTGTTACAACCGGCGGTGTAAACGGCTTTCTGAATGTTGCCGCTGCTTCCCTTGCAATACCGATAATACTGTAGCAGTCTACACGGTTGTTTGTAATTTCATATTCAAATACGGTATCATCCAAACCGAGATAGTGAACGGCATCTTCTCCAACCTGTGCATCATCACCTAAAATGTAAATGCCGTTTTCCGGTGCATCTGGATAAAATTCACGGGAAGAACCGAGTTCTTCAATGGCACACATCATACCGAAGCTTTCTACACCTCTTAACTTACCCTTTTTAATCTTAATGCCGTCTTCCGGAAGTGCGCCGCCGTCATGACCACCTGCCACACGTCCGCCATCTAATACAACCGGTACTTTCTGTCCTGATGAACCCACCGGAATATTCGGTGCGCCTGTTACAATCTGAACAGTTTCACTGCCGACATTCACCTGGCAGATTACCAGCTTATCTGCATCCGGGTGCTTTTCGACCGATTCAATCTGTCCGACAACGATTTTATCAAGATTTTTGTCAAAAGCGGTAAAATTTTCCACCTTTGTTCCCGAAAGTGTCATTGCGTCCCTGAATTCCTGGTCTGTTACTTCCAGTCCCGGAACCATTGCCTTAATCCAATTTAATGATGTATTCATGATTCAATATCCTTTCCTCGTATCCAATTTCTTTGCTGTCTTACAGCCGTCGTTCTTTTTAGAACTGTTTTAAGAATCTTACGTCATTTTCATAGAGAAGTCTCATGTCATCAATTTCATACTTCAGCAACGCAATTCTTTCCAAACCGATTCCGAATGCAAATCCTGTATATTTGTTCTGGTCAATACCGCTCATTTCAAATACATGCGGGTGAATCATACCACAGCCAAGAATTTCAATCCAGCCTTCGCCCTTACACATACGGCAGCCTTTACCGCCGCACTTAAAACATGTCACGTCCATTTCTGCACTTGGCTCTGTAAATGGAAAATGATGAGGACGGAATTTTACTTTTGTTTCCGGTCCGAATAACTCTCTTGCGAATTCAGCCAGTGTTCCTTTTAAATCTGCAAATGTAATACCCTCATCAATAACCATGCCTTCAATCTGATGGAAGCATGGAGAATGGGTTGCATCGACTTCATCTGCACGGAATACCCTGCCCGGCGCAATCATACGGATCGGCAGTTTGCCTTTTTCCATTTCACGGACCTGAACCGGTGAAGTCTGGGTTCTTAGTACAACTTTATCATTAATATAAAATGTATCCTGTTCATCTTTTGCCGGATGATTTGCAGGGATATTTAACGCTTCAAAATTGTAATAATCATATTCTACTTCCGGTCCTTCTACGACTTCATAACCCATGCCGACAAATATTCTCTTTACTTCATCGAGTGCAACAGTGTTTGGATGTCTGTGTCCGACATTGTTTTTCTTTGCCGGAAGTGTTACGTCAATCACTTCGCTCTTTAACTGGACTTCACGCATTTTTGCGGAAAGTTCCTTTTTCGCGTTTTCCAGTACTTCCTCAATTGCCTGTCTGGTTTCATTTACGATTTGTCCAACTGCCGGTCTGTCCTGAGGTGCAACGTCTTTCATGCCCTTTAAGACTTCTGTAAGTTCTCCCTTTTTACCCAGGAAAGAAACTCTTACCTCATTTAATTTTTCAAGTGAATCAGTGGAATTAATCTGGGCTAATGCCTTTTCTCTGATTTCATGCAGTCTTTCTTTCATCATTTTCTTTTCCTCCAATTGCAAAACCTAACTTTTATTTTATCATATGACTACAAATTGGCAAGCAGTTTTTACTGATTTCTTACGTTTTTACTCTCAAACTGCTCAATAATATGGATTGCTTCGTCCATACAGTCGGGATTACGGACCGCTGCCTCTTTAATATTCTTCTTTGCTTCCTCAATCCTGTTTTCGTTATATTCTATCTGTTTGCGCAGTTTCTGGCGCTGTGTATTCAAATCGTGCCGCACTTCCACCATATCCTTGCTGTATACAAGGGCCCGTACCTGTGACAGCCACAATTTGGCATCATAGAGTCCGAGTTTTTTAAGTAAATCCAGTAAATCTTCTTCTGCTTCACTTAATTTGGTCGTCATCTGTACAATCTTGCGCTGCTCATTTTTCATGTCCATATAAACTTCATATTTCTTTGACAGTTCATACGAACTTCTGACATGATATTTATGATATTCATAATCAAGCGTATTGGCTGCGTTGATATACTTAATCTTTGTTTTATTCAGTAATGTCGTAGCTTTATTGAGTTTGATTTCCGTCACCAGAACCTGCCGTTCCGTATATTTTAGCAGGGCAAACATGCCAAGGGCAAGCACCGCTCCCAGAAAGGCAACGACAATATAAAGCATGGTATTTTGTGTATCTTCCGTTACGGAAAGCGCAATGAAAAATACCATAAATACGAATGCCAGCCCGACAATCGCGGCAAGGGCAAGGCTTCTGATACGCAGCTGGCGCGTTGTGAGTGCCGCAGCCTCCATGCGCAGACTCATGCGTTCCCCTTCAAGAATCCTCATATCCCGTTTGACGGTTTCATAATACGATTCCTGTTTTTCCAGATACTTCATACCACGCGGCAGTTCATCTTCAAACTGTTCCATGCGGTGATACGTATGGGTGGAAAGCTTATGCTCTCCGGATTTAAAAATCCGCCGGTCTACTGTCAGATTATCTACACGGTCTGCCGTTTCCGTAATCCTTCTGCGGATATTGTCCGGTGCCGTATCAATCAGCTGGATATCCGAAAAATGTTCCGTAACGACATTGTATTCTTCCATCGCCAGTTCAATGTGTCCGGTGGCTTCTTCCATGATTTCACACTGGCTACGGATATAGGCTTTTGTTTCTTCTTTATCGTAGTAATCCGTATTAATATTGTCCAGACGGCGCGGTGTTCTGGATACATCCGGGATATGTACGGCACTGGCATCGAATTCTTTATCTTCTTCCGAATAATTTAAAACTTCCTGAATCCGCTTTTTTTCTTCTTCTTTTTCAAGCTGTTTTAAATATTCCGTTTCTTCTTTTTCTTCTTTTGCAAGCTTCCCCGAATAATTTTCCTGTGTCCCTGCCTGATTCATCTTATCTACTACATGAATCAGAGACTTTGCCTGCACACTGTTTAACAGCTCATCATACTTTTTTTCTTCTTCTTTTGCTTTTCTGCGCTGTTCCTGGATTTTTTCTTTGGAACTGACCTTTTTATTCTTTTTCTGCGGTTCTTTTGCTTTTTTTTCATGCTTCTGATAATTTTTTTCGAATTCACTGACAAGTCCTGTTAAATCTTCTGTCCGCGAATTATCCGCATTTTGTTCTTCCCCTGTATTCTGCTCATCGTCATAGACAAAATCATCAATGTCTTCAATGTCCTCGATATCTTCCAAATCGTAGTTTTCTTTAATTGTTCCCTTGATATAATTTAATAATCCCATATTTCCTCATTTCATCCGTCTATGACGTATACCTTTTATACTGCGCTTTCCATCTGTCCATGCAGTCATCAATCGCCTTATAATACTGTGCTACTTCACCGTCGGATTTTAAGTGTTCCATTTTCTGCATCGCACGGTATTCATCGCTGTAACGTGCATTGTCTGTAAGCAGTTCCAGTTCTCTTTGCAGCACCTGTTCTTCTTCCGGTGCCTGCATATCCTGTATCTGTTCCTCACCCTCTGCCATACGGCATGCCGCAAGATAACATTTCCGGGACTTTTCATGCTGACCGATTTTATACGCTTCTTCAAAATACTTTGCCGCTTTTTCAAAGAAGAACATTCTGGCATAGGCAGTTCCCAGATTGTGATAGACCTTTGCGTAAAACAGCCCTGAAAGATTGATGTCGCGCTCTCCATTTACAATTTTATCATAATTGCTGATTGCACTATAATAGCAGCCTTTTTCAAGGAACCGGTCTGCACGCATTTTCATCCGTTCATAGACATTCTGTGTATCCAGCATCGCAAGCATGTCCTTTACCTGTTCAATTTCTGCCGTATCATAATAATCCACATACTTTAAAATGGTCACAACCGCTTCCGCCAGCCCTGCATTTTCACACTTCAACTGCTCAAGCTTGTCTGCCAGCAACGGTTCCTTAATCTCTGTCCGGATAAACGCAATAAGTTTTTCATCTAAAAATGCATTGGTCAGAATATAGATATTGTTGTATATATAATAGCACAATTCTTCCAGTGAATAGATTTGTACCCCCGGTTCTTCCAAAACCAGCGGCTTTAATGCCCGCCCGGTCCGGCATAAAATGATTCCGCTCATATTCATTCCTCTTTCTGTGCAATTTTGTCTGTTTCCAAATTTATTTCTTCTTCCACTACAACCCCGGAACTTTTGACAAATCCGCCAAAGCCCATATCTTCTATCCGTACCACGCAATGGCTGTCACTGTCAAAACGGACTTCAAAAGCCACCCTTGTCATCCTGCCCTGGCGGAACGGTATCGCACTGATGTCAATTTCCTGTGTCCATTCATGTCCGGTGTCACACCTGTGCAAAATAACAGGAATCGTTCTCATATCTTCCAGTATCAGTTCTACACTGCGTCCGGCTTCGTACCAGTTCGTTCCCGGTCTGACCATGCGGAACCGCTTTTCCTCGCCGCGTTCTTTGATATTTAATTCAAGCCCCGTGGTAATGCGGTTTCTGCACGCCAGCAGTCTGCCGCTGCTATGACCGGCAGAAGAGTCTTCCTTTAATGCAGCATATGCAGCACCTTTTACAAACAGATTCTGTCCCGCAAATGCTTTTCTGCGCGCGCACAGCACATGGGTCAGTTCCTTGGGCAGATTTTCTGCTTCAAAACCGGCGCCCGTCAGATATACCGCAGATACGATTTTATCCTTTAATGCATCCTGCACACAGTGTATCAGTTCTTTTTCAGCCTGCGCCAGTGTTTTCCGTCTTTGCGGCACGGAACAAATCATTTCGGAGCTGTAAACGTGGCTTTCCTCCGGTATCATTTCCTGACCGCTTTTTTTTACAATCGTCATATAATGCGTATGCAGTCCGTCTTCTCTGTAATCGAGTAAAACCGCGCCGTTGACGTACAGCTCTTTTTTCTGTGAAAAAGCGTAATACGCATAAGCTTCCTCATGGCTGATAAAACTCCAGTTTTCCTTTGCATACCCTGTAAGCTGTACTGCCGCCGAGAGTTTTTCTAACACCGGCTTTGAAAAATCACTGACGGTAACACAAATATTATCCCGTTCTCCTGCCTTTCGCCCGTTTTTTGGAAGCAGCGCAAGCAGCGTACAAAGAAGTTCTTTTAAATTATCCTGATTGGCACCGGATAGCATAAATCCAAACTGATACTTCTGCCGGTTGTCCACGGAATTTACAACGCTTACCGATACCGGCTGTCTTTGCTGTTCATCATAATAGCAGATTTGGGAACTTTCCTGCCCGATATCTATTCCAACTATCAATTCAATCTCCTTCTGCCGCCTGCGCAGCTCCTTCATTCTTAAAAAGGCTGAAACATCTGTTCCACAACGTAATCCTGCACGCAGTACCCCTGCATGAGTTTTTTCATGGTTGCCATATCATGCATTTCCATGCTGACAAGCATATCATTTAAATAATCAAAACGTCCCTGCGGCTCTTTTGGTGTCACATTGTTACAAAGCAGGCTGGCATCCTGTGTTTTTTTCTTTTTCTTTCCGTCATCTTCCAGAAAATAGTACTGTATGCTTTCCCCGTAAAACAGTGAAAAGCTCTTTGCATAAACACCGCCTGCCACACAGGATAGCACTTCACTTTGATATTCTTCCTTATCATCATGACGGTAGAATATCTGTACTTTGCTGTTTTCCGGTGCATAATACTCTACAGTTGTTTTGTCTGCCGCATTATACGGAAGGGAAAGTATCCCCTTATACTGCTCATAAAATGAAAAGAAAATATTTTCCGCACACAGCATATCCATCAGCTTTTGCAGTAACAGCATATGTGTACCGCCAAGCTGTTCCTGTCCAAACTGCGTATGGTATTTTAAATATGCCATACCACACACCGGCGGCATTTTTTTATTTTCCAGCAAATATCCGCCGATACAGGTAAAGACCTGTTCGTCTATTTTTTCCTGTCTGACAAAATAACGGTACGCATTTTCTGCCAGATATGCCATTTCAACCGCCGCATCCGGCAGCTGCTGACGGTAATACGTAAAAACTTCCGGAATTCTGCCAGATAAATTTCCTGTAAATAGCCGTTCCACCAGTATCCGCTCTGCCAGTGTCTGGCACGGCACCCTAAATCCTGCACAGGCACGCCATACTTTCATCATTTTATCGGACTTTGCCTGATAAAACTGTTCTAAATATGCCAGTACATTTTCGTCATACTTGCCCTCATCAAACACATGAATACAGCACGCCAGCAGTTTTTCATTGTATTCCTGCGGTCTTAACAGAATCATATTTCTTGCCATACGTAAAAGCTTTGCCGGTGCGGCTTCTTCAAAACCGTATTCACATACCAAATCAAAAGCATCCTCATACATGCCTTCTGCAATACACGTTTCAATCAGCAGCGCTGCATCGTGTATCTGCAATTCTTCTTTTAAAATCTTTTCATAGCGTTCTCCAAAATCTTCGCCATGATAATATTCATGATAATACTGTATCTGCCAGCTGTTTAACCGGTTTCTTGTAAGCTGGTTGACATTGCCGTCTGCCATCAATGCAAGACAGACTGCGCAGGCTTCTTCATCGTTTTTACGCTGTTCTAAGCTTTGTTCAAACCAGTTCAGCAGCAGATAAATGTCTTTGCTGCAATAATCATCCAGCGCTTTTAAATATGCCGGATTATCATAAACCCTCTCGATTTCATACTGGATACTGCCTTTATGTACCTGTTTGCCTGCATCTTCAAACATCAGAATGCAGTCCCTTGTATACATCTGCACATAGGCAGTCCGTCCCACCAGCGTACAGCGCTGTCCCTTGCGCAGTTCCTTGTGCTTTACCAGCACCGACTCAATCTTGTCATTGAATACGGTAATACGGTATGTAAATAAGTATCTTGACAAGAATGGTGCCGTTTCTTCATTGACACCGACATTCTGAAACAGCCATCCATAAATCACTTCCAGATAAGGATCAATATATCCCTTTTTCATCTGCCCATAGGCAAACCGCTCTATCTGCGGTGCATACGTGTTCATGATTTCTCTGGAACTGCTGTGATTTTTTAAAATGTCCGCATACAGATATGCCTTGCTTTTTGTACTTAAACTGCTCTCATATGTAAAGTAACGCAGTACAATCTGCGGCAGGCGTTTTAATTCTTTTTTATCTAAACTTTCTATATAAAATTCATACAGACGCGTAATGCGGAGTCCACGCAGAATTCCCTTCTCGTACAGTCCTGCATATTCCGGTCCAACCAGCTCATTGCGGATCATATGTGTAACAAGTACGGTTAAGATTTCATCCTTGTCAAAAAAGTCGTTTAATGCTTTAAGCAGTCTTAAATACTGCATATCTGCCACTTTACCGTTTGCAATCATTTCACACACATACAAAGTCAGTTTCGTGGAAATTATGCCGTACTTACAGCCGAACTGTAAAATGTGCAGTTCAAAATCGTTTAACACACGCAAAAGCTCCGGCTGTGCATTTAAAATCTGTAACGCTTCATAATACATCACAGGACTTACACAGCCATTGTGGTATGCATCCTTAATCCGTAAAAGCTTAATGCTCTTATTTGCATCTTCCGCAGCATCCAGATAAAATAAAACCCACAGAACGCGCCACGTATCATAGCCGTTTTCATAATAATCCCGGATTACCTTAACTGCCGCAAAGGTATAGGACTTATCTTTATAATACATTGCACTGACATACAGGTAATAACAGTACAATTCCACATGGCTGTCCTTATTTTCTTCAAGAAAATCCCTGACATTGTCAATCAGCCAGCCGGCTTCATCACTGCGGTTCTGCACCAGCAGAATCTGTGCCTGTGCCAGCTTGAAAAAAATATCGTCATCGCAGATACCGCGCATGCGTTCTATAATCTGTAAAGATTTGTCCTGCCATGCCCGCTTGTCTTCCCGCTTCATTCTGAAACTTAAATATTCCTGAACCAGTGCAAGCACCGCCTGCTTTTTCTCACGGTGCGTATTTTCCTGTCCGGCGCAGTCTACTTCAATTTCAACCGTATATTTCTGCGTAAAAGAACTGATTGTCATTCTGCCCCAGTTCCTGCCCGCGTGCAGCTTGTCCGCATCAATGACATATTCCAGTTCATACTTATTGCCCGTAAAATTCTCAGACGTAATGCGTGTTATCTTCGGACAGATAAACGGTACATCCGTTTCAACCGTAAGCTCCGTATACCCCCAGCCGCTCCTGGTAATCGTTATACGCTCTTTCACGCTTTCCGTAAAATCCGCAAATGTCTTTGTCTGCGGAAAAACATCTATGCCAACCGGTGATTTTTTCCGCACGGCAATTAAAAATTCTTCCATTGCTGCATAAACGTTGGCTTCACTGCCGTTTTTAGCGCCTTTTACCACATCATAAATATTGGTCTGTACCGGATCGTTTTTTAAAAATATCCGTTTAAAATCCGGCGATAAAAAAAAGCCTGCTGCCTCCTCCGGTGAAGTCTGTACAAGATTGGCAAAATGAAACATACTGCCTGCTGCTCCCATGCTGGTCATGACCTTCTGCGCTTCAACCGTGTATTCATAAGATACGCTTTTTTCACCCGCACTGCTGACAATATAAAACTGTCCCTGAATCACCGTACCTTCTTTTAAATCCGCGGCATCTACCGTATAAACTATCTCTGCCGGTGTCGTGCCAAACTGGGGTTTTTCAATGCGGACACGTGCATGACTGGATAATACAATGCCGTAAGCCGGCTGTGATGCCGTAAACCGGAACGTAAACATTCCCTGTCCGCCTGCCGTGACACTGCCGGTCAGCGTATAATCCTGCACTTCTAATTCCGGTCTTTGATATGTAAATTTTCCTCTTGCTAATCGATTGATATACTCCTTCATTCGGAATCAGCCTCCGCTTTGATTTTATCTAAATGCTCTTTCATCTTTTTCTCGTAACCGATTTCTGTCATTTCATAAAAACGACTGTCTTTTAATGCATCCGGCAGATACTGCTGTCTGACATAGTGATTCTTATAATCATGTGCATACAGATACCCTGCACCGTGACCTAGCTTTGCCGCACTCTTATAGTGGGCATCCTGCAAATGTGCCGGAATTGGAGCGGTCTTTTGTGTTTTTACCACTTCCATTGCCTTATCGACTGCCATATAAGCCGCATTGCTTTTCGGTGCGCATGCCACATACAACGCCGCCTGTGAAAGCGTAATCCGTGCTTCCGGCATACCGAGCCGCTCAACCGCCTGTGCCGCCGCCGAAGCAACCACCAATGCCTGCGGATCTGCATTGCCCACATCTTCACTCGCACAGATTAAAATCCGCCTTGCAATAAACCGCACATCCTCCCCGGCATATAGCATTCTTGCCAGATAATAGGCGGTGGCATCCGGGTCTGAACCGCGCATACTCTTAATAAATGCTGAAATCGTATCATAGTGGTTATCACCTGTTTTATCATAGCGGATCACACGCTTCTGGATACATTCCTGTGCCGTATCCAGTGTGATATGCACTTTTCCGTCTTCTGATTTTGCCGTTGTAAGAATTCCCAGTTCTACTGCATTTAACGCACTTCTTGCATCGCCGTTTGCTACGTCTGCAAGAAATTCCAGCGCATCTTCGTCAATCTGTGCATGAAAGCTTCCCATGCCTTTTTTTTCGTCCTGTACGGCACGCATAATCAGCTTTTTAATATCTTCCTTTTCAAGCGGCTTTAATTCAAAAATAACCGAGCGGGATAAAAGAGCGCCGTTGACCTCAAAATAGGGATTTTCCGTTGTCGCTCCGATTAAAATCAGCGTCCCATCCTCCACATACGGTAACAGATAATCCTGCTGTCCTTTATTAAAACGATGAATTTCATCGACAAACAATATTGTCTTTTTACCGTACATGCCGAGATTATCTTTTGCCTTGGCAACAATGTCTTCCATATCTTTTTTCCCGGCAACGGTCGCATTAATCTGTTCAAATGCCGCACTGGTCGTATGGGCAATGACCTTTGCCAGTGTCGTCTTTCCCGTTCCCGGCGGTCCGTAAAAAATAATGGAGCTTAATTTATCTGCCTGAATGGCGCGGTAGAGCAGCTTGTCCTTTCCGATAATATGCTGCTGCCCCACCACTTCATCCAGTGTCTGCGGTCTTAAACGAGATGCTAACGGCGATTCCTGCTTTATTGTATTTTCACGCATATAATCAAATAAATCCATAGTTATCCTCATTCCTTGGCAACTTGTTGCGAAGGGGCGATGAGAAATCCGCGCAGGCGGTTCCTCATCTGCCATCAAGGGGATTTGTTTTTGCTCAAAAACAAATCCCTGTGTGAAAAAGCTTTGATTGAAGGCTTTTTCACACTATCCCCTTTTAGTCTTTAAACTGTTCTGCCATTGCCTCTAATTCATTCTTTTTCTTTATAAAGCATTGTAATAATCTTGGGTTAAATATACCGCACTCTCCGTCCAGAATCATCTGATAAGCTGTATCATATGAAAATGACGGTTTGTAACAGCGTTTACTAATCAGCGCATCATAGACATCTGCCAGTGACACCAGCTGTGCACCAATTGGAATTTCATCTCCTGTAAGTCCTTCCGGATATCCGCCCCCATCGAATTTTTCATGATGATACCTTGCAATCTGCGAGCAGTACTGCATATATTCTTCTTCCCCTTCATCGTTAAAAATACGAAGGATAATATCATATCCTTTCGTTGTGTGGGTCTTCATAATCTCAAATTCTTCCGGTGTGAGTTTTCCCGGCTTTAGCAGAATCGTATCGGAAATTGAAATTTTTCCCACATCATGTAATGGCGATGCCTGTACAATCATATCAATATCGTTCTGGGTCAGTCCATATTCCGGGCATTCCTCTTTTGCACATTCCGCCAGGATTTTTGTAAAAAATTTCACACGCTTAATATGCGCACCGGATTCCACATCACGGAATTCTACAACATTGCCCAGAGATTCAATAATTTTTTCATTCAGCCGCTGTATCTTCCGGGTCTGACGCATGGTCTTTTCTTCTAACGCATTTTTGTGTTTATATAAATCAATGATGTTATTTAAGCGGCTGCTGAAGCTGTATGTATCAATCGGACTTGTCACAATATCAATAACACCATGTGCAAATGCATTTTTATAGACATCTTCTATATATTCACCGGATAAAAAAACAACCGGAACATTATCGATATAATCCATTTTCCGCATATAATCAAGTAAATCAAAACCGTTTATCCCATTGGCATACATTTCCGTCAGCACCAGACACAGAGAATCCTTTTTTTCATCAACAATCTCGATTGCCTCCTGACTGGTATCTGCTTTAATAATTTTATATTTTCCCGTAAAGATATCTCCCACCATATGCTGGATACCATCATTTGCCATTACTACAAGAATGGATTCTGTATATGCCTCTTTATATACCGGATTGTCAGCCTGTACGGAAACACCTGTCATTCCCTTTTCTTTTGCCTGTTTTAACGCCGTTTCCGCGCTGCTGTAAAGCTGCCAGAAATCTGTGCCGAAACGTGAACTCACCGCTGTTCCCACTGTCACTTTTATCCGCACATCCGGATATCCGGTAATTGTTGTCTGCTCTGCTACCTGCATAATTTTATCCATATACTGCTGCTGCATCTTTTCTTCGTACAGTGGAATATACAGACAGAACTCATCGCCGCCAATACGGGACATCACCACATCGGAACGGAATATAGATACCATATTGGCAGCCATATTGTTGATTACCATGTCCCCCGCGGAACGTCCGTATGTGTCGTTAATCCATTTTAATTCACGGATATCCATTACAATAATCGCACAGTTGCCATCATTAAACAGTGCTAAATCATGATTTACCCGTTTTTCAAAACTGCCTCGGTTATAAAGACCTGTAAGCATATCATGTTCTGATATTTCCATATAACTGCTGCTTTCTGTTTTAACCTGGGAAAGCGGCGCTGTATCGGTAACATCTGAAACAATAATCTGCGCCTGCACTTCCCCGGTCTTTTCATCTTTATAGATTTTTCCATAACAGAAAACTACAATGATATCGCCATTCTTTTTTACCAGACGGTGTTCCTGTATATTTTCGTTCTGGTTCCTGCGTATCTGCATCATCTTTTCTATATATTCAACGATATCTTCTGCCGGAATCAAATCGGTATGTTTTAATTGCTTTTCTCTGTAATCTTTTTCAGTATATCCTGTCAGTTTCTCAAAATTTTCATCTGCCGAGATGATACGGTAATCACTCATCCGTATTCTGTAAACAGAATAAATAACATCTTTTACATTACTACTCATTTATTCCTCCACAGGCTCTAGTAAACCCAATAATAAGAAATATAACATATTTTTTTTCAAATTTCACTACCCGAAAGCAGATTTGCCTATTTTTCACAAAAAAATACAGCAAAAGCATACAAATTAAGTCTATTTCATATACTGCATTAAGAAAATGAATTGCTTTTTAGCGGAAATGAGCTTCTTATGCGTAAAACTGTGCTTCTTTATCCGGCAGTCCGTCTGACTGCCCTACTTCTTTCCGTATGTTTTTTGTTAACCTCCGTTTTCCCCTGCATTACATATGCCGGAAATTCCGACAATGGTCCTGCCATTACCTCGCCCGCTGCCATCTTAATGGAAGCTTCCACCGGACAGGTGATTTATGAAAAAGATGCCGATACAGTCTTACACCCCGCAAGCATTACAAAAATCATGACATTAATTCTGATTTTTGATGCATTAAACTCCGGTAAAATCAACCTGTCCGACGATGTGACCGTATCCGAATATGCTGCTTCCATGGGCGGCAGCCAGGTCTTTTTAGAACCCGGCGAAACACAGACGGTCGAAACCATGATTAAATGTATCAGTGTTGCCAGTGCCAACGATGCCTGTGTTGCCATGGCGGAACTGATTGCCGGCAGCGAGGAGGGCTTCGTTGCCAAAATGAATGAGCGTGCCAAAGGACTTGGCATGAATAACACTACTTTTATCAACTGCTGCGGACTGGATACAGACGGGCATATGTCAACTGCAAGGGATGTTGCCCTGATGAGCCGTGAACTGATTGTGCAGTATCCTCAGATTCACAATTACTCAACCATCTGGATGGATACGATTACGCACGTTACCCGCAAAGGCGAAAGTGAGTTCGGTCTGACAAACACGAATAAGCTTATTAAACAATATCAGTGGGCAACAGGCTTAAAGACCGGTTCTACCGGACTTGCCAAATGCTGTCTTTCTGCAACCGCCAATAAAGACGGTGTTGAATTAATTGCCGTTATCATGGCTGCTCCCGACAGTAAGACCCGTTTTTCAGATGCCGTAACGCTGCTGAATTACGGATATAGTGTATGCGACATTTATCACGATACTGAAATGCCGCAGCTCCCAAACCTATCCGTATCCGGTGGGCGGTGCGATACGCTTTCACTTTCCTATGCAAAAGAATTTTCGACCTTATTCTTAGAACCTGTCGATACCGCCAGCATCGAAAAACAGCTGACTCTCCCTGAAACAGTCACAGCACCTATAAACGAGGGGGACGTCATCGGCACCCTGACATACACATTGGACGGAAAGACCATCGGCACGGTCGATATCACTGCCGCGCAGTCTGTTTCTTCTGCCACATACGGCGATGCACTGTTTAAAATGTTCCGGAAACTTACCGGTGCCGCGTGATTTAGAAATACAGCATAACCGTACAGGATAAAAAAACGATAAAACAGCATACAATAAGCCGCAAAAAACGGAATCCCCGGTATCTGAAACTTAAATCTGTTTCAGATACTGTTGATTCCGTCCTTTTTTACTTTGCACCCGCACCGGCAGATTATCGTCTTTCTGCCCGGTACTGTTGCATTAAATACTTTACCGTTTTACTGATATTTTGTTCCAAGCCAGAAACGGCTGACATCGCCAACCTTCTCAAGCCCATTCCCTTTTTTTGCACAGGAATAAAGCTGTCCGTCGGCATCGTAAAAATACAGCCTGTTTTTATACAGCAGTGTATATGCCGTGTCTGTCTGTTCCGTCTGCTCACACATTTTTACAGGACTGCCCTTTACCGATGCACAATAATACTGCACACCGTCTTTGATATAAGTAATACCGTTCTGTGTATTGTCCACACTGCTGAGTGTTCCTGCCGTGACGCCGGATGTAATCCCGCTTTTCTTTCCTTTTTCACTGTAACAGAGTGTACCGTCTGCATTCATGTACACCAGTATATTATCCGCCGGAAGATACTCATAATCTGCCTGCAGCAGTGTATCAATCTGCACACGTTCTTTAATACCGTCTTGTGACAATTCCGCATAGGTAATTTTATTCGGCGCTAAAAGATACAGATACCCTGCCTTTTCCTCATAAATGATTTCTACGGAAGATGACAGTTCCTGCATCATATACTTTGTCTTTTGTTCTGAAATGTTGTAGTAGTACCACTCACCGTCGTCACTGAAAATCAGCGCATGGGCATTCTTTGAAGTATTTACCGTATCTGCCTTTGCCGTAAAAAAGTTATCTGCCTTCGCACTTTCTGCATACACGCTTCTGACACTGTCAGATAATTCATTTTCTTTTTTATTCTCATCATAATCATACAGATACAATACATTATTCTTGTTGTAGCAGACAATTTTTTCTTCTGCCGCATACACAAAATATTCCTTTAACTGCCCTTCTATGAGTGTAAGCTTTCCGGACGCATCGTATACATATAACTGCATAGCTCCGAGTCCGCCTTCCTCATTGACAACCTCGACATCGGAATAAATAACTTTTCCTTTATTCGTAATATAACCGATATCTTTATCATAGGCATTTTTAGACACCTGTACCGCATCCTGTCCATCTTTCCATGTATACAGCGCATACTGCGCACTGCCCTCATCATAGACGGTTGCCGCAAAATATTCCCCGTTGTCGCTTGCAAGCGTATTTGTCACCGCATCGGCATCAATCTGCTGTGGAAACTGCGGCGTGTAAAATGTACGGTTATCGACTGCAAAAACCGCCTGCTTATTTTCACACACATAATTATTTTCCAGCCCTGCAACATTGTAAATCTTTGCACCGGAACTCATATAAAGCACATAATTTTTACGGGAAGCAAGCTTGTAAATGCCAAATCCGCCGCCTGCCAGTACACATACAACCAGCACTGCCGCGATAATCCGTTTCCGGTATCTGCTAAAAAAGCCTTTTCGTTTCTTTAGCTCCTCTGCGGCACTGCCTGCTGCTTCTTTTCCGGTATCATACACCTTTTTCATCATACCCAGATAATCGATTTCCTCATACTCCGGCTGTTCCTGTGGCTTCTTTTTTACTGCTCTACGGTCATCGATATTTTCCTCTTCCGGTTCTTTCTGTGGCTTGTCTGTGTGAGAAGAAGCAGACTCTTTTTCAGCCTGCTTCTTTTCATACGCCTCTTTTCTCCTCAGATAATCTGCATTATTGACGATAATCTCTGGTCCCGGTTCACAATTCGGGCAGGCACTGCCCTCATACTCCTGACCACATTTCGGACATTTCATGGCGATTCCTCTCACATATTAAAATGTAAATTTGTCTGCGAAATATGCCTTTAAATCAGCAATCTTTACACGTTCCTGTTCCATTGTATCTCTGTCACGTACCGTTACGGCATTATCTTCTTCTGAATCAAAGTCGTATGTAATGCAGAACGGTGTACCGATTTCATCCTGTCTTCTGTATCTCTTACCGATATTTCCTCTGTCATCGAATTCACAGTTATAAGTCTTTGAAAGTTCAGCAAACACCTTTTCTGCGCCTTCATTTAACTTCTTAGACAGCGGAAGCACACCGATTTTAACCGGTGCCAGTGCCGGATGGAAATGAAGCACGGTTCTTACGTCACCGCCTTCTAATTCTTCCTCATCATATGCAGAACACAGGAATGCAAGTGTTACACGGTCTGCACCCAGTGAAGGCTCGATAACGTATGGAATGTACTTTTCTTTTGCTTCATCATCAAAATAAGACATATCTTCACCGGATACGGTCTGATGCTGTGTTAAATCATAATCTGTTCTGTCGGCAATACCCCAGAGCTCGCCCCAACCGAATGGGAATAAGAATTCAATATCCGTTGTTCCCTTGCTGTAGAAGCATAATTCTTCCGGAGAATGATCTCTTGCACGCATTTCATCTTCCTTGATTCCCAGCTTCTGTAACCAGTCGATGCAGTACTGTCTCCAATATGTAAACCACTCCAGGTCTGTTCCCGGCTTGCAGAAGAATTCAAGTTCCATCTGTTCAAATTCTCTGGTACGGAATGTGAAGTTACCCGGTGTAATTTCATTTCTGAAAGACTTACCAATCTGACCGATACCAAACGGTACTTTCTTTCTGGATGTTCTCTGTACATTTTTAAAGTTGACGAAAATACCCTGTGCTGTTTCCGGTCTTAAATAAACGGTATTCTTTGCATCTTCCGTAACACCCTGGAATGTCTTAAACATCAGGTTAAACTGTCTGATTTCTGTAAAGTTGTGCTTTCCGCAGGTCGGACAGTTGATTTCGTGTTCGTCAATGAAATTCTTCATCTGTTCCTGTGTCCAGCCGTCTACAGAACCGCCTAAATCAAACTTATTCTCATCTGCCCAATCTTCAATCAGCTTATCGGCACGGAATCTTTCATGACATTCCTTACAATCCATTAACGGATCAGAGAATCCGCCAAGGTGCCCTGAAGCAACCCATGTCTGAGGGTTCATTAAAATTGCACAGTCCACGCCGACATTGTACGGACTTTCCTGAACGAACTTCTGCCACCATGCTTTTTTCACATTATTCTTTAATTCTACACCCAGATTGCCGTAGTCCCATGTATTAGCAAGTCCACCGTAAATTTCTGAACCCGGATACACAAATCCTCTTGCCTTTGCTAAGGCTACAATCTTTTCCATTGTCTTTTCCATTTCTAATCTCCATTCCTCCGCACCTGCGGCTCATTCTTCTCTATCCTTTTTCTTTTATGCACTTACACTCCGCATAAACATGCAACAATTTTATACTATTTTTATCATTCTGACAAGACCATATTCTTCTTCTGAGCGGCTTTCTTATCAAAGCCGCGATTACTATATATGGATATTTGTGCTGTTCACAGCTCAAATATCCGTGTGAACAATCTTTGATTTAAGGATTGTTCACACTAGTCTTCCCACGGGCGGATTCTGTATGCCGCGCCGATTTCATCGCAAATCTTTTGACACTGTGCTTCCTGTTCGTGGCTGATGGTCGTATCTACGGTTGTCATGACAACATGCGGTACGTATTTTGTACACGCTTTTGCAAATGAAAGCATCGCATCAAAGGATTCTTCCCCGAATTTACTTCTGACGAGCTTTAAATACTCCTCTTTTTCCGGATGGTTTAAGCTGACGGATACCGTGTCTACAAGTCCCTTTAATTCCGGTGCGATGTCACGTCCGTTAATCAGACTGCCTGCACCGTTGGTATTGATACGGATAGGCTTGTTATATTTTTCTTTGACAAATGCCGCAATCTCTTTTAACGCATCAAAACGCTCTGTCGGCTCACCAAAGCCGCAAAACACCACTTCGTTGTACTGTGTCATATCAAACTTTTCAAATTCTTTTTTTACTTCTTCCACAGACGGCTCTCTTTCCAGCCACAGTCTGTCGGATTCTCCGATTCTGTCCATCGTCTGCCTCAGACAGAACGTACAGGCATACGGACATTTATTTGTCAGATTGACGTACAGATTATTATGTACCTTATAAAGAATTTCCATCGTATAATCTCCTTTTCCATATCTTTATTTTAAGGTAGTGAGCAGTTCCTCAAAGCAGACACCGTCTGTCAGCGGAATGTCCATTTCCATAGATTTCAAAATACATTTTTTAATAAATGCGGAGGCTTTTTTCACCGAATCGTGGAAATCCACACCGTTGACCGCATCTGCCGCAATAATGGCACTGAAAATATCACCCGTGCCGGAACGGGACATCCCTGCCTTTTCGGTCTTGATAAAATAGCCCTCCTGCCCCATTTCATAGCAGAAATTCGCCACATATTTTCCCTGCTGGATACCTGTGATAACAATTTTTTCCGGTCCTTTTTCCGCTAAAAGCTCTGCCATATGGGTCAGCTCTTTTTTTGTCCAGCTTTCATGATATGCCATTCCGGAAAGGATACAGCCTTCTGTCAGATTCGGTGTTAAAATATCCGCATGTGTCACCAGCTTTTTCATTTCCTCACAGGTTTCCTGCGTATAGGTCGGATACATTTTTCCGTAATCGCCCATCACCGGATCGATAATGGTAATGTTGTCTTTTGTCTGAAACAGTGACAGAAAATGCTCCACAATCCGTATCTGACGTGCCGATCCTAAAAAGCCCGTGCAGATGCCGTTAAACTGCAATCCCAGTTTCACCCACTCCTGCATATAGTCTTCCATTTTATCTGTATAATCATCAAAAAAGAAGCTTTCAAAGCCCGTGTGATTGGAAAAAATCGACGTTGGCAGTGGACAGCACTGAACCTTCATTGCCGAAATGACCGGCAGCTCCACAGCAATTGAACAACGCCCAAACCCGGACATATCATTGATAACCGCTATTTTCTTCTGATGATTGTGTGACATATCTGACATATCCTTTATCCTCTTTTTATTCTTATTTCTGTACGGCTCTGCCGCAGTCCGTCATTTTACAGGCACATATCCGAAACGCGGAGCACGAACATATGTCCGTGTCCTGTATCCCGGCTTACTTTACCCCGGCAGCATGGCTTCGGATTTCATCTGCTTATCCAAGTGCTTTGCACAGATACGCTTTAAAACCATTTTCAATTCCGTGAGTACATTTTCACTGACTGTAAACGTATACAGCTTTTCAAGCGGTGCCGTGACAATATACTGGAGCGTGTATACGGTAGATTCTTCTAACTGTATACCGTCCGGCGCCTGTCCGTGACACGCATGGCAGTAAATGCCGTCCGCCGTCATCGAATACGTATCTAAGTCCTGTGTACCGCCGCAATTCTTACATGCAAACACTTCCGGACACTCGCCGTTTAAGGCAATCATTCTTAATTCAAAAATACATTTTACCAGTGTATCCGGAATCTTTTTGTTTGCCAGCGCCTTTAACGAAACATATAGGAGATTGAGCATATCTGCCGCATCAAGATTTTCCCTGCCGTAATAATCCGCAATCTCTGCAAAATAACAGGCATAGCAGACCGCATCCAGATCCGAAATAACCGCCTCAAAGTAATGTGTAATGGACGCCTGCCGTATCGTATAGGAAGTTCTCCCTTCATAGACCTGAAACGTTCCGAATACAAAGGCACGGGTAATTCCCACCAGCGGACTGTTTGGTTTTCTTGCACCCTTGGCAAAAGCGGAAATCTTTCCGCGCTCTTTGGTCAGCAGCACCACCCGCCTGTCAAATTCACCGACCGGCATAGACGATAAAATCATGCCGGTTACTTCTGTAATATCTCCCATACCGCTTCACATCTGCTATTCGTCTTTTTTCTTGTCATATCCGAAGTTTTTAATCAGAATATCACTGTCGCGCCATTCTTTTTTTACCTTTACCCAAAGCTGGAGGTTTACCTTTGTTTCTAACTGGCGTTCAATTTCATAACGGGCATTGGCACCGATTTTCTTTAACATCTGACCACCCTTGCCGATAATGATACCCTTGTGCGAATCACGCTCACAGATAATCGTTGCCTGAATATCCGTAATTACACCCTTCGGGGATTTTCTTTCTTTCATGCTGTCAATGACAACCGCGATTCCATGTGGAATTTCCTCGTTTAAGGCATGCAGTGCCTTTTCACGAATCAGCTCGGATACAATCTGGCGCATCGGCTGGTCTGTAATCGTATCTTCGTCATAATACATCGGACCATACGGCAGATACTGGAAAATCGCATTAATTAAATCATCGGTATTGTCACCGTTTCTTGCGGAAACCGGAATAATTTCCACAAAATCCACTTCATTTTTATAGCGATCAATAACCGGCAGAATTTCTTCTTTCTTAATCGTATCCACCTTGTTAATGACTAAAATAACCGGTGCTTTCACCTTTTTTAACTTTTCAATAATGTGCTGTTCTCCTGCACCGATAAACGTTGTCGGTTCTACCAGCCAGCAGATCACATCGACTTCACCAATCGTTTTTTCTGCCGCACCGACCATATATTCACCCAGCTTATTTTTTGCCTTGTGAATACCCGGTGTATCAACAAATACAATCTGCCCGCGTTCATCGGTAAAAACTGTCTGTATTTTGTTACGGGTTGTCTGCGGCTTATTGGATGTAATCGCAATTTTCTGTCCGATTAACCGGTTCATCAGTGTCGATTTCCCGACATTCGGACGTCCCACAAATGTTACAAAGCCCGATTTTGTATTTCCATTGACCGCAGCCGCACCACCGCTGATACCGCTTGCCGCCAGCATTTCATCTAAATTCATTAGTCCTCCTTTACATCATAAGAAAAGTGGTTCTATTTTTTCAAACATCTGCTCATTTTCACGGATTTTAGCGTTATTTCCGACTACACACAGATAGTCCTGTGAAACCGCGGTTTCAATGAGCGGCGCCAATGCTCGAATGGACTCTTTTGTCGCATTCAACACTTCCTCACGTTCCTTTTTTAACTGTGCGTATTCTGTATGACAGATATATGCACCGAAGGAACGCACGCCCTTTGATGCCGGATTCATCGGTGTATCCATGCCGCCGATTGTTCCGATGATGAACTTCACCATATCCCTCTCACTGACATCAAACCGGCGGACATATTCTGCTGCCTGCTCAAAGATGGTGTTGGTTTCGGCGAGATTCGGGTCACGGTACGATACCATGTACGTATCGCCATTGCGGTAAAATCCGCTCATGCAGCCGTATGCACCGCCCTTTACACGGACATTTAACCACAGGTAATCATACGAGAATATAATTTTAAGCACCTTTAATGCACCTGTATACTCATACCCTGCCTTACGGTAGTTACCGCATCTTGCCACGTACTGTACCTGTGATGAAGAAGTATACGCTGTTTTTTCCTTTACCGGTCTAAAGGTTCTTACCGCATCTTTTTCCTGTAACTGTGCCAGTTTTGCAACAAATTCCGTCATCGGCTTTTGTAACAGCTCCAGTCCGTCATCTTCTGCCGTAAAGCTGACCGTCAGATTTTCCTTTGTAAAAATCAGCGCCGCTGTACGCTTCAAATTCTCAGCAAGCATTTCTTTCATACTGTCAAAATCCCGGTCTGCCTTTTCGATAAACTCATAATACTGATATCCGCGCAGGATGTCAGAATAGTAGCTGGACGGTGAGAACTGTGCCATTGCCGAAAGCATTGCCACGGTATGCCCGCTTCCTGTCATATTGCTTTCCATTCTCGACTTAATCCGTGCAATAATCTCACGCAGACGCTTTTCATCTTCAAACTTTGTTTCATAAATGATTTCATGCATCATTTCCAGTACAAACGGCAGTTTTTCATATAAAACCTTGCCCTTGACTTCATACATGACCGTATATTTTGAAAAATCTTTACTGTCTGTATAAATAGCCGCATCTGTAGAGATTCCGCCGGAATTGATGTTGATTTCATTCGTTAATTCCGGGTAGGTATGCTTATGCGTATCCATAAGCCCCAGAACAGAGCTTAACAGTCCCACATACGGAAGCAGTTCGTCCGGCACTTTCTTACAGTCAAATGCCAGCATCAGATACGCAATCTGATTCGTAAACAGGTTGTGATGAATCACATCCACATCTGCAATACTCTTTTTATCAATATAAAGCTTTGCCGGCTCTCTTTCAATGTCTGACAGCTTTAACATCGGAATCCGTTCGAGTTCTTCCTGTGGGGACGGCTCGTCCTGATAAGCCTTTAATGCCGCCGTATCTGCCACAATGGCTTCCAGTTCTTCCTTTGAAAGACTGTTTTTATACGTTTCAAGCCGCTTTGCTTCCTCTGCCGCTTTTTCTTCTTCCAGTCCGCGCTTTGGCACTAATGCAATCAGACTGCCATGGCTGTTGTCAAGTAAATATTTCTGAATCAGCTCTTCAAAAAGTCCCTCGTCCAGTTCTTTGCGAAGCTGTGCAAATGTATCCAGTGCCTGAACATGGATAAACGGTTCATTTTCATCGTAAAGCCAGCTGTCCATCATCGTGAGATAATACATCAGTCCCTTCGGGTATGCCCCGTAGTCCGCTTCACGGAACTTAAATTCATAATAATTCATGCCCGCAAGTGCCATACGTTTGTCAATGCCGTTTTTTGCAATATCACGCAGCACTTCTTCAATCGTATCAACAAATGCCTTCTTCTGGGATTCTTCCGCATTTTTGGCAACAATTGAATAAACCGGCTGTAATACGGAGGATTCCAGACTGCTGTAAATGTCCGTTCCGATTCCTTTATCAATCAATGCCTGCTTTAACTTAGCCCCCGGCGCCATAACCAGCACGTAATCTAATATCTGCATTGCAAGATACAGCTTTTTATCCAGTGCCGTTCCGACCACCTTGTTGTAAGATAAATAAGTATTATTCTCAAGCGGTTCATCTTCTGTCACCGCATAGTAATGTGTTTCTTCCTTTAATATATCAAACGGCCTCTGCATCGCGATATCTGCATCAATCTGCACATCGTTTGCATCAAAATTCTTTAAATATTCGTTATCCAGATAATCAAGGCGCTCCTGCACATCAAAATCACCGTACAGATAGATATAACTGTTCGCCGGGTGATACCATTTTTTGTGGTATGCCAGAAAATCTTCATAAGAAAGTTCCGGGATATGCGACGGTTCTCCACCGGATTCAAAACGGTATGCCGTATCCGGAAATAAAGATACAAACGTATCTCTGGAAAGCACATCGTCCGGTGAGGAATATACACCCTTCATTTCATTAAACACAACACCGTTGTACTTTAACGGACTGTCGATACTGTCTAATTCGTAATGCCAGCCCTCCTGCTTAAAAATCTGCTCTCTCTGATAGATATTCGGATAAAATACCGCATCCATATAGACATCCGTAATATTCTTAAAATCTGCCAGATTACAGCTTGCCACCGGATACACCGTCTTGTCCGGGTAGGTCATTGCATTTAAAAATGTATTTAATGAGCCCTTGCACAATTCCACAAACGGGTCTTTGACCGGATATTTTCTGGAGCCGCACAATGTGGAATGTTCCATAATGTGCTGAAGTCCCGTATCGTTAAACGGCGGTGTCTTAAAGCCGATGGAAAACACCTTATTTTCATCGTCATTAGACAGCACAACAACTCTTGCACCGCTTTTCTTATGCTTTAACAGCAGTCCTGCCGAATGAATATCTGCAATTTCTTCTTTTTTTATCAGTTCGTATTTACTTAAATCCAGCTGATCCAATGCTGTAGTTATTTCTTTTAAATCCATTGATAGCCCTCATTTCCATTTAATCATACCTGCCGCCCATATTTCAGGCGCATCATAATAAATTAATATACCACAAATACGGGCATCTATGCAAGACTGCTGCACAGTTCGCAGACATAAAAAGGACAGTATGCGCAGATTTTAAGCAAAAAGCACTACGCTGTACTGTCCCTTTATATATTAAGTTTATTTTACTTAAAAAAACCTTTTTTCTTAATATGCTTTTCTTCACCTGTCAGCAGCTTATCATATACTGCAAGGGCTTCTTTCTGTTCGTTGGTAAGCTTTGTCGGAATATCAACAACCAGTGTAATGTAGTGGTCGCCGCGCACATTTTTGTTGCGCAGTGTCGGCATACCTTTTCCTCTTAAACGGACTCTCGTGCCGGATGCCGTTCCCGGCTTTACTTCATAAAGCACTTCACCGTCAACCGTCTTTACCTTAACTTCACCGCCAAGAACAGCCGTCGGATAGCTGATTGTCACATTTGAGAAAATGTTGTAGCCGTCACGTTCAAAGCCAGGTTCTGCGGCAATCATCACTGCTACCAGTAAATCACCTCTTGCGCCGCCGTTCGTACCCGGTTCGCCCTTACCCTGGATTCTGACACACTGACCGTTGTCAATACCCGCAGGAATTGTGACTTCAATCGTCTTCTTTGTGCTGATGTAACCTGTGCCATAGCAGTCCGGACACTTCTCTTTAATAATCTTGCCGGTTCCGTGACAGTCCGGACATGGCTGTACATTTCTTACCATGCCTAAAATAGACTGCTGTGTATAGGCAATCTTACCCTTACCGCCGCACTTACCACAGGTTTCAGGCTGTGTTCCCGGCTTTGCACCGCTTCCGTTACACTTTGTACAGGTTTCTTTTAAATTCACATCGATCTTTTTGCTTGTACCGGTTACGGATTCTGCAAATGTAATTCTAACGGTTGTTCTTACATCAGCGCCGCGCATCGGACCGTTGCTGTTACGTCTTCTTCCGCCGCCGAATAAATCGCCAAAGATGTCACCGCCGCCGAAAATATCGCCGAAAATGTCGCCCATATCGCCGAAATCAAAACCGCCTGCGCCACCGCCGCCGCCATTTTCAAAGGCCGCATGACCAAACTGGTCATACTGCTTTCTTTTCTGTGCATCACTTAATACAGCATATGCTTCCGAAGCTTCCTTAAACTTTGCTTCCGCTTCTTTATCTCCGGGATTGATATCCGGGTGGTATTTTTTTGCAAGCTTACGGTATGCCTTTTTGATGGTCGCATCGTCTGCATCGCGTGAAACGCCTAAGACCTCATAATAATCTCTTTTATCTGCCATAACTTTTACCTTTCTTTTTATACGCTTAAAACTGCATGAGGGAAATTCCCCCATGCAGTTTTACCTGAAGCAAATGTTTCAAACCTTATACTTCCTTGTAATCACCATCAACAACGTCATCACCGTAAGGATTTGCACCGGCTGCTCCGGCATCTGCACCAGCACCGGCTCCCATATCAGGACCTGCACCGGCTGCTCCAGCACCGGCTGCCTGCTGTGCTTCATAAAGCTTAGCGAAAAGCTTCTGGGCGCTTTCCATTAACTTTTCTTTTGCTGCCTTAATTTCATCTACCTGTGAATCTGTCATGTTTTCAGCATCGCTGCCCTCAACAAGTGCCTTTAATGCATTTAAGTCTGCTTCTACAGCTGCCTTATCATTTGCATCTAACTTATCTCCGGCTTCATCTAAGGCTTTCTGTGTCTGGAATACCATTGAATCTGCATCGTTGCGGACTTCAATCGCTTCCTTACGTTTCTTATCCTGTGCTTCGTACTCAGCAGCTTCCTTAACTGCCTTATCGATATCTTCATCAGACATATTAGAACCTGCTGTGATTGTAATATGCTGTTCCTTACCTGTTCCTAAATCCTTAGCAGATACATTTACAATACCGTTGGCATCGATATCGAATGTAACTTCAATCTGAGGTACGCCACGTCTTGCCGGCGGAATACCATCCAGTCTGAACTGTCCAAGGGACTTGTTATCCTTCGCGAACTGTCTTTCACCCTGTACAACGTTGATATCAACGGCTGTCTGGTTATCTGCTGCTGTTGAGAAAATCTGGCTCTTCTTTGTAGGAATTGTTGTATTTCTCTCAATCAGTCTTGTAGCAATACCGCCCATTGTTTCGATAGAAAGTGACAAAGGTGTAACATCCAGAAGAAGGATTTCACCGGCACCGGCATCTCCTGCTAACTTACCACCCTGGATAGATGCACCGATTGCAACACATTCATCAGGATTTAAAGTCTTGCTTGGTTCATGACCTGTGAGCTGTTTTACCTTATCCTGTACAGCAGGAATTCTTGTAGAACCACCGACTAAGAGTACCTTTGAAAGGTCTGAAGCGGTAAGACCTGCATCATTTAATGCGTTACGTACAGGTTCTGCTGTCTTTTCAACCAGTTCATGTGTTAATTCATCAAATTTAGCTCTTGTAAGAGTCATATCAAAATGCTTTGGGCCTTCTGCTGTTGCAGTAATATATGGCAGGTTGATATTGGTTGTTGTAGCGCTTGATAATTCCTTCTTTGCCTGTTCTGCTGCAACTTTTAATCTCTGAAGTGCCATTGTATCCTTGGAAAGGTCTACGCCTTCCTTTGCCTTGAAGTCCTCTAACATATACTGTGTGATTACATTATCAAAGTCATCACCACCGAGTCTGTTGTTACCTGCTGTTGCAAGAACTTCGATAACGCCGTCACCGATTTCGATAATAGACACATCGAATGTACCACCACCGAGGTCATATACCATAATCTTCTGTTCGTTTTCGTTATCAAGACCGTAAGCTAAAGCTGCAGCTGTCGGCTCATTGATAATTCTCTTTACATCAAGACCTGCAATCTTACCGGCATCCTTTGTTGCCTGACGCTGTGCATCGTTGAAATAAGCAGGAACTGTGATAACGGCTTCCGTTACCTTTTCACCTAAATAGTTTTCAGCATCAGCTTTTAACTTCTGTAAAATCATGGCTGAAATTTCCTGTGGTGAGTACTTCTTACCTTCGATTTCCACCTTGTAATCAGTACCCATATGTCTTTTAATAGAAGAAATTGTCTTGTCTGCATTTGTTACAGCCTGACGCTTTGCAGGATCACCGACAAGTCTTTCTCCGTTCTTTGTAAATGCAACAATTGAAGGTGTTGTTCTAAGACCTTCTGTGTTTGCGATAACAACCGGCTTACCGCCTTCCATAACTGCTACGCATGAGTTTGTAGTACCTAAGTCAATACCAATAATCTTTCCCATAGTTATCTTCCTTTCTTAAGGGCTTCTGCCCATCATTTACTGATTAATTTGCAACCTTTACCATTGAATGGCGGATTACGGTTTCTCTGTATGTGTAACCCTTTTCGAATTCTTCAACGATAATTCCTTCACCGACTGAATCATCTTCCACATGCATCACTGCATTGTGCAGTTCAGGATTAAATTCCATGCCGAGTGCTTCAATCGGCTTGACATCAGAATCTTCTAACATCTTCATGGTCTGCTTATAGACCATATCCATGCCCTTTGCAAATGGTGTTTCTCTTTCTTCTTCTGAAATCGAATTGAAACCTCTTTCAAAGTTATCAACGATTGGAAGAAGCTTTTTAATCATATCGGAAGCACCCATTTCAAACATGGAAGACTTTTCCTTCTCAGTTCTCTTTCTGAAATTATCAAATTCCGCCATCTGGCGTTTTACTTTATCCTGAAGTTCTTCAATCAATGCGTCCTTCGCATCCTTTTTCTTTGTATCTATTCCATCGGCAGACTGCGATTCGGATGATTGACTCGCTTCCTTCGGATTTTCGGCATCAGTGTTTTCTTTCTGTGCCTGCGTGCCATCGTCTTCTGCTCCAGCAGTTTTAGCGGCATCAGCGTCTTTTTCTGTCATCTTTACATCATCGACAGACTCTTTGCTATTTTTCTTTTCTTCTTTTTTAGACACTTTCTTACCAACCTTTCCTATGTTTTCTTAAAAACCTCGTCCATCTGCGTCTGGATTGTCTTTAACGATTCTACAACCTTTTCATAATCCATCCGCTTTGGTCCGATAATTCCGATTGTCCCTTTCAAACCGTCCTGCAATTCATAGGTTGCCGTAACAACACTGCAGTCCTTCATGGAAGCAACCGGTGTTTCATTTCCTATATATACCTGAATACCATGGTCGTCCGCTTCTTTGTCTTTCCCCGAATGCTGGTCTGCAATCAATCCTGAAAGGCTCTGCTTTTCTTCCAAAGTATATATAAGCTCACTCGCTTTGACAGAATCACTTAATTCCGGATACTTGAAAATATTTGTTGCACCGCTTGTATAAATCTCTAACTGGTCTTCATTGCTGATTGCTTCAACAATGGCATCCAGCACTTCTTTAACAAGCTGCATATGCTCTCCTGCCTGATTCTCCATCTTGGATACGATGCTTAAATTCATCTGTTCCAACGTCAGCCCCGTCAGTGTAGTATTTAACAGAATGTTCAGCTTTAAAATATTTTCCTGTGAAAGTGCCTCACTGACATCAATCACTTTATTACGGATAATATTGCCTTCCATTACAATAACTGCTAAAATCTTATCACTCTCCAATTGGGAAAGCTGTACAAATTTCAGTTTATTGCCTTTTACCTGCGGTGCTGTAATCATTGTTGCATAGTTCGTATCCTTTGCTAGAACTTTTGCTACATTCTGAAGCAGTTCCTCTACACGGTCTACCTTTTCATTTAAAATATCCCGCATGGAATCAACCTCTTTTTCTCTGTCGGACACTTTGCTTTCCCGATCTTCTAACTCCTGCTTTTTCTGTGCCATTAAATCGTCCACATATAAGCGGTAGCCTTTATCGGTAGGAATCCGCCCTGCCGAGGTATGCGGCTGTACAATGTATCCTAATTCTTCGAGGTCTGCCATCTCATTTCGTATTGTTGCCGAACTTAATTTTAAATCGGTATATTTTGAAATGGTTCTTGAGCCAACCGGTTCACCCGTTTCAAGATAGTTCTGTATGACAGCTTTTAAAATCTTTAATTTTCTATCATCCAGCTCCATGGCATCTGCTCCCTTCTTATCTTGTTAGCACTCATTTAGGTGGAGTGCTAATATTGATATACTTAAAATATCACTACACCCCCGTATTGTCAACAACAATCTCAAATTTTTTCTATAAATTATTTATAAAATACATAAATTGCAGATGAACAGCAGAAATCCCCGGAAAAGCAGCATGCTCTCCGGGGATTGTCTGATTTTCTTTCTTATTTAACGTTCAGTGTAAATGCCACGTGGTTTGATTCATTCAGATCTGAATCCGTACAATATACATCCAATGTATATGTACCTGATTTTGAAGTACTGTATGTACCGTTGACAATAATTCTTCTGGATAATGTATCCTCTGTATCTTTATCATCCGTAATAGATGAAATATACTTCATCACATTAAAGCTGTTTCCCGCTTCAACCGTCGCTTCTGTTGCCGATAAAACAAGCTTTGGTCCGCCTGCAGTTGTTTCTGCTTCGCTCTCTGCAGTTGTCTTTTCCGCTTCTGTCGTCTTTGAAGCATTCTTTGTACTGTCTGTCTCTGTCTTTTCCGTCTCGGCTGCCGTGGTTGTTTCTGCCTGGGTCAGCTGTTCTTTTGCTTCAATTTCTTCTTGGCTCGCTTCATATGCAATCATATAACTGTATTTTGATACATTATTATTATGGTCTCTTGCCGCAAAAATCACTTTTGCCCTTGTCATATCCGGCATCACATAGATATTCTCAATGACAATACTGCTGCTTACATCACCGTCTTTTGCATCGACTGCCTTCGCATAACTTTTAAGCACTTCTTCGCCCTGCTCTGCCGAATACGGTCTGACCTTGGATTCATCTACCGTAATTACCGGAGCAGTTCTGTCTGAGGTCAGATACATCGCCGCGATGATAACCGAAAAGAACACGCACACAGCCAGTAATGCTATAATAACACCCTGCTTTTTTTCCATTTGTTTCCTCCTCCGTGAAATGGTTAAACTTCCATGTTATATCAGCTATGCATTATTCCTTATCACCATGACTGTAATTGCCGTAATACTTGCCATAATAATTGCCATAGTATTTGCCATAGTAACTATCTCCGGCAAGGTCTACTTTATTCAGAACGCTTCCGAGAATCTTGCACTTTGTCATTTTAAGCTGTTCTAACTGTTTCTGGACGAACTTGTAATTGACCATATGTGCTGCTACAACCAGCACTGCACCGTCACATTTCTGTGCGACAATCGCTGCATCTGTAACACTGCCGAGCGGCGGTGTATCAATAATAACATAATCATAAGTATCCCTGAGTGCCTTTACAAGTGCATCAAATGAATTGTTTGCCAAAAGTTCCGAAGGATTTGGCGGAACAATTCCGGAGAATACCACATACAGATTATCTACATTCGTTGTACAAATCACTTCTTCAAATTTATTCATGCCGGACAGGAAATGAGTGAGGCCCTTAATAGCCTTATTAATCTTATATCTGCCGACAAGAACGGATTTTCTTAAATCCGCATCAATGAAAATTACCTTTTTGCCGGATTCTGCAAGCGATACCGCCAGATTAAAAGAAACACTGGATTTTCCTTCATTCGGTGTAGAACTTGTAAACATAATTACTTTCATATCAGAACCACACAGCTGGATATTGGTTCTCAATGTCTTATAAGCTTCGTTACAGCGGTAATCTAACTTTCTGAGTCTTTCAATGTTAACTGTAGGCATTACTTATCTCCCTTCTTTGAAGAACTGTGCTTACGCTTCTTTCTCTTTGCCGCAGCTTCCGCACTGTCATCTAAATCTTCTGATAAAGGAATCAATGCAAGGGTACTGATTCCAAGATATTTCTCAATATCTTCAGATGTATTAATGGTATCATTCATTACAAACCGTACAACAACAATGGCAATTGCAAGCACCATGCCTAATACAAATGCGATGATTGCATTTTTTAAACAGTTCGGGCTTGACGGCTTTTCAGGAATATTCGCTTCCTCGAATACATTGACCTTTTCAATCTGCATAATATCACAAATAGAATCTGCTGAAATTTCCGCTACTTTATCCGCGATTCTTTTTGCTTCATACTGGTCGTTGTTAGAAACCATAATTTCAAGCACACGGCTGTCAGATGGTGTAGATACGCTGATCTGCTTTGCAAGCTTTTCATTTGTCGTATTTAACCCAAGGTCACTGATAACCTTTTCTGTTACGGTACGGCTTTTTACAAGAATCATATAATCCTGTGTCAACTGTGTTGATGACTGCAAATCACTTAATGTTGTTGTTCCCTGGCTCTGCTTATTTAACACATACAGGCTCGTCTGTGACCGATACACCGGCTTTAAAAGCAGTTTACTTCCAATAAATGCCGCCAGACCGAAAATCACTCCCACTAAGAGAATAATTGCAATCTTACTCAAAATAACGATAAAAATCTGTCGTAAATCGATTTCAATTTCGTCATTATTCTTCATCGAATTTTCCATATTCTTCTAGTCCTCCAAATATTCACCTTTAAGAATCCGTTCTGCATTATCACGCAGCAATGCCTTCGCATAATCCTCATCAAATTTGCGGCAGATATACTTTGCGCATTCCTGAATTCTAGGCGATCTTCTTCCATTACTGTGTGCATCTGTTCCGATAACATCCACGATTTCTTCTTTTAACAGTCTTTTGATAAACTTTTTCACCTTACTTCCGGAATCCCCGATAACAGAACCCGCATTCACCTGAATGACAGCCCCCATGTTCTTTAATTCCAAAGCCAGCTTCCAGTCTTCCAATACGCACATATAGCGTTCAATATGCGCAATAACAGGCGTATAACCCATCTGCATCACATTGCTGATACTGGTACGCAGATAAGAATATTCCACAGTCGGATGATATTCTATTAAAATATACTTGGAATCTTCCATTGTCAGATGCGCCTGTGCTTCGAGATCATCTAAAATATCCGAAGTATAATAAATTTCCCTGCCAAGTGCCAGTTCAATCTCAGGGCATATATCTTTCATCTGTTCTTTAAACAGTTCAAAATTTCTGCGCAGCTGTTCGTATCCCATTGTACATTTACCAGGATGATAATGTGGTGTTGCCACAATCTTGCGAATACCCTCATCATATGCAATTTTCATCATCTCAATACTGGTTTCAATATTATCCGGACCGTCATCGACACCATATAAAATATGGCTGTGAATGTCAACATAATGAAACGTCGTTAATTTTCTCATAATTCTGTTTCCTTTTATAAAATCTGCAACTTTGACATTATATATCATAAATCACTTTTTTGCAACAAAAGATTGGGGTCATCTGACATTTTTCCCTGTCAGATGACTCCAATTCAAATGAATGTATCTAATTAAATATGTAAAATTCTTTTTACATTATCGCACATCTTATCAACATCACATATAGTATCGTGCAGTACCGGCGCTGTTCTGATGTCTTCAATCGCCTGCGGAACTTTTACCTTAGAAAGCTTTGAAAGCTCATCTACCAGCTCAAAATCAGACATTACATCATACTTATTGTCAATCGCATCCATCACGCTTCTTGTAAACTTATATGGGCTGGCTGTTGATGCAATCACTGTCTTTGTTGTATCACTGGTTTCCTTCCGGTACTTCTCATATACAGATGCCGCAACAGCTGTATGGGTATCAATTACATATCCCGTATCTTCATACAGCTTCTTAATCATTGCCGCATCTTCTGCTTCTGTTGCATAATTGCCGTAGAAGTCCGAAAGCTGCGCTTTCATTTCATCTGTAATTTCATACTTTCCTGTTTCCTTTAAGGACTGCATCAGTGCCGCATTCTTTTCAGCGCTGTTGCCTGCAATACGGTAAATCAGACGCTCTAAGTTGCTTGAAATCAAAATATCCATTGACGGAGAAGTTGTCAGGACAAATTCCCTGTTTCTGTCATATGTACCGGTTGTAAAGAAATCATACAGTACTTTATTTTCATTGGAAGCACAAATCAGTTTGTGAATTGGAAGTCCCATATTCTTTGCATAAAATGCTGCTAAAATATTACCGAAGTTACCGGTCGGCACAACCACATTGATTGCTTCCCCTGCCTTTACTTCACCGTCTGCGAGCAGGCGTGCATAGGCATATACATAGTAAACAATCTGCGGAACCAGACGTCCGATATTGATAGAATTGGCAGAGGAGAACTGGTATCCGGCTTCGTTCATGACCTTTTCAAGTTCTTTATCACCGAAAATCTTCTTAACACCGGTCTGTGCATCATCAAAATTGCCATTGATACCGATTACATAGGTATTGTCACCCTTCTGGGTTACCATCTGCTTTTCCTGAATCGGGCTGACACCATGCTTTGGATAGAACACGATGATCTTCGTTCCTTTAACGTCAGCAAATCCTGCAAGAGCAGCCTTTCCTGTATCTCCTGAAGTTGCAGTCAGAATTACAATTTCATTCTTTACGTTGTTTTTCTTTGCAGAAGTAATCAGTAAATGCGGCAGAATGGATAATGCCATATCTTTAAACGCAATTGTTGAACCGTGGAACAATTCTAAATAGTATGCGCCATCAGCCTTTACAAGCGGTGCAATGACCTTTGTGTCAAACTTTGAATCATATGCCTTGTTAATGCAGCTCTTTAATTCTTCCTCTGTAAAGTCATCAAGCATCAGCTTCATCACTTCATATGCCACTTCCTGATAAGACATCTTTGATAATTCTTCAAAGCTCTTATCCAATGCCGGAATCTGCTCCGGTACGTATAAACCACCGTCTGCCGCAAGACCCTTTAAAATTGCCTGTGATGCAGTAACCTTTACGCTGTCGTCTCTGGTACTTCTGTAAAACAAACTCATTCTCTTCTTCCACCTTTATATTTTCATTCAAATTCTGCTTAAAACAGTATTCAGTTGACATTATACAACAGGATTTTTGGAAACACAATAGCTTTTAAGGTATTTTGTATTTATGTATTTTATGTTACAATCTTTTACGGATACGTGAAGGGGGCTTTTACACAGGCAGCGCGAATCCACTCTTATCGCAGAACCGGATACATTAAAATATCTACAAAAGGAGAGGACGTTATGGCAACAGGGGTTTATACAGCATATAAAAAAGACGGCACCGAATACTACCGGGTATCGCTAACCTGTCAGAATAAACATATCAGTCTTGGAAGCTTTGACGATTACAAGACTGCTGCCGCCGTCTATTCCGAAGCCAATGCCATTGTGCGGGATGAAAAAAGTTCCCATTTTGTCAATGCTGCAGAAAAAATAACAAGCTACTCCTCCTGCACTTCTGCACTGGCTTTTGAAAAATTTATGATTCTTTTGAATCTCCGGGATAATAACATTTATATTAAAACACCGGTTTATCTGTGTGATAAATATTTTTTATACTTTTTTTCACCGGAAATTGTGCTGACTTTTGATATTGAAGATTTATTTTACTATTCAGGACACAAAATCATGAGCCGCGGCGGTTATTTTTTTGTCAATGACTTCGGTATGCAGACCAGTATTCTAGCACGCTTCGGTATCCGCAGCCACTCCGTAAAAGGAAAGGATTATTTATTCCGCAACGGTGACGAACACGATTTCCGCTATTCCAACGTTGCCGTTGTCAACCGGTACAACGGCGTAGAACAGATTGAAAAAAACGGACGGATTTTATACAGAACCCGTATCCACATTAACGGCAACTATACCATCGGCACTTATACGTCGGAAAATGAAGCCGCGATTGCCTATAACCGCGCCATTGATTTACTTGCAGAACAGCTGCCGGATTTTAAGAACTACACCCGGAATTATATCGAAGGACTGTCCCACATCGAATACGCTTCTATTTATAATACGGTAAAAATTTCACGCAGGTTCCGCCACTATATCGAACAGTTAGGACTCACTTACTAAAAAGCGGCAGAAATTCAAATCATAGATTCAAGAATTTCTGCCGCTTTTACTATTTTGTGCAGACACAGATGATACCGCGATACCTGCCTGCACAGACACTTTTATCATTTTACTTCTGGTTAATGTAATTAATCAGACCTTCTGCTTTGATAATCTTCTGCATAAATTCAGGAAATGCCTGACCGGTGTAAGACTTTCCTGTTGTTTTATCGGTAATCACGCCGCTGTCAAAATCCACTTCCACCTCATCACCGGCTTCAATTGCCTTTGCAGCTTCCGGACATTCGATAATCGGAAGACCGATATTGATGGAATTGCGGTAGAAAATTCTTGCAAAGGTTTCTGCAATAACACAGCTTACACCTGCTGCCTTAATTGCAATTGGCGCATGTTCTCTGGATGAACCACAGCCAAAGTTCTTATTGGCAACGATAATGTCACCTTTCTGAACCTTTTTTACAAAATCCTTATCAATATCTTCCATACAATGCGTTGCGAGTTCTGCCGGGTCTGATGAATTCAGATATCTTGCCGGAATGATAACATCTGTATCTACATTATCGCCATACTTAAATACTCTGCCTTCTGCTTTCATGTTGTTCCTCCATTCTGATACGATTCTTATAATCCAAGGTCTGACGGCTGGCTGATTTTACCTGTAACCGCACTTGCTGCTGCAACTGCCGGGCTCGCAAGATAAATTTCAGAGTCTACATGTCCCATACGTCCTACAAAGTTACGGTTAGTTGTAGATACACAGCGTTCTCCTTCTGCAAGGATACCCATATAACCGCCAAGACATGGTCCGCAGGTCGGTGTGCTGACCACTGCGCCCGCACGGATAAATGTCTGAACCAGTCCTTCTTCGATTGCCTGCATATAAATCTTCTGTGTTGCCGGAATAACAATAACACGCAGCCCCTTTGCCACTTTTCTGCCTTCTAAAATCTTTGCCGCACAGCGTAAATCGTCAATACGTCCGTTTGTGCAGGAACCGATAACGACCTGGTCAATCTTAATGTCGTCAAAGCTTCCTACTACATGTGTATTTTCAGGAAGATGCGGAAAAGAAACTGTCGGTTCAATTTCTGATAAATCAATATTGATAACCTGTTCGTACTCTGCATCGTCATCTGCTGTATATTCTACAAACGGTCTCTTTGAATGTTCCTTCATATATGCTCTTGTCAAATCGTCAACCGGGAAGATACCGTTCTTTCCACCGGCTTCGATTGCCATGTTTGCAATCGTAAAACGGTCGTCCATTGTCAGATTGGCAATGCCGTCTCCTGTAAATTCCATAGACTTATACAGCGCGCCGTCTACGCCAATCATGCCGATAATATGTAAAATAACATCTTTTCCGCTGACCCACTTCTTTGGTTTGCCTGTCAGTACAAATTTAATTGCAGACGGTACTTTAAACCATGCCTTGCCTGTTGCCATGCCGGCAGCCATATCCGTTGAACCTACACCTGTAGAAAATGCGCCGAGCGCACCGTATGTACAGGTATGTGAATCCGCACCGATAATAACGTCGCCTGCAACCGTAAGTCCCTGTTCCGGAAGCAGTGCATGTTCAATACCCATCTGTCCCACTTCAAAGTAATTTGTAATATCATGCTTCATCGCAAATTGTCTGACACATTTGCAATGCTCGGCAGACTTAATATCCTTATTCGGTACAAAATGGTCCGGTACAAGTGCAATCTTATCCTTATCAAATACAGTTTTTACCGTCATCTTATCCATCTCATGAATTGCAACCGGAGATGTAATATCATTTCCAAGTACAAGGTCTAAATCCGCTTCAATCAGCTGTCCTGCCTTTACTTCTGAAAGACCTGCGTGTGCCGCAAGAATCTTTTGTGTCATAGTCATTCCCATGAACCTGTTCCTCCATTTCTTTTTCTATTGACTTCTATTGACTAATTATAGCCGTATCCTGTAAAATTTGTAAAGAGAATTATTTAAATAACTATAATTCCTTTTTGGAATATGTTTCTGTTCTGAGCCAAGCAGATTTTTAAGCATATTTGTGAACCATGCTCGCATGAGTGAACAAATATGGCTGAAAATCTATTTGGCGGATACGCCACACCGACAAAATGTGAAGCATTTTGGAGGCTGGCTCTGAACAATAACTGGAATATTGATACATTCCCTAATGCCTGTTCAAAATATAAGGAGAGTGCCATGAATTCACAATCCATAAAAACCTTTATTACCCTTGCCAAATTAAACAGTTTTTCGCAGACCGCCACTTCCCTCTACATTTCCCAATCCACCGTAACAAAGCGTATCTGCGAGCTGGAAAAGGAAGTCGGAAAGCCGCTGTTTTACCGCGATAAAAAACATGTTTCACTTACGGAAGACGGTCGTATTTTCTTAAAATATGCCACACGTATTGTTGAATTGGAGGAAGCCTCTTTAAAGGAAATGCACTCCTCCGTCACTTACGAAAACAGTCTGCGCATCGGCTCGACCAATTCCATTTATGAATGTCACCTGTTTCCGCTGATTTCCGGCTTTGAAAGCGCTTCTAAAAAACACTCTGTCAAAGTCACGATTGGTCATTCTTCCGATATGATCCAGCTGTTAATGGACGGCATTTTAGACTGTGTCTTTACATCCGTCCCGCTGGTACGCGCAGGCTTTGAATGTCACCATTTTCACACGGACAATCTTGTGCTTGCGACCGGTTATGATAATATGCTGCATGCGGGCGGTATCCGAAAAGAAGAACTGACTTCTATTAAATATATGATGTGTAACTTTGCACTCAATGACGTTGGGGAATTTATCCGGAATCTCTTTCCGACACACTATCAGTTTAAGTTTGAAATTGACAACAGCACCAAACTGATTCCCTATCTGATTAACACAACCGGTTACAGCTTTCTGCCCGACAAAATGATCGAACAGGAGCTTGCAGATAAAAAACTGCGTACGATTCCTCTTCTGGATTTTGAAACACCGAAAATTAACAGCTATTATATAGGAAGTTTAAGGAGTAAAGAACTGTGGACAAAGCTGCTGCACAAGTAAAGTTTAGAACCACAGCCGCTCTTTACACAGCAGTTTCCCGTATCGCATATCGCGCTCCCGGGTGCAAAAAGAGAGCCGGTTTAGATGAACTCTAAACCGGCTCTCCCGCCCCTGCCAAGGATTTGCTCACATATCCGTACTGAAATCCTTGAAGAATCGGAATGACGTGATTCGAACACGCGACCTCTTCGTCCCGAACGAAGCGCTCTACCAAGCTGAGCCACATTCCGATATGCTGCTAATTGATGAATCAATTGATTATGTATCGCTGCAACGATATTTAGTTTAATACATGTTGTTATAAATGTCAAGCATTTTTTATTTTGTTTTTTATTTTTGTTTTACATTTTTTTGATAATAAACAGATAACACAGAATACATAGAAGACATATTTATTTCATAATATGGACTTCTTTTGGTCACATTTATGCCGTATTATAAATATCGTTGAAAGGCGATAAGCTTTTTTCATACACTTTTTCATATTTTTATACAAGCAAAGGGAGCGTCCTTTATATAGCTTCCCACTATGACCTCCCCTTTGCTTGTAAACACTTTCCCCTATTAATAGCGGCGGGTCTGCATTATGCAGCCCGCCGCACCTATTTACACATTATTCATCCGTAATTCACTTTAATACTTACCAAAATCCCCATCTAAAGAAATAATCTGCTCATTGTTTCCTGCCTGTGGCATATAACTGTTTCTTCTATTGTAAGAATCTGCATACATCGGATTTCTGTATGTATTTTCCTTTAATTTGTATCTGGAAATGGTATCTCTTAGTGCCTGTGACTGGTTTGCAAGTTCTTCACTGGCGCTTGCGCATTGTTCACTGGTTGCAGAATTGGTCTGGATAACCTGTGAAACCTGCATAATTGCCTGATTAATCTGTGCTACGGCTGTTGCCTGTTCATTGGAAGTCGTTGCAATACTGCTGATGATTTCCACAACATTTTCAAGGCTTTCTACAATCTTTGTAAGAGAAGCGGCTGTTTCATCGGCAATCTTTACCCCTTCTTCTACCTTATCAATAGAAGACTGAATCATTTCTGCGGTTTCATTGGCTGCCGCCGCACTCTTTTCTGCCAGATTTTTCACTTCTTCCGCTACAACCGCAAAACCTTTGCCGTGCGCTCCGGCTCTTGCCGCTTCAACCGTTGCATTCAATGCTAAAATGTTGGTCTGGAATGCAATGTCATCAATCACTTTAATAACCTTTGAAATGTTGTGGGAAGATGTATTGATGTCGTTCATGGCTTCAATCATATTGTGCATCTGCTCATTGCCGTTCTTTGCTTCCTCGCCAACTTCATGAATCAGCTTATTGCCTGTTGTTGCCTGTGTCGCATTTTCATTGGTTTCCTTTGCAATTTCATTCATGGAAGCTGTAATCTGCTCAATCGCACTTGCCTGCTGTGTTGATCCCTGTGCAAGTGCCTGGCTTGCGCCTGCCACCTGTTCGGCACCTGCGGAAAGCTGAAAGCTGGATTCTTTAATGCCTGTTAATACATTATTATTATTTTCAACCAGTTCCTTTAAGGCCCGCCCCAGTTCATCTTCTACTGAATGTGGAAGCACTTCTACCGTTAAATCCCCGTTGGCAATTTTTTGTGCAAGCATTGCATTTTCTTTGGTATTTTTAATAATCTTTGCATACACATCTAACACTTCGCCGATTTCATCATTGTAATATTTTTTCAGTTCAACATCGACTTTACCGGCTGCAAGCTCTGCTGATGACTTTTTTAACTCTTCAAGCGGCTTCCTGATACAGCCGATTACCGTTGAAACGGAATAAATACAGCCGATAACAATCATCACATCCAGCAGAATCAGGCAGATCATTCCCACTCCGTGATACTGCTGTCCCCGTGCAATCTGAAGCTTTCCCGTTGTCAATCCAAAACAGATACCTGTTAATACCATCAATTCAATCATGGCCACTACATAACTTGTTTTAATTTTTGATAAAATTGTTCTGTCTTTTCTGTTCATATCCATACCTCCTGCCTTTGGCTATTGTTCTTCATTCTGTTCCGTCATTTCTTCAAATGCCGCAATATCTTCATCTTTAATCAGTTTCTCAGGGTCTAAAAGCAGCTTTACAGAATTCCCCTTTTTTCCCAGTCCATATACATATTTATTTTTCGTGCTGCCTGTTGATATGGTTGGCGGCGGTTCAATATCCGATTCGTCGATTTGTTCCACCCCTGCAATTGTTTCTACAATCAGCCCCACAACTGTTGATTTTACATTAATAATGATAATGCAGGTTCTGTCTGTATACTGAAACGGTTCCTGATTAAAACGAATCCGTACATCAATCACCGGAATAATTTTTCCGCGAAGATTAATCAGTCCTTTAATATACGGCTCTACCTCCGGAATTGCCGTAATACTCTGCATACCGATAATTTCATTAATATACCGGATTTCAATACCAAAATATTCATGTCCCGATTTGAATGTCATATATTTGCCTTTTTGAGTATCTTCTTCCTCCGGATTGTCTTCTTTGATGATTTCTTCTGCCATTGTTATGTCCTCCTTTCTGCGCATCTTATATAAGCAATCCACCCACATCAATAATCAATGCAATACTGCCATCACCAAGCTGTGTACAACCTGATAACCCCGGTACTTTTCTGATATACGATGGGATTGGTTTTACTACAATTTCCTGTCCGCCAATCAGATGATCCACGAAAACGCACATTTTTTTATCTTCGTGTTCGACCAGAATCATAATACCGTCACTGACCTCTTCTTTGGCGTGTTCCAGATGATATTTGCGGCTTAACCGCACAACCGGGAAACACTCCCCTCGGATCATCACATATTCTTCTCCACCCGGCTCATAGACCATATCACTTTCTTTAACATTTAAAAATTCTTTAATTGAACCGGATTCAATAACAAAAATAGATTCCCCGACCCGCATGACAATCCCTTCGATAATTGCCAGTGTCAGCGGGATTTTTAAGGTCATGGTTGTACCCTTACCCAGTTCACTGTCAATATCCAGCTGTCCACCGACTGACTGGATATTTTTCACAACAACGTCCATGCCAACACCTCTGCCGGATAACTCTGTAACCTTTTCTTTCGTTGAAAATCCCGGATATGTAACAAACTGATAAATCTCCTTTCGCGTATAATCGCTCTGCGTTTTTTCCGGCGGGATCAACCCGCTCTTTTTTGCTTTTGCAAACAGCTTGTCCGGGTCCATGCCCTTGCCGTCATCGGATACCGAAAGAAAAACTTTTCCGCCTTCATTTTTGGCTTCCAGCGTAATGACACCTTTTTCCGGCTTTCCTGCTGCCGCCCGTTCTTCTTTTTCCTCAATACCGTGGTCTACAGAATTCCGGATCATATGCATCAGCGGATCCGAAATATGTTCAATAATATTTTTATCTACTTCCGTTGTTTCACCAATCATCTTTAATTCAATGTTTTTGCCGACCTTACGGGACGCATCAAATACAATCCTGTTCATTTTCTGGAATGTATTGGTAAGCGGCATCATCCGCATGGACATAATGACGTCCTGTAATTCCGAGGTGAACTTTGTCAGCTGTGCCGCTGCCTTGTTAAAGTTATTCAGGCTTAATCCCGGCACTTTTAAATCAGGATTTTGTAAAACAACCGACTCTGCAATGACAATCTCACCGATTAAATCCATGAGCATATCCATTTTTGTCACATTTACACTGATAAATGTCTGCGCCGCCGGTTTTTCCTTCCGGGTTTTTGCCAGCTGTTTTGGCTTTCCCGGTTCTTTGGTCTTAATAACATAATCGCCGGGCTTTGGTTCTTCGCTTTTTTTTGCTTCCTGTTCCTTCTGCACCCGTGCTTCAATGGTTTCCACATCGGAATCCAGGTCGATAACCTTTCCGTTATTGACAATCACCGGCGCTTCAAAGCCTTTAATGTATTCATCCGGCGTACACTCTGTAATGTCAATTTTTTCAACACCCGACCCGTCAATCAGCTTTTCAATTTCCTCCTTACTACTCTGGGTCTGCAGCATCATCTGGAAACCGTCTGCTAAAATCACATCTGCCGAAGCTTCATTCGTAACAATGTCCTCCGGCTTATATAAAATATCCTCCGCAATTTCTTTTAACGAATACACTGCCGTGTACGCCCTCAGATTGCTCATCTGCGTATCCGCACGGTAGAAAATGTGAATCCTGTAAAACTTACTGTTTTCTGTTGCTACCGGTGCAATATAAAACTGTTTTGGCGGCTCCTGCACATTTGCCGGCGGCAGTTGTTTACCATCCTCCGTTGCTTCATTTTTAATTTTTTTCAAAAAGACATCCAGTTCATCAATCAGTTCTTTGGCATCACCGTCCGGGTCACCCCCGTCCCTGATTTTATCAAATTCTGCCGATATAAAATCCGACACCTGAAAAATGTGTTCTACCAGCTCCATGTGCGGAACGTTGTCCGGCTTGGATTCCCTGATAAAATAAAACACATCTTCCAGTTTATGCGCAAGCTTCATAATGTCATCAAACATCATAATCCCTGACGAACCTTTAATGGTGTGCATGACTCTGAAAAACTCATTGATATCTGCTTCATCAAAGCTGTCCGCGTCCTTTTTTTCAAGGGTTGTCGCTTCCAGCTGTTCAAGCAGCTGTCCGTTTTCATACAGATACATATCCAGCATGCCGTCTGCACTAAAATCTTCTGCCATTTCTTCTCCTCCTGTGATATTATATCAGTTTCAATTTCTTTAACACATTTTTTAATTTATCCAGATCAACCGGCTTCGCACAATAAACCGTGCAGCCCATTTCAAAGGCTTTTCTTACATTTTTTTGTTCATTTAATGCCGTCATCATAATAATCTTTACGCGGTCATCGCCTTCGATACCACGCTGTTTTTCCATATTCCGGATAGTATTTAAGACCTGATATCCATCCATGACCGGCATCATGACATCTAAGCAGATTAAGTCATACGGCTGTTCATCTTCCAGCGCCATCATATACGCTTCAACCGCTTCCATGCCATCTACCGTGCCGTCACAGTCCCCATATGCCGACATAAAATTCATCATAAACTTTCTGCTTGCAAAATCATCCTCAACAATTAAAATTCTCATTTTTGCGCCCTCTTTTCCATCTATATTTTATCTGACTGTTTCCAGACAATCATACGTTTTTTGTGCAATCTGCGTTAATTCTGCCTGCTGCTGTACTGCTCCGATATCATATGCCGCTTTTGGCATGCCATATACAATACAGCTGGCTTCGTTCTGCCCGATTGTTTTTGCTCCTGCCCTTCTCATCTCAAGTAATCCCTTTGCACCGTCATTTCCCATTCCTGTAAGGATAATGCCAACCGCCCCTGCTCCTGCTGCTTTTGCTACCGACTCAAAGAGGACATCTACTGACGGACAGTGTCCGTTGACTTTCGGTCCGCTTCTGCATTCCACCTGATATTCACCGTTGACTTTTAACAGCCGCATATGGGCATCTCCAGGGGCAATTAACACCTGTCCCGGCACAACCCTGTCCCCGGTTTTTGCTTCCCGTACCACCACGCGGCACTGGTTATTTAACCGCTCCGCATACATCTTGGTAAATCCCGGCGGCATATGCTGTACAATAACCGTTCCCGGTATATCCTGATGAAACCGCCTGACCACCTCATAAATGGCTTCCGTCCCGCCCGTTGATGCACCGATTGCAACAACCGTTCCGGCTCCTGTTCTGTACCCATTCTGCCGGAAACTGTGGCTTCCTACCCGTTTTAGTTTTCCAACCTGTACCGTAGATGCAATTTTTATCTTTGTAATCAGTTCTCCCCTGATAAATTCTGCAATCTGCTCCGCTGTCATTCCTGACGGCTTATTGACAAATTCCACAGCACCTGCCGACATCGCATCAAATACCCTGTCGCTTAATGCGCTGATGACCACGGTCGGCAGCGGATACTGCGGCATCAGTTTCCTTAAAAATTCAATGCCGTCCATTCGCGGCAGTTCAATGTCCAGCGTCATCACATCCGGTTCGTATTTTAAAATGGCATCTCTTGCTTCATAAGGGTCTGAGGCCTGTGCCACAACCTCTAACATTGGGTCTGTTATAAGATTCCGGACTAAAATCTGCCGGAACATCAGGGAGTCCTCTACAATCAGAACTTTTATTTTTTTCATCGTTTTGTATTCCCTCCCTATATTTATTCTTTCCTGAATATTGACGGTCGGACATAAACAAGCGGCACTGCGCTTCTGTCGATATTCTCTGTACTGCCAATAATCAGATAACCGCCCGGCTCTAAAAATTCATAAAGTCGCTGAACCAGTTTTCTCTTGGTCGTTTCGTCAAAATAAATCATGACATTTCTCAAAAAAATCACATGCATTTTTTTCTTAAACGGCAGTGGATTCATCAGATTAAACTGTCTGAAAACCACCTGCTGGCGCAGTTCTTTTTTCACCTGATACATTCCATCGGGCAGCGGCACAAAATAACTGTTCCTCCACCAGACAGGCAGTGTATGAATCTGCTCTGCACCATAAATACCGTTCACCGCGCTGTCCAGTACTTTTCTTGAAATATCCGTTGCCAGCACAGAAGTTTCCCATGCATTATACTCCGGTCCCAAAAAATCTTTGAGTATCATGGCAATCGTATATGGTTCCTGTCCTGACGATGCCGCCGCAGACCATATCCGTAAATCCATTCCAGTCTTTTCCCGTTCTTTTAATTCCGGCAGTATCACATTTTTAAAAAACTCAAAATGTTCAGGCTCCCGCATAAAATATGTGTGATTTGTCGTAAGGATATTTATCAGATTCTGGGCTTCCTGCCCGGTGTAATCAGCTTCCACCCGATCCATATATTCCGTATAACTTTTAAATCCGTTTGCCGCCAGATAATTGGAAAGCCGTCCCTCTACCATGACTTTTTTGTGGTATAAATTAATCCCGTAACGCACCGCCGTATATTTTACAATGCGTGAAAATTCTTCATCTGTCATCGCTTTTCCCCGCTACTTTCTCAGCTGCTTCTCAATCTTTAAAAATACCTCCAGAATATATGGGTCGAACCGGCTTTTACTCCCCTGTTTCATATAGGCTAACGACTCCTCTTTGGTGTACGCACTCCTGTAACACCGGTCTGACAAAATACTGTCATAAACATCCACAATTTTTACAATCCGCGCACTCAGCGGAATATCACTGCCCTTTAAACCGTCAGGATATCCGCTTCCGTCCCAGTCCTCATGATGGGACCGCACCACATCACATGCCACCTTGACAAATGTATTATCCTCTACATCCGGATATGCCGCCCGTATTAATTCATCCCCGTTATCCGTATGGTGCTTCATAATCTCCCACTCTGTTTCCGTAAGCTTTGTGGGCTTATCAAGAATTTCTTTCGGAACGGTCAGTTTTCCGATATCATGTACCGCACCGGCAAGCTCCACTGCTTCAATATAAGTTTTAGAAATCTGGTTTTCATACTTTTCCGTAAAATTTAATGCCTGTGCCAGCAGTCTTGCATTATATGCCACATTTTCCAGATGTTTTGTCATACCGGTTGCATTACTGCCTTCCGTAATCTTTGCCAGTGCCTTTAACAGTCTTTTTTGTTCTTCATCATATTTTTTTGCCTGTTCACTAACAATAATGCTCAGTCTGCGGTTACTGTCTTCAAGTTCCTGCTTCATCTGATACATTTTTAAATGTGTATTAACCCGCATTGCCACTTCGCCATAGTCAAACGGTTTACTGATAAAATCAACCGCCCCCACCTGAAAGCCCTTCATTTTATCATCAAGCTCGCTGGCTGCCGATACAAAGATGACAGGAATATCCTTTGTATCCGGATTTTCTTTTAATAATTCGCAAAACTGATAACCGCTCATATCCGGCATCATAATATCCAGCAAGATCAGCTGCGGAAGTTCTTTCTGCATCTGACTGACCGCCTCTTTTACGCCTGTTGCAGTCAGCCCCTGATATCCCATTTTTTCAACCATCTTTTTTAATAATCTTGCATTGACTTCCACATCATCAACAATCAAAATTACCGGTATTTGTTTATCATTCTGCTTCATACACCTTCTGCCCCCGGTTCTTTTAGTTTTAAAATTGTACGGATTTCTTCCGAATATCCGATTGCCTGCTTATAATCTTCTTTCCGGACTGCCATCAGCAGACGAAATGTCCTGCTCTTTAATGTCTGCTCCCCGGATTCTGCACAAAGCGTTTTAATATTTTCCGCAAACCCTTCTGCCTTTTCCCAGTTTTCCATCTCGATGCACAAAACCAGTTTTTCCATATTGATGGCAAGTTCCCGTCTGTTAGCTGCGCTTCCATACATATAAACCTGTTCCATCCGGCTCTTTGCCTGCGTTCCCAGCAGATGATTCTTCAAGTTAGAAATATCAAACTCAATATTCTGTTCCTTTTCCTGCTCCACCGCCTGTACAGGTACTTTGACCTTAATTGCACAGCTGAATGTACTGCCCCTGCCCGGTTCACTTTCTACTTCAATATGTCCGTGCATCTGCTCTGCCAGCTGTTTAGTGACATACAGTCCCAGACCCGTTCCGCCGTATCTTCTCGTAATCGAATCATCCGCCTGCGAAAAACTCTGAAACAGCTTCTGTCTGCCCTGCGCATCAATACCGATTCCGGTATCAGTTACAAAAAATGTCAGTTCAACAACATCTTCACGCTGATGTGTTTTATAAACCTCCAGTGTCACCGCCCCCATTGAAGTAAACTTCAATGCGTTGGACAGCAGATTGTTCATAATCTGTGTAATCCTTAATTCGTCCCCGATAACCGTCTGCGGCACGTCTTCTGCTACAAACGCATGAAAATGCAGCCCTTTCTGATTTGCCACTGGCCGGTTGGTATCCATCGCCTGATTGACACAGCTTTTGAATTCAAACGGTTTTTCACAGATTTCAAATTTGCCTGCCTCCATTTTTGAAAAATCCAGCAGATTATTAATAATTTTCTCCATATTGTTACAGCATTGGATAATGATACCCAGTGTGGATTTCTTAGATGGCTCTGTTTCCAGATCCAGCAGATTTTTTACATGACCTTTAATTCCATTGACCGGCGTACGCAGTTCATGGGTAATATTTGCCACAAAACTGTCACGTGCCTTTAAATTCTGCTCCATCTCCTGCTCAACTTTTTTTAATTCACGGATTGCATCTTCTTCATCCTGAATATTCAGCCCTGCTACGGCATTAATCTGTCCGACATCTTCAAAAAACAATTTTGAAAAACGTATCATCACCGGAAAACACGTATTATTCTTACGATATGCCACAGTCTTGATTAACTGTCCCTGTACTGAATTTACATATTCATCATAATTGCAGTTTTCCCTGATTAACGTTGGAAAAATATCTTCAACAGAAATCTTTTTCTTTCCCTGCCGGTAATCCAGTTCCTCTCTTGCAATACCATTCAAAAATGTCACGGTCCCCTGCCCGTCAAATGCAATAATCATCCCCAGATTGTTTTCAAGCAGGGAACGCATTGCCATTGCATCTCCCATAGCGCTGTCCTTCCCTAAAGCCTCATACTTTTCCCCAAAAGTAAAATAAATTTCTAAACATAAGCACAAAAAAACTAAATTTAGTATACAATATTTATTTTTATTTATCAATATCTAATTACTTATGTTTTAATACTATTTTATTTATAAATTTGATTCTACGGTACTTTTGTGCTAAACTAATGCTATTATATTGAGGAGGTTCATTTGAACAATTATGAAAATCGCAGTTGTCGGTGCCGGATATGTGGGGTTGTCAAACGCCATTTTACTTGCCCAGCACCATGAAGTCTATTTAATAGATATTATCCAGGATAAAATTGACAAAATTAATCAGCGGATTTCTCCTTTTGCAGATAAAGAAATCGAAGAATATCTTTCCGGTCACCCGTTGCAGTTGACTGCAATAACGGACGGATGTTCTGTCTATAAAGCTGTGGATTATGTCATTATCTCCACACCCACAAACTATGACTCAAAAAAAGATTATTTTGACACCAGTTCCGTAGAACGGGTTGTATCGGATGTGCTATCCTGCGGCTCTAACGCCGCAATTGTCATCAAATCAACGGTTCCTGTCGGATACACCCGCGAGTTAATTGCCAAAATCGGATATGAAAAAATCTTATTTTCACCGGAATTTTTACGGGAAGGCAGAGCATTATACGACAATCTCTATCCAAGCCGGATTATCGTAGGCTGCGACAGTGAACAGCCGGATTTATTAAACTGTGCCAAAAAATTTGCCGGACTGTTAAGCGAAGGTGCAATTAAGACCGACATTCCGGTGCTTTTTACAAAAACAACTGAGGCAGAATCAATTAAATTATTCGCCAATACCTATCTCGCACTCCGCATTTCTTTCTTTAACGAATTGGATACCTTTGCAGATGTGCGCGGATTAAATTCCAAACAGATTATTGAGGGTATCGGACTGGACCCGCGAATCGGCACACATTACAACAATCCATCCTTTGGATACGGCGGCTACTGTCTGCCAAAGGACACCAAACAGCTGCTTGCCAACTACAAAAACGTGCCAAACAACATTATGTCGGCGATAGTTGCCGCCAACAGTACGCGGAAGGATTTTATTGCAGAGCGCATTTTAGATATGAATCCAAATGTTGTCGGACTGTTCCGCCTTGCAATGAAAACCCATTCAGACAACTACCGTCAAAGCTCCATCCTCGGTATTATGGAACGTATCAAGGCGCAGGGAGTGGAAGTTATTATCTACGAACCATCCATTGATACAGATAAGTTCTGTAATTCTAAAGTGATAAAAAATCTGAATGAATTTAAGAAAGCTTCTGACGTCATCGTCACGAACCGCTACGATTCTGTTTTAGACGATGTAAAAGATAAAGTCTATACAAGAGATATTTATCTGCGTGATTAAGAGCGAAAAAAATGAAGTATTTTTTGTCCCGTGTTACTTGACGACAAAAAATACTTCATTTTTTCATTACCGCAGTCGCATCTCCAGTGTCAGCTTATTTTCATGCACTACTGCCTCTGCCTGACTGCCACAGATAACCGGCATGGAAGGCGGGAGGTGTCCGATACTTACGTCCATAATGACCGGCACGTGATATTCCCTTACAATGCCCATCACCGCTTCGTACTGGTCTAAGCCCATCATTTCCTGTCCAAACTGCAACGGACGTCCTATCAGAAATCCCTTGGTATTCTCAAACCAGCCTGCCTGCTTCATATGCCACATGGCACGGCGGATACTCATCACATTCAAATCACAGCTTTCCAGAAACCATAAAATGCCGTCATCACGGTATTTTTTCTGAAACTCTGCCACCTTATCAAACGATGTCCCTGTAAGATTTACAAGGCAGTCCATACAGCCGCCAAGCAGCCTGCCCGATACCCGTGTCTGTGTTGTTACCGTACTGTCCTCACTGTATACCCTCAGTACGGACTTTTCCGTGGCATGATACGGTGCTGTTGGATTTTCTTCGGATTTTAAAGATTCTTTTTCCCATAAATCATAATCCGTTATTGTAATCTTTCTTTCAGGCATTTTTTTCTGTCCATCAGTTGCACTTTCACGTTCTGTTCCGCCGTTACCTGCCGTTTCTTCCAATGTACCCGTCAGTACCCCGAAAGCATCCTGCACTGCCCTGTGCCACGGCTTCATGCCGAATGCACCCGCACATGGCGCATAAAGGGATGCTGTATCTGCCATTGTCGTCTGCAAAAAAGTGAAATTCGTATTGTCCGAATAGCCCGCAAACCACTTCGGCGGTGCTTTTTTTATCGCTTCCCAGTCAATATACGGCAGGATCTCGCACATCAGTTCACCGCCGCCACAAGATAACAGAATATTATTTTCGGGGGTTTCATACATCTGCTGTAATTCTGCCGCACATTTTTGTGGTGTATTACTGATACCGATTCCCTCTGCCGCGTAGCAGTTGGGTCCAAGCATCGTCTGATAGCCCATTTCATGAAATGCAGCCAGTGCGCTTTCAAATGCACTTTTATACGGTTCGGTGGCACACCCGAAGGACGGTGCCACAAATCCGATTGTTCCGTTTTTCTTTAAATATGCTGGATATCTCATTTCATAAACCCGTTAATAATTTGTTCTTCTGCCTGTGCTTCCGTTAATCCGAGTGTCATCAGCTTGATTAACTGATCACCGGCAATTTTTCCGATTGCTGCTTCGTGTACCAGACTTGCATCCAGATTGTTGGCTTCCAATGACGGAACTGCCTTGACATGACCGTTATCCATCAGAATCGCATCACATTCTGTATGACCATAACATTGATTATTTCCGCAGATATTTGAATTGAACACCTGCTTGGATTCACCCTTGGCAACAGAACGTGAAATCACATTGGCACTGGAGTCTACACCGTTTAACTCTACCGTAAAATTCGTTTCTGCCGTCTGGTGTCCGTGTGTCATAATCTTTTCCTTGATAACAAGCGTTGCACCGTCTGCCAGGTCTGCCTTTGTATCGCGCACCGTGGAATCCACGCCCTTAATCTGGGTCGTTTCCATTTCCATATAGCCGCCGTCTTCAATATGCACAATCGTCGTCGGATTTAGAATACGCTCACCTGCACCATCCCCTTCGCCGTAGTGCTTTTCAATATATTTTACCTTTGCATTTTTACCGATATAAAATGTATGGATTCCGTCATGTTCCGATGTATCTACACCGCAGTTATGAATGCCACAGCCTGCAACAATGGTTACATCTGCACCCTCTCCAATATAAAAATCATTGTACACCATATCCTTTAAGCCGCTTTCACTTAAAATAACCGGAATATGCACACTTTCATTTTTTGTACCCGGTTTGATAATAATATCAATGCCCGGTTCGTCCTTTTTGGTTACAATATCAATATTGGCTGTTGTATTTCTGCCTTCTAACTGTCCGTTTGAGCGGATATTATATGCGCCTTCCGGCACTTCATGAATGTCCGCAATCTTTTCGAGCAGACTTTTTTGTATCTCGTCCATTCCTACCTCCTATACCAGCTTATTCATCAGTGTTTCACAGGCTTCGGATGAAGCTAAAAGCTTCGGCAGCACTTCCTGTTTCGTTCCCTGTGCCGCCACCTGTCCATCAGATATCACAATAATTTTATCTGCAATATTTAAAATGCGTTCCTGATGGGAAATAATCAGGATTGAACCGTTAATTTTCTCGTGCATACCTTCAAATACTTTAATCAGGTTGTTAAAACTCCAAAGGTCAATCCCCGCTTCCGGTTCATCAAATAATGACAGCTTCGTTCCCCGGGCAATAATCATCGCAATTTCAATTCTTTTTAATTCGCCTCCGGATAAAGATGCGTTCACTTCACGGTTGATATAATCCTTCGCACACAATCCGACTTCTGATAAATATGAACAGGCCTCTGCTACAGAAATCTTTTCACCTTTTGCAAGCGTAATTAAATCCCGTACGGTCAGTCCCTTAAAACGGACCGGCTGCTGAAATGCAAAACTGATTCCTTTATTAGCACGCTCCGTAACGGATAAATCTGTAATATCTTCACCATCCAGTAAAATCTTGCCGCTTGTCGGCTTATTAATGCCTGCAATAATTTTGGCAAGTGTAGACTTTCCTCCGCCGTTTGGACCTGTAATTGCTACAAAACGGTCATCTATCTTTAAGCTGATATTCTTTAAAATCTCTTTTCTTGTATTTCCTTCTTCAACAGCATATCCGATATTTTGTAATTCTAACATGTTTCTCCTCATTTCCTGCTTTACATACAATATTTTTTCATAATATTGACAGCATTATTTTCTATCAGTATTTCACAATGTTCCATGATATATGCCGCTGTTTCCTTTTTCGATGAAACATATCCGCCATATTCCGTTAATAAATCGCAGATATACTGATATTTTTCCTGTGCACATCTTGTACGTTCTACAATATAATAAAAACATGCCTGTTCTTTATGCTTATAAAGACTGTTCTTTAATCCCCATGTCTTTGGACAATTCTGTGCAAATTCCTCTACTGCCTGCATTGATGCAAAACGGTAAATGGCAATCATCTGGCCTTCCTGCTGTTTTGCTGTTTTTTTCAGCTTATTTTTAATCTGCTCCTCTAATTTTTCTACCGGAACAAACGGTGCTGACTTGATTGCATCACCGGCATCTTCTTTTTTAATAACATTGCTGCCCGCATCGTGGATATCCGATAAAATCCTGTCTGTCATCATCTTTCCTGCATTTCTGATCATATCGCTGAATTCATCGTGTCCGGACGAAATAGTGAGCAGGATGGTATGATTTGGCTGTGGTGCCAGCTGTAAAGACATCACACCGCCATCCATCATAATGCCAATTGATTTCTGTGCTTCTTCTAATATTACATCGAGCAGTCCGTGAATCTTTTTTGTATCATTTCTAAAAAAATCATCCAGTGAAATATTGTTATCTTCTAAATCATCTTCATCTAATAAACACTGGAATTTCGTATCATCTATTCTTTTAAATTCCATAAAAACTCCATTCCTAAGCAGCATTGCTTCCGCTGCCTGCTGTATACAAAATTATTTTAACACAGAATACAAAACAAAAAAATCCTAAAAATATAAAATTTTTATATTTTTCTGTCAAAACATGTCCCTCGCTCCGTTTTCCGGTTTTTAAAATATTGGCACCCTTGAAAATCTGCATAACTTAAAAAGACGGCTGTGCAAAACACAGCCGTCCTGACCTCGTTATGTATTACGATTAGTTATTGATTAACTTATCTGATTCATCATTCCAGCTATAAAGCTTTCTGATTTCTTCACCAACAGCTTCTGATGGATGTTCTGAAGCTAACTTTCTCATAGCCTTGAAGTGAACCTGTCCACCTGCTTCTGA
>OGWS01000247.1_pt1 | contig 58355 bp, 49 predicted proteins | sample 1576111 | NCBI WGS metagenome assembly OGWS01 (sample SAMEA3541534, study PRJEB24748) | human gut metagenome | biome: human gut; feature: human-associated habitat; material: faeces | place: China | collected 2012
GTACAAAAATCTCTTGTATTTATATCTTTTTATTCTGCCATTTTGCTTTTTTGAGATAAATATAACTTGTTATCAACAGTAAGCTATAATACACAATCTCAATTGTAAAGCAGATTTCGATTGGTGCTTTCAGCCACATTCCGATGAAAACAATGTAAGATCCGTAGATGATGATTGTAATTGTTTCGAGCAACAGGGCTGCTTGTGTATTTCCTGTTCCGGAGATGCCGTTGAACACCACGTTGGCTACGGATGCGATAAGCATGGCGAAGCAAATAACGTATACCGAGGACACGGATTCTGTAATGAGTGCCGCCTCACTGGTGTAGATAGAGAGTAGGAACTGCGGAAATAGTGCTGATACCGCTACTAGTCCCAGCATGATGAAAAAGGAGAACCGGGCAATTTTATTGATGAGCGGCATCACGTGCTGGATACCTCCTGCACCAATGGCGTTGCTGACAAGGCTGTTGGTGGTTGTAGCCAGTGCATTGACCGGAATTAGCAGTACGACGTAGATACTCCGGACGATATTGGCAATCGCCAGTTCCCGTTGTCCCAACCGTTCTACGGCTACAAAGAATACGAACCAGGTAGCCATTGACAGGAAATATTGCAGCATGGTGAAACAGGAGATACTAAGTATTCGCATCAGTAATGCCGGGTCGAATGTGCGCAGGCGGTTCAGGCCGTATTTCTTCAAATCGACGGTGAGGTATGTGTAAATGACGAAAAAGAGAATGGAGGAAGCTTCTGCCAGTACGGAGGCGATAGCTGCTCCCTTGATGCCCATTTCCGGCAAACCGAACTTTCCGAAAATTAATGCGTAATCCAGTACGACATTGGTTAATGCCATGACGATGGCATTGACGGTTAGTACTTTAGTACGTGTAATGCCGATATACAATGCACGGAACATGACATTGATGAACGAGAAAAAGAATCCGTAAATACGCCAGTCCAGAAATTCCATCGTTCCTTCGTAGATGGATTCTGAAGAAACTAGCAAACGCATGATGTTTCCGCCGAATGCTTTGGTGAATCCGAATAGCAGCAGTGCCATCACGAACAGGAACATGACTCCTTGAATCATGACGGGACCGACATCCGAATAGCGCCCTTCGCCGTTGCGTCGTGCGATGACTATTTGCGAACCGGTACTGAATCCGAATGCGATGGTGAATACGCATATATAAAATAACCCGCCCATAGCTGATGCTCCAAGGGCTACCTCACTCACGTGTCCGAGGAATGCTGTGTCGGTGACATTGATGACATTTTGTGCCAGCAAGCTTAGTAGTATCGGATAACTGACACTCCAAATCTGTTTGTTGGTGTACATAATTAAGTGTTTAAGTTTACACTTTGCAAAGATAGTGCTTTATTTCGATTCGGAAACGATAGGGTAGATGAAAACAATTTCCGGACCTTCGGGAGTTTTATCATTGACGAGATAGTTTCCTCCGAAATGTTTTAGTAACAACAGGTTGATATCATGCCGGATGATGGTTTCCTGTGATACGAATGCATGGTCTGCCAAAGGTGAATTAGTGATCCGGAAACGGAGCATGTCTTCATTCTGGCTTAATGTGAACCGGATGATTCGTGTTTGTCGGTGTTCTTGTGGGTACACCAGTGCGCTAATCAAGGCCTGCGTCAGTCGCATTGTATCGGTATGGATTTGGGCGTCCGTTTCACTGGAAAATTCAATCTGGATACCTGTTTCTTCGTTCCTCATCTGCGCCATGCTGCATGCTTCCTTGCATAGGGTAGTGGCATCATAGTCTTGCAACTGGAACTTCATCATTTGAGCTTCCAAACGGGATAAGTCGAGAACGTCATTGACAAGTCTCATTAACTTCTCCGAACTTTTGTGGATGATGTTTGAGTATTCTTGCCTTATTTCCTTGTCTATGTTGGGTTCGCTGGCTATGAGTTGTGAGAAACCGACTACATTGTTGAGTGGGGTACGGATGTTATAGCTCATGTTGGACAGGAAGCGATTTTTTATTTCATTGGTCTTCCGCACGTTTTCTGTTGTTTTCCGGATTTCGTTTTCCGCGTATTTAAGTGCTTTCCGTACCATAAAGAGTCGCGCCATAAAGATAAAAAGCAGAATCAGGATGACAAATATAAAAATCAGATAGGTGAGCTGGATCCGGTTGTTTTCCCTTTTTTGATCCAGTTCTGTTTTTTCGATATTGTATTTGCTTTGTATCTGTGCCATCTGATTGTTTGAGAGTACAGTGGCTGTCGAGTCTTTGATGGCGAGTGCCTGCTCATACAGAGGGATGGCTTTTCCGCTTTGCCCTGCCTGTTTCCATATTCTGGCCTTTTCGAGTAGTTGTTCGGCATAGTCGCTTGTGAAGTCTTTCTTCAACATCATCAGTGTCGTATCGATATAATCCGATGCCTGTTGATAGGCTCCAATTACCTGGTAATATTTGGCAAATGTGTCGAAATAGAGTACTTTATACATGAAATAAGTATTCTCGTCCAGATATTCTTTAGATTTTACGAGATGTTCATAAGCTTGTTGCGGCTGATGGGTATTCAGGTAATAATAGCCGTAGAACAGTTCATTGAACAGGTATACATCGGCAAATCCCGCTTTTAAGGATGGATTCGCGCTGATGTGGTTATGAAGAGTGTTTTCCAGTTCCTGCAGGTATTTGAGTAGTTTTTTATTATCTTTCTTTTCTTTGACAACGGATACTAACTGTGATAATACCGAGATACGGACCACCGGATTTTCTGTTGGAGTGAGTAGCTGGTAGGCAGCCTCCAGTGCTTCTATTCCTTTATCCCAGCGCTGGCTGCCGATATATGCATTACTCAGGCATTGATAGGCGGCTATACTACCCCGGTTACTGTTCATTTGGGAGGCTTGCTGTTGCATCTTTTGAGATTCGTTGATAGCAAGTTCATATTGTTCGTTGAATGTGTACAGGTCTATCTGAAAACGTTTGGCATCAAAGAAGTAGTTCCATAAATCTGATTTCCGGGCATGAGGCTCCATTATGGTGAGCCATTTGGCTACACTGTCTTGATTATTACGATTGTAATAGTATAAGATATGGTAGTAAGCAGCCAGACCGGCATATTTGTCATTTCCCAGTTGCAATGCTTCTTTCATTAATGCATCTGAATATTGGATACATTGATGGTTGTTTTGTTCTATTCTGATGATTTGATTGAGAACATTCAGCCGTGTCGTATCGTACGGTAATGTTTGCAACACCTTTATCAGGCTATCGGATTCCAAAACAATCTCGGTATTGGCTTTTCCGGTGAGGGTGCAGCATAATAGAAGGAACAGGAGCAGGACTTGTTTCATTCGGCTTCCTCCTTTCCTGATTGCTCATGGCAAATAGGGTGTGTGAACAAGAAACGGGCTCCTTCCTTATAATTGGAGTCAATCCATATTTTACCGCCCAGCTGCTCGATAATGAGTTGGCAGATAGACAAACCGAGTCCTGTGCCTTGAGCATTTTCATTCAGTTTCTCAAAACGGTTGAATATTTTATTCTGATTCTCCGGAGAGATACCGCAGCCGGTGTCGGTCACAGAAAACAGTGCTGTATCTTCTGTCTGTTTTTCCAGTTCCATGGTGATGGAGCCTTGTGGAGTAAATTTGGTTGCATTGATGAGAAGGTTGATTAATAATTGTTGCAACCTTGCATTGTCTGTCGTCAGTTCTAATGAATGGAGAGAGGTTGAAAAACGGACGTTTGCATTCGTTTGTTTTATTTTCTCAACCATGTCGATAACGTTTCTGCATATTGTTACTGCATCACATCGCTCATATTTGAATTTCATCTTGCCCACTTCGAGACTGGACAAGTCGATTACGTCGTTAATCAGCTTGAGTAACAGTTCTGAATTTTGCTGAATAATATCGCTACACTGTTTCCGGGTCTCGTTGTCGATGGATTCTTCCGTCAGGATGGAGGAGAAGCCGGACAACGCATTGAGCGGTGTGCGAATTTCATGGCTCATGTTGGAAAGGAAAAGGCTCTTTGTCCGGATGGAATTTTCTTCTTGCTTTTTCACTTTTTCCAGTTCCTGCTGCGATTGGCGCAGTTTTTTATTTCCTCGTCTGACCAAAAGGATGAAAAATACAATCAGTATGACTATGAATAGGATGGTAAACCAACTCCAGAAAAGGATTGTCTTCTGCCTGTTTAAGTTGTCCAGTTCGTTTTTGTCTATTTGGTAGAGGGTGTGTAATTCGTTGATTTGGCGAATGTAATTCATTGCATCCAAAGAGTCTTTGTATGTATTGAATATTTCATAAGCTTCACATGCTTCCTTGCTGTTTCCCATTAGGGCAAGTATGTGTGCCCGATCCTTTTGTACCTGCAGGGATGTGTATGAGCCGGCCGCTTTTGTATGTGAGAGTAATTCATTAAGTGTGGTTAATGCCTGGATATATTCTTTGGATTCAGTGTAATAAGAAGAGTACAGGTATTTAATCATTAAATGAAAATATGGGTACTGATACTCCTGGCTGATTTGTTCGGCTTGTCGTATATAGCTTAATGCTTCAGGAAGATGGTGTGTCTGAATACGGTAGAATGCCTGGCAGTAAACTAGATGAAAATCGTCTTGGGGATTCCCACCCTTGTCAGTAACTGATTCGAGTTCCCCAATATAATCTTCTATATCTGTCATTTGATGATATTTGAGCTTGGTCAGAATGAGTTGGGGTAAGAGTGTTTTGGCGTATTGGTTGGTATGAGGTATTTTCTGGATCACTTCTAATGCTTCTTTATACGATTCGATGGCGGCTTGTGGTGTTGACGAGCTTAAATAAGCATTTCCAATGGCGTGTAATGCGAGTGCTGTTCCCAAAGGATAGTTCATTTCTCTAGCTTTTTGATACATCTGGTTGGCCTGATTGATGGCAAGACTGATGTTACCTTTTGCTATTAAAGCCTGAACGGCCAGCAGATTTATCTGAAATAGGAGTGAATATTGTTGTTTCTTTTGTAATTCCGGTTCTAAAAGTTTTTTCCAGACAATGATGCTGTCGACTGGGGCGTCCGGACTAAATGGATGATTGTATTCAAGTAAAGGTTGTAATAAAGAAAGACGCTCTGAATTTGTGCGTGCAGCATATAAGGTGACCGATATTAATGCGGTTACGACTATTGCAATTGTATGACGTCTGTGTTTTTTCACTTGATATAAGAATTGCTTGCTTGTAAGTTTATCTGCAAAAGAACTAAAAAGAGTGAAGATTACAAAGAAATCTTCACTCTTTTTTATAATTTATTTTCTTTTGAGTATCTCTCGTACCCCAGGGCCCTCGTGGTTGGGGTAGCCGGGAGTATGGTTTCTGCATCGTGGATCGGCATCTACTTTCAAACTCCGGTAATCATCTTTGGTACGGGTGATGTAATCATCAAGCATGGCGCGGTGTTCGGCGAGAACTTTACTGTATTTAGGGTCTTTGGCGAGATTCTTGCGTTCTCCCGGATCCTTTTTCATATCATATAACTCTTCTCCGTTACCTTCCAGATAGTGAGTGTACTTGTATCTCGGTCCGCGTACCATACGTCCGGGAGTAACGACATATTCATATTCGCTATGCCATTCAGAAACTACATAGGGGTGAGTTTTTTTCTGTTTTTCTCCTTTTAATATAGGTGCAAGGCTGATTCCCGGTTTTTCGGCCGGAACAGGAATTCCTGCCAAATCACAAAGGGTAGGCAGAAGATCCAGTGTAGGTTGTGTCAATACTTGGTCTATGGGCTTTTTCTGTTGTTTGATGCCGGGGCCTGCAAAGATAAACGGTACGTTGGTCATTTCATCGTAGAAGCTGATATGTTTGGTCACCATGCGGTGTGAAGCCATTCCATCACCATGGTCAGCCATGATAATAACGATTGTGTTTTTTCCGGCAGGAGTGGAGTAGAGGGCTTTCAATACGCTGTCTACTTGCTTGGAAACCATCTTGGTATAGTGTTGGAAAGCAGCAATGTAATGACGGTAATTCTCTTCATTCCAATGAGAGGCTTGGGTCATACGGCGATGACTGCAGCAGATGTATTGCACAGGTTTAGGGATATTGCTCCAGTCTTCTACATCGAAATTGGCCGGTAGTTCCGGAAGGGTTTCGCTGATGGGGCGGTCGGTATGTACTCCTTCGTTCGCTCCTACAAATCCACAGATATTGTGAGGGTTCTGAAAATCAGCGATACAGATGAATGGTTCTTCCGGCGGATTACTTAGATAAGCAACAGCGTCTTCACATGTTCCTACGTCCAGGAAGCTGTCGTTATTAACCGGGAATTCCGGATCGGTGAATGGCTTGGCTACCGGTTCTTTATGCTTGAATCCTCTAAGTGAACCCATGTCGTGTGTTTTTCCGAAGTGTACGGCTTCGTAACCGTTTTCAGAAAAAAGACTTCCTAATGTCGGTACATTTTCGGGAATACGTGGGTTGATAGGTTCGCTGGAGTTGGAACGTACATTGGTTTGATGAGGCATCATGCCACTCCATAAAGCAGCGCGTGAGGGTTGGCTGAGAGGGCAGCCTACATAAGCATTGGAGAAGATAACTCCTCGTGAAGCGACTTCGTCAATAGGGAGGGTGCAGCCTTGTGTTTGTCCGTAAGCTCCCACAACGCGTTGTGTCAGATGGTCGCACTGGATAATCAGGAAATTGGGCTTTTCTTGGGCCTGCGCTGTCACGCTGCACAGGGCTAATCCCATGAATGGATAAATAGTTTTCATTACTGGTTAGAATTAAGTAATATTTGATTTGGAAGCAAAAGTAGGAAAAAAGGAAACGTAAAAAAGGGCGAGGTAGTAGTTTTGGACGCAAATGAAAGTATTTTGTACAAAAATGAAAGGTGTGGCAAGCGGTTAGGGGTAACTATCGGTGATGGGAGTTGAATGATAAGTGATAAACGGCAGGTAATAAGTCATAAAATGGGTTACTGAAAAAGAAAACGGTGAATAAACTGCACTTGTTATGGCGCAGTTTGTTCACCGTTCATTTATAAGTTTGCTGTTGATTAGCTGTTCATGCTCATCAGGAATTCGTCGTTGTCTCTGGTTTTTTCCAGACGGTCTTTAACGAAGTCCATTGCTTCGATCGGATTCATGTCGGCAAGATATTTGCGTAATATCCACATGCGGTCAAGAGTTGTTTTATCAAGCAACAGATCGTCGCGACGAGTGCTGGATGCAGTAATGTTGACTGCCGGGAAGATGCGTTTGTTGGACAGGTTGCGGTCGAGCTGCAACTCCATGTTACCTGTACCCTTGAATTCTTCGAAGATAACTTCGTCCATTTTAGAACCGGTATCGATCAATGCGGTAGCAATAATGGTCAGTGAACCACCGTTTTCAATATTACGGGCAGCACCGAAGAAGCGTTTAGGTTTATGAAGTGCATTTGCATCCACACCACCGGAAAGAACTTTACCGGATGCAGGAGATACTGTATTGTATGCACGAGCCAGACGAGTGATAGAATCAAGGAAGATAACTACGTCGTGACCACATTCTACCAGACGTTTTGCCTTTTCCAATACGATACCTGCAATTTTTACGTGGCGTTCTGCCGGTTCGTCGAAAGTAGAAGCGATTACTTCTGCATTAACGCTGCGTGCCATGTCTGTTACTTCTTCCGGGCGTTCGTCAATCAGCAACATAATCATGTAAACTTCCGGGTGGTTGGCTGCGATAGCGTTGGCGATATCTTTCATTAAGATGGTCTTACCTGTCTTTGGCTGGGCAACGATCAATGCACGCTGGCCTTTACCGATAGGAGCGAAAAGATCGACGACACGGGCAGACATAGAGTCTGAATAACCGCCTTTGCAAAGTTTGAACTTTTCATCCGGGAAGAGAGGTGTCAGATGTTCGAAAGGAACACGGTCGCGAACGAAAGCTGCGTCACGTCCGTTGATCTTCGAAACCTTTACCAATGGGAAATATTTTTCTCCTTCTTTGGGTGGACGGATAACTCCTTCTACTACATCACCGGTTTTCAGACCAAATAGTTTGATTTGAGACTGTGATACATAAATATCGTCCGGAGAAGAGAGGTAGTTATAGTCGGAAGAACGGAGGAATCCGTATCCGTCCTGCATAATTTCCAAAACACCTACTCCGTTGAGAATATCGTCGAATTCATAAGGCTTTTCGCGCTCAATAACCTTGCGTTCCTGCTGTTGTTGTACCGGAAGGTTTTCACCCGCATTGTTCTGCTGAGCGGCACGTGGCATCGGTAAGCGTTGTTGGTTTTGGTTCTGGTTCTGATTCGGGTTCTGATTTTGATTTTGATTTGGGTTCTGAACCTGATTCTGGTTATTGTTGTTACGCTGGAAATTATTATTGTTGCTATTGTTATTATTGGCGTTATTGCCGTTATTGCCATTGTTGTTAGCATTATTGTTGCCGTTGTTATTGTCGCGTGAGCGAACAATACGCGGACGTTGCTGCTGGGACTGCTGCTGTTGAGATTGTTGTTGCTGTTGAGGATGAGATGGTTGTTCCGGTGCTGTCTGTGCTGATTCTGTTTTAGTAGCTTCGAATTTTCCGAATAATTCGGTAGGAAGCTCTATTTTTTCAGAAGGCAGATCTTCGATTGGAATAAAATCATCGTCGTCAACGCTGGATAAGATATTGCTTTCCTCGTCGATAACGGGTGCAGCTTTCTTTTGTGGTTTATCTATTACCTTTTTCTCTACAACAGGTTTGTTAGGTTCAGTAGCCGGTTTATTTGTTTCTGCAACAGGCTTATTTGCTTCTGCAGCTGGTTTGTTTTTTGCTTTCTTCTCAGCTGTTTGCTGTTGTACCGGAGCTGGCTTTTCCGTAGTACCAGTAGCTTTCTCTGCAACAACAGGTTTAGGTTCCACTACTTTGGGTGCTGCCGGTTTTGCATTTTCTACTTCTTTTTTCTCTTCTGCGTCAGAGCTCTTACGAGGACGGCCTACTTTACGCTTGGGAGTAGCAGTATTTTCTGCTTTAGCTTCTACAACAACAGTTTCTTTTTCTTTGTTTGTACTTTCTTCTTTCTTGGAAGGCTGTGGTGCAGCTTTTACAGGAGCGGCCTCTTTTGTTTTGTTAGCCTCTCCACTCTTTGTTGCGGAAACCACTTTGTCTTCTTTTTTGGTAGGAGCTACCCGTGAACGCTTTTTCTTTTGTTCTTCATTTTTGCGTTCTTCTTTTAGCTTATCTGCGGCAACTTTCTTTGTAGCTCCTACAATGGCCTGTTCATCGAGTATTTTATAAACAAGGTCTTCTTTTTTGTATGAGTCTGCTTTTTTTATGCCTAACTCTTTGGCAATAACTTGAAGTTCCGACAGATTTTTGTCGTTTAATTGGATAATGTTATACATATAGTATGGTAAGTTATTAATATTTCTTTTTTTGCTGAATTATGGACAGCATTACTACAGCTCATGGCTACAGATATGCGAGCATACGTTTTGTTTTTTTATTCTGAATTAGGGATGTATATGTTGAATCGTAGAATGTTTCAACGGGGCAAAGATAATAATTTTTTTTGGTTTCATGAACAATCAAACATTTTTTTCCACGTAAAAGTGTATCTTTGCTACATAAAAGAAAATAGTATGACAGTAAATGAAGCTCATTTAATTTATTTTTCGCCTACACACACATCTAAACAAGTTGCGGAGGCGATTGTTCACGGGACGGGCATAAAAAATATTTTTCCTATTAATGTAACGCAGCAGATTGCGGATGAAATAGTGATTCCTACATCTTCTTTGGCTATTATTGTAGTGCCTGTGTATGGAGGACATGTCGCTCCTTTGGCAATGGAACGTTTGCAGTATATCCGTGGAGTGGGTACTCCTACCGTTTTGGTAGTGGTTTACGGAAATCGCGCTTATGAAAAAGCTTTAATGGAACTGGATGCTTTTGCTATTCCTCACGGATTTAAAGTAATTGCCGGGGCAACTTTTATTGGAGAACATTCATATAGTACCGACAAATACCCGATTGCAGTGGGACGTCCTGATGAATCGGATTTAGCCTTTGCTGCGGAGTTTGGGAAGAAAATCATGGAAAAAATACAGACAGCTGATAGTATGGATACCCTTTATCCGGTGGATGTACGTGCTATCAAACGTCCGAGTCAACCATTCTTTCCTTTGTTTCGTTTTTTGAGGAAAGTCATCAAGTTACGTAAAAGTGGTACACCGCTTCCCCGCGTTCCTTGGGTGGAAGATGAGGATTTGTGTACCCATTGCGGGTTATGTGTGGTCCGTTGTCCGGCAGGGGCTATAACGAAAGGGGACGAGCTACATACGGATGAGGCTAAATGTATCAAATGTTGCGCTTGTGTAAAAGCTTGCGTTAGGAAAGCAAGGGTGTATGATACTCCTTTTGCAGCTTTGTTATCAGATTGCTTCAAGAAACGGAAGTTGCCTCAGACTATTTTGTAAATCACGACGCGCTTAGTCGTTTCATCAATACGAAAGCGATTGTCTGTTCGTTCGCCTATCAGCCATGCGATGTGTTCTCCACAGCAGAGTACCCATTGGCGTTCTTTTTGGCTGATAGAAAATTTGCGGTCGGTCAGATAATCGCTTATTTTTTTCTTTCCTTTCATTCCAAAAGGAATAAAAGTGTCTCCCGGCTGCCATTTCCGGTAATGAATTTCTCCATTCAGTTTGTCGGCATCAAAACAGGCAATTTCCTTTTCACGTGGAATGAGAAAATCCGGGGTGTATTCTCTTTCTTCTTTGATAATTTGAAAAGGAGGAAGAGTCTCATTTTCAGATTCAACTGTTTCTATTAATAGGAATTCTCTGTCTTTTATCACTCTCCATTCTTTGCTACAGAATTGCTTGCCCGGTTGGCTATGAAGCGAATGGGCGATATCTTTGATTTGTGCGGAATTGAATCCTAGAGGATGCAGGACTTCGAATAAGATGGCTTCGGGTGCCGGTTCCTTTACTAAATCACTGATTCGGATACCTTCTGCCGTAATGACTTTCTTTTTAGTTTCCTCTATACATTTATTATATATAGTGGCTACATCATTCAGGTAATTACTCGTATCTATCAGAGTGTTTTTGACTGACGGATTAATTTCCTGCATGAGAGGAAGGAGATTAAGACGGATTTTATTACGGGTATATTCGTCTTCCAGATTGGTGCTGTCTGTCACATAATCTTGTCCGATGTTTTGCAGGTAACGAATTATTTCTTCGCGGTTGATACAAAGCAGAGGGCGTACGATGGTTCCATTACGGGGGCGGATTCCTAATAGACCGGTAATTCCTGTTCCCCGAATCAGGTTAAGTAGTATAGTTTCTATGCTATCATCCTGGTGATGGGCCACAGCGACAACATCTGCCTGACATTCTTTTCTAATTTTCTCGAACCATTGGTAGCGGAGTTCCCGTGCGGCCATTTCAATCGAAATATGTTTTTCCGTTGCATATTGGGTCGTGTTGAAATCAATGGTATGTAAATGGATTTCCATTCTTTCGCAAAGTTGGCGGACAAATAACTCGTCCCGGTCTGACTCTTTGCCTCGCAGGTGGAAATTACAATGTGCGGCTTCGCAATGATAGCCTGCTGTATGCAGAATATATAGTAATGCCACCGAGTCGGCACCACCACTCAATGCGACCAGGATTTTATCATCTGGTGAGAATAAATGTTCCTTTTCTATATATTTTGTAACGCGTTGTTGTATCATACCTGCAAAGATACGAGTTTATCAATAAGTTTTTTTATTTTTTCTGAATCTTTTAGAGGATGAAAAAGCTGCTATTTAAAAACATTCTAAATAATTTGCATGCTCCGAAGTTATGAATTATCTTTGCCAAAAATTTTGAGAGTTATGCGTTTGTCCGAATTAAAAACAGGAGAAAAAGGTGTTATTGTAAAGGTATTGGGGCACGGTGGTTTTCGTAAACGTATTGTGGAGATGGGCTTCATTAAAGGTAAAACGGTTGAAGTGCTGTTGAATGCTCCGCTAAAAGATCCCATAAAATATAAAGTTTTAGGTTATGAAATTTCTCTTCGTCGTCAGGAAGCTGAAATGATCGAAGTTATCAGCGAAGAGGAAGCAAAGAAACTGGCCGAGAAGACCGTTTATCATGAAGGATTGCCTGAAGACCTTTCAGTAAAAGAAGAAGATATGAAACGGTTGGCGTTAGGTAAACGCCGTACTATCAATGTTGCTTTGGTCGGAAACCCGAACAGTGGCAAGACTTCTTTATTTAATCTTGCATCCGGTGCTCATGAGCATGTTGGAAACTACAGCGGCGTAACCGTGGATGCCAAAGAAGGTTATTTTGATTTCGAAGGCTATCATTTCCGTATTGTCGATTTGCCGGGAACTTATTCTTTGTCTGCTTATACGCCGGAAGAAATCTATGTGCGTCGTCATATTATCGATGAAACTCCGGACGTGATTATTAATGTAGTCGATTCCTCTAATCTGGAGCGAAACTTATATCTGACTACTCAATTGATAGATATGAATGTCCGCATGGTGGTAGCTCTGAATATTTATGATGAGTTGGAAGCCAGTGGAAATACATTGGATTATCATCTGTTGAGTAAGTTGTTCGGGGTGCCGATGTTGCCTACTGTCAGTAAGAAAAATCGTGGATTGGATACCTTGTTTCATGTTGTTATCAATCTGTATGAAGGAGTAGACTTCTTCGATAAACAGGGAAATATGAATCCGGAAGTTCTTAAGGATTTGACCGAATGGCATGATTCTCTGGAAGATCGTAAGAACCACGAGGAAGAGCATTTGGAAGATTATGTACGTGAACATAAAAAGACGGGGCGTGTCTTCCGGCATATTCATATCAATCATGGTCCTGATATCGAAAAAGCGATTGAAGCTGTAAAAAGTGAAGTGTCCAAAAACGAATTTATCCGTCATAAATATTCTACCCGTTTCCTCTCCATTAAATTGTTGGAGAATGATCCTGACATTGAGCGCATTGTGCGCACATTGCCAAATGCGGATGAGATATTCCATGTCCGTGACAAGATGTCGAAGCGTGTTCAGGATACAATGAATGAGGATTGTGAATCGGCTATTACGGATGCTAAATATGGATTTATCAGTGGTGCACTGAAAGAGACATTTACAGATAATCACTTGGAGCAGGCGCAGACAACAAAAGTGCTGGATTCGATCGTAACTCACCGTGTCTGGGGATTTCCTATTTTCTTCCTTTTTATGTATCTGATGTTTGAAGGTACGTTTGTCATTGGAGAATATCCGATGATGGGGATTGAATGGCTTGTTGAGCAGATTGGTGACTTGTTGCGCAATAATATGACGGAAGGTCCATTTAAAGATTTGCTGATTGATGGAATTATTGGTGGGGTAGGAGCGGTTATTGTCTTTTTGCCGAATATCTTGATTTTGTATTTCTGCATTTCTCTTATGGAAGATTCGGGTTATATGGCTCGTGCGGCTTTTATCATGGATAAAATCATGCATAAAATGGGATTGCACGGAAAATCATTCATTCCTTTGATTATGGGATTTGGATGCAATGTACCTGCTATTATAGCTTCCCGTACTATTGAGAACCGGAAGAGCCGTCTTATTACAATGTTGGTAAATCCTTTGATGTCTTGCAGTGCGCGTCTGCCAATTTATTTATTGTTGGTGGGTGCTTTCTTCCCGGATAATGCAAGTCTGGTGTTGTTAAGTATTTATGTGATTGGTATTGTACTGGCTGTGGTAATGGCTCGCTTGTTTAGCAAGTTTCTGGTGAAGGGTGATGATACTCCATTTGTGATGGAACTTCCACCTTACCGGATGCCGACAGCAAAATCGATCTTCCGTCACACATGGGAAAAGGGAGCGCAGTATTTGAAAAAGATGGGAGGAATTATTATGATTGCTTCTATTATAATCTGGTTCTTGGGGTATTATCCGAATCATGATGCTTATGAAACAGTTGCCGAGCAGCAGGAAAATTCCTATATCGGCCAGTTGGGACGTGGTATAGAGCCAGTTATAAAACCACTGGGATTTGATTGGAAACTAGGTATTGGCTTGCTTTCCGGTGTGGGAGCGAAAGAATTGGTAGTAAGTACATTAGGTGTCTTATATGCAGATGATCCGGATGCTGATTCAGTAAGTTTGGCAGAACGAATTCCGATTACTCCATTGGTTGCTTTCTGTTATATGTTGTTTGTATTGATTTACTTCCCGTGTATTGCGGCGATAGCGGCTATAAAACAGGAATCGGGTAGTTGGAAATGGGCGCTTTTTGCTGCTTGTTACACAACGGGATTGGCTTGGCTTGTATCATTTGCTGTTTATCAGATTGGAGGATTGTTTGTATGAATAATTGGCAAGATTGGGTAGTCGGAGTACTGGTTGTACTCTGCATTGCCCGCGTCATATATGGAATATTTCGTTTTTTTCGTCGTACGCGAGAAAATCAGAATCCTTGTGACAGCTGTGTAAGTGGCTGTGAACTAAAGGATATGATGGACAAGAAACGCGGAGAGTGTGATGTAAAGAAAAAAAGTACAAAGAAAAATTGCTGCGGATAGTTGGTAGTTTCAAAATTTGTACTACCTTTGCAACCGCAAACGAGAAATAATGGTTCCTTGGATGAGTGGCTTAGTCAGCGGTCTGCAAAACCGTGTACGGCGGTTCGAATCCGCCAGGAACCTCAAGTAACACTTTGAATTCCTTGAAAGTCAAGTACTTTCAAGGAATTTCTTTTTTGGGGGACCATTCTGGGGACCAATTAGGTAGTATATTATGGATATACCGTTACTGCATGCGCTAATCCTTTTTATTTTAGGTTTTTCCCTACTGACAATTATGGAATTCACTTATTTATTCTGATTTTCCTGCGTTACTTTTGTTCTAAACCAAAAGAAAAACGCCATGAAAAAGATTTTATTTATCCTGTTTGTTGCCCAGTTTATTTTGGCTCCTTATATAATAAAGGGCTATGGTGCAAATCTTGTTGAAGATAATTATGAGTATTCGGGAGTTGACCAAGGGAGAGAGACTGTTGAAAAGGATATTTTAGGTAATATCATTATTCGTGATGATAATGGTAATAGAAAGACTATTGAAAAGGATATCTTAGGGAATATCATCATTCGTGATGATAAAGGCAATAGAAAGACTATTGAAAAGGATATTTTGGGGAACATCATTATCCGTGATGATAGAGGCAATAGAACGACTATTGAAAAGGATATTTTAGGAAATTTCATTGTTCGTGATGATAAAGGTAATAGAACGACTATTGAAAAGGATATTCTAGGAAATACCATTATTCGTGATGATAAAGGCAATAGAAAGACTATTGAAGAAGATATTCTAGGAAATACCATTATCCGGGACGATAAGGGTAATAGAAAAACTATAGAGAAAGATATTCTGGGAAATACTATTATTCGCGATGACAAAGGGAATAGAAAGACGATTACAAAAGATATCTTTGGGAATACTATTATCGAGGATGATAAGGGGAATAGAACAACCATTAAAAAAGATATTTTTGGAAACGAAATAATTGAATATGGTAACGGTCATGGGAAAATTATTAAAAAGGATATTTTTGGAAATACAGTCATTGAGGAGTATTAAAATGTACTTTTTAAAATGATAATATACGGGATGTCATTTGAGATAGGGGTTATTCACAATATCGTGGATAGCCCCTTATTGTATGTTATAACCTGGCAATAATATTTTCGCTATAAAATCATATTATAATCGTAAAAGTGTATATATTTGCATAGTGCGGAGATAAAATATTTATTTCTAAGTTATTCAAGGATAAAGAAATGGAACACAAACAATTACTAACTGTATTTAATTCACTTCCTGTTGGAATAGGTTTCTTCACAGCCGATGGCACTCTGGTAAGATGCAATGAAAGCTTCTGCCGAATTTTTGGCGCTGACTCGCAAACGCTTCTTGGTAATAAACTCAACATAAATGAAAATTCTGTGGTTCCTGACGTGGTGAAGGAAGCAGTTCGTCGTTGTGTTCCGGTACAGATGAGTTTTTTGTATGATTTCGATAAACAGAGAACCGATAAACGCTTTTTCTCTACGCGTACTCGGACCTGCTATTTGAAATGTAATGGTAATCCTCTTTATGATAATGATGGCAAGTTTGTTAATTACATTTTTATCTTTGAAGATATTACAGAAACGGTGAAAAGTGAAGAGGTACTCCGTCAAAGTCGCCGGAAAACGGAGCTTGCTATGAAGGCAGCCAACATCATGTTTTGGGAATTTGATGCAGTGGCCAAATTATTTTATAGTGATAATGAACCGCTGAATGGATACGATCAGTCTAAGCCAGTTAGTATGGCACTATATCTGGAGACTTTGCATCCGGATGACCGTAGTCAGGTTACTGAAGTAATGGAAAGAATGAGCAATGGGGAAGACTTTTCTTTTTCTTTTGATAGCAGGGTTATGTTGCCGGATAGCTCAACCTGGCAATTTTGTACGATAAGCGGTGCTCCTTATGAATTTGATTCTAATAAGAAGGTATTGAAATATGTTGGTACCCGAAAGAATAATACGGAGGTGCAGAAAAAGCAGCAGTTCTTCTATAATATATTAAATAATCTTCCGTTATCTGTTCATATCAAAGATGTAGAGAATGATTTCCGCTATGTTTTTTGCAATGAAGAGAGTAAGCTCGTGTTTGGTACCAGCGAAGATAAAACTACTTATGATGTGCTGAGTGAAGAAGAAGTAGAGCGTATTCAGAAGACAGATTTAGAGGTATACAATACTGGGAACCCTTATTTCGGCATGGAACGTATTATACTGAAGGATGGACGCAGCTATGATACTATTGTTCGCAAAAGTATAATTGAAGATGATGGCAAGCGCTTTCTGTTAAATACCCGCTGGGATCAGAGTTTTACAAAATGAACTGAAGCGTCGTGCACAGCTGTTAACTGTCACTATGGAAGCGATGAATGCCTTCACCTGGTTTTTCGAGCCGGCTAAGAACAGGGTGAGTTTCGGTGAAGGTTTTGATAAAAATGGGAAAAAGGCATCAGAAATTAATTCGGTCGAGAAATATCTGACTCTCGTACATCCTGATGACCGACAAAAGTTTGCTGAAACTTTGCAAAAGGCGGTAGAACTAGGAAGCGGTGTATGGGATGTGGAATATCGCATTGACTTTAAAGGAGATGGCGTGTATCAATGGTGGGAAACGCGTGGCCTTGTTGAAACCACAACTTTGAACGATGCTCCTTATAAGTATCTGTTCGGTATGACGCAAAATATCGATTCCTATAAGCAGACTGAATTGACCTTACTAAAGAATAAAGAAATACAGGACGCTTTGGTACGACAGAATGAACTGGTTCTTAACAATACGAATTCAGGGTTGGCCTACATCACGAAGGAATATATGGTTCAATGGGAAAATATTTCGTTATGTTCAAAAAGTCTTTCTTTTGAAGCCTACAAAAAAGGTGAACTTTGCTATAAAAGTACATATAATCGTACTTCTCCCTGTGAAAATTGTGTGATGCAACGTGCTTTTGTTTCATTACAGACGGAACAGATGAAGTTTTCGTTGGACAGTGCACATACCGTTGAAGTGTTTGCCACTCCCGTAGTTCTTGAAGATGGATTTGTGGATGGTGTTGTAATTCGCGTGGATGATGTAACGGAGCGTGAAAAAATGATTAAGGAATTGCAGGAAGCCAAACATCAGGCAGAGCAGTCTGATAAATTGAAATCTGCGTTCTTGGCGAATATGAGTCATGAAATCCGTACTCCCTTGAATGCTATTGTAGGTTTTTCGGAGTTGATGGCTTATGCCGGAGAAGAAGAAAAGGCGGACTATATCCAGATTATTAATAGTAATAATGAGTTATTGCTAAAACTGATAAATGATATACTTGATTTATCCAAGCTGGAAGCCGGTTCGGTAGAACTGAAATACGAACCGTTCGACTTATCCGAACATTTTGAAAACATGTTTACTTCCATGAAGCAGCGCCTGAAGAATCCGGATATCGTGTTAACTGAAATCAATCCTTATCACTGTTGCCGGGTAACTCTGGACCGTAATCGCGTGACACAAATTATAACGAATTATGTCACTAATGCTATCAAATATACTTCAAAAGGTTCTATTAAAATGGGATATGCATGTAAGGATGGAGGCGTCTATTTTTATGTGAAAGATACCGGCATTGGTATAGCTGATGATAAAAAAGGAAAAGTATTCCAGCGTTTTGAGAAACTTGATGAGTTTGCCCAAGGTACCGGACTTGGACTTTCCATTTGCAAGGCAATTGCAGAAGCTATGGGAGGTAAAGTCGGCTTTGAATCGGTACACAATGAAGGATCGCTGTTTTGGGCATTTTTACCTTGTGAAGTCGATACACTTTCTATGGTAGAAGAGAAGAAAGAAGAGAATATCTCCGGAGAAGAGTTTGGTGCGAATGACGAAGTGATGGAGAAGAGTGCCGGTCGGAAAACAATTCTCATAGCTGAAGATATACAAAGTAATTATCAGCTGGTGTCTACTATCCTAAAGGATCATTATGATTTACTGCATGCAGAGAATGGGCAAAAGGCAGTGGAAATAGCGCGTAGCCAACATGTCGATTTGTTGTTGATGGATATGAAAATGCCAGTACTGGATGGTTTGAAGGCTACAGCTGAAATACGTAAGTTTAATGCTAGCTTGCCTATCGTCGCACTTACCGCCCATGCTTTCGATTCTGACCGGATTGCTGCAATAAAGGCTGGCTGTAATGAATATCTGGTTAAGCCGATTGAAAAAATGAAATTAATGGTGGCATTAAAGAAATATTTATAATCTTTGCATTGTGAATATCTGGAATTAGTTGAATATATCGATGAATCGTATTAAAGGTATACTTTATGCGGCGGTATCCTCCTCCACTTTTGGGCTGGCTCCGTTTTTTTCTATAACTCTGTTGTTAGCCGGTTTTTCGGCTTTCGAGGTACTTTCTTATCGTTGGGGAGTGGCGGCTATTGTATTGACACTGTTTGGATGGTGTTCGGGATGTAATTTCCGGCTGGCAAAGAAAGATTTGTTAGTCGTTTTCTTATTAAGTTTGTTGCGGGCAACCACCTCATTCAGTTTGCTCATTGCTTATCAGAATATAGCCACGGGCGTAGCATCGACTATTCATTTTATGTATCCGTTGGCCGTATCATTGGCAATGATGTTTTTCTTTCACGAAAAGAAATCTCTTTTGGTGATGCTTGCTGTTTTAATGTCTTTGTTTGGTGCGGCTTTACTGTCATCGGGAGAGTTGGAGGCGAAAAGTGGTCATACAATAGTAGGATTGGTGGCGGCTTGCATTTCTGTCTTTTCTTACGGAGGATACATCATTGGGGTTCGAACAACACGAGCCGCTCAAATCAATTCCACTGTACTGACGTGTTATGTTATGGGGATGGGAGCTGTTCTCTATCTGATAGGAGCTATGGCAACTTCCGGGCTTCATCTGGTGACAGACGGTTATATATGGCTGATTATTTTAGGACTTGCATTGCCGGCTACGGCTATTTCCAATATAACTTTGGTACGGGCAATTAAGTATGCGGGACCTACACTGACTTCTATTTTAGGTGCGATGGAACCACTGACAGCCGTTGTGATCGGTGTCTTTGTTTTTAAAGAACTGTTTACCCTGAATAGTGCTATTGGAGTTCTTTTAATTTTGTTGGCTGTGGGTATGGTAGTATTTTGTAAGCAAAAATCTTAAAGAAGATATTAATAAAAAATGCTGCTTATCTGATGTGATAAACAGCATTTATTCTGGAGAGCCTCTTGTCGGATTCGAACCAACGACCCCGAGATTACAAATCACGTGCTCTGGCCAACTGAGCTAAAGAGGCGTTTTTCTTTTGCGGGTGCAAAGGTATGAATTTCTTTTAAAAATGCAAATACATCACATACTTTTTTTATATTTGCAAAGTTACCAATGATTAGATGAAAATGAAAATTATGAATGTATGTAGTGTGGCGCTTTTAGCCATAGGTATATGGGCTTGTTCCGGACAGAAGAAAGGAACGGCGAATGTTGAAGTTGCAACAGATAGTGTAGAAGTAACTGCGGATGCAAAATCTGTTCAGGCAGATAGTACAGGATATATTGTCCGGGTAGGAGAGATGGCTCCGGATTTCACAATTACCTTGACAGATGGGAAACAAGTGAGTTTATCTTCCCTTCGTGGTAAAGTTGTCATGTTGCAGTTCACTGCAAGCTGGTGTGGAGTTTGCCGTAAAGAAATGCCGTTTATCGAGAAGGATATTTGGTTGAAGCATAAAAATAATGCAGACTTTGCTCTGATTGGTATTGACCGTGACGAACCGCTTGACAAAGTACTGGCTTTTGCTAAATCTACCGGAGTCACTTATCCGTTAGGACTGGATCCGGGAGCTGATATTTTTGCGAAATATGCATTACGTGAATCCGGAATAACGAGAAACGTGTTGATTGATAAGGAAGGGAAAATTGTAAAGCTGACTCGTTTATATAATGAGGAAGAGTTTGCTTCTCTTGTGCAGGCAATTAATGAAATGCTAAAATAAAAGAAAACCCTCATCAGATGTTTCTAACGGAACAGGTATGAGTATATAAAAATAGTAACGCTATCCTGATGTGATGGCGTTACTATTTTGGTTATATAGTGACGCTATCCGGAGTGCATACCGTCACTATATGATGATGTATTTTCAAGCAATGCTAAGTTTGACCAGATAATCGTAATGCTTTCCTTCTTTTATCAATTCTGCCTTAAAACCACATTCGGAAGCATATAAGCTAAGAGTCTGGAAATCTACATATAACCAGTCGAATGTGTCTCCTTCTACATCTTTATACTGCATTTGGAAGTCAATCTCTCCGTAATAATCTCCGGCAAGGTCGATGACTATGCTACCGTCTTCCTCTTCAAAAAGATAACGCAAATCACTGGAATCCATAAGTATGCATCCACCAGGGCGGAGAATACGTTTCATCCGTTGGAAAAAAACGGGCATATTATTCAGCCGTCCGATAATTCCGGAACCATTCATGAGCATTAGGATCGTATCGAATGTTTCGGAAAATGTTTCATCAAAAAGGTTGATGAGGCGGGGATCGTTCACTCCGCGTTGTTTCATTACTTCGACAGATAAGGGAGAAATGTCAATGGCGCATACGTTTTTTCCCATTTCCTGAAGTGCCAGCGCATGGCAACCACTTCCGGCACCTACATCCAAAATCCGTCCGGTAGCCATTTGCAGGGCGGTACGCTCTAGTATAGGCATAGACTGTATATTACGAAACAGTTCTTTGACGGGAATTTCATCTTCTTCGAATTGAGAAGAAAATACCCGCAAACGATCAGCTCTGTGATGGTTGAAATAGTCAGAAATAGCGGCTCCCATCGGGTCCTTTTCTGCAGAAAGAATTGTTGTTGCCATTGGTGGTTACGATTGTTAACTTTGCAAAGATAAATAAATCCGCAGAAAAGGGTTATCTTTGCCATCGGAAATATTGAATACTAATAAATGATTATATGAGTATAGAAGAAGCAATCATGGGTGGCATCGTTTTTAAAGGTAAGAAAGATAAGCCCAAAGAAGAGGAAAAGGTGAAAACGAAAGCGAAAAAAGCGACGTATATTCGTGGTCAGCATGGTTCGGGTGCAGCGAAGATGAAAGCAGATATCCGGAAGAAAAGAGCTAGTCGACATAAAAAATAAAAATATGTTTATAAATATAATAGTTTGTATAGTCGCTGTTATACTTCTATTGCGAGGTGCTTTTCTTGTTCTGCAAATGGGAATCTTGTGGATAATTCATTGCAAGATAATAAAAGCGTATAGCAAGAAAACATATGGGAAGGTAGTGGATATAGAGATACTAAAGTCTGATGGTGTGAATATTACTGATGTATGTATACCAAAAATAAAATATAAATTGGAGGGAGAAAAAGAGGTATGTTGCCAATTTCTTCCTTCTGCTCCAAAGAGTGAAGGGGAAAGTCATGTTTATCTTTATCCAAAACAGTATCATGTAGGTGATAAGGTTGTCATATTGTATGATAAAAATAAGAAAGATGATATGTTTGTGTTGCCAAGCATGCAAATAATGAGGCTGTTTATTAGCCATTTTGTTCTTGGTAGTTTTTTTATAATGTCGGCAATTTTAGGGCTATCCTTTGTTTTTTAGAAACAGCGTTCTATATATAAAAAGGTGGGGCAGGATAATTATCCTGCCCCACCTTTTTATATAAAATCACTTCTGTGGAAGTATTTCAATCCAGTAATCATCCGGGTCGTTAATAAAATAAAGCCCCATGGCAGTATTCTCAAAACATACACAATTCATTTCTTTGTGATAGGCCCTGATTGCATCGTAATCACCGGCTACACGAAAACAGAGGTGACTTTCGTTTTCCCCCAGTTCGTATGGAGCAGTATGATCTTTGAGCCATGTCAATTCCAATAGGAATCCCGTTTCATTATCTGTCAGGTAAACCAGTGTGAATGAACCGTCGGATGCTTCTTTCCGATGATGTTCTTTTAAGCCGAGTGCTTTCTCATAAAAAGCGATACTCCGCTCCAAGTTTGTAACGTTGATATTAAAATGGTCAAATTTACTTTTTATTTCCATTGTTGCAATTTTCCTTATTTTTTCATTAAGAGTTTCACAATTTCTCCAACATAGGTACGGGGTTGTCCGGCTTGCGGAGTTGTCTGTGAAGGCATTTTCTTACATTCGATAACAGCTGAAGGAGTTGTTTGGTTCGGGGCATACAATTTCAGTGTATAGCTGTCTGCCTTTTCTATAGCATCATAAGGTTGGTCGGGTGAAAGTGTGCAATATGCAACAGCTTTTCCTGATTGATACCCCAATGCACCACCTGCATTTGCAGTCATATTGGTCATGTTGAACTCATCTTTTCCAATACTGATTACTAATTTACCACTTCCCATTAAGGCATATACTTCGCCCGGAATTTGTTTCAAATCAATTTTTGTATAACCGGATGCGTCGGATGCAACTTTGGTAGCCGGAGTGGCAGGAGTCAAAGTAGCCGCAGGAATGGTGGTTTGGGCAGATTCGGTAGTGGTAACTTTACCTCCCTGACCGATAACGATCGGACCGGCAGCAGCCACAACAGATGGTTTTTGTTGCTCTTCTTCTTTCTTCTTTTTCTCTGTCTTCGGACGAGTATCAGGTGCTCCGAAAGCTACTGCTACATCCATAAACATATCATCTGCGAAGTCCACAGTTTTTCTACGCCATTTAGCCAGGCCGCGCACTAATTTGGTCTTTGTTTTATTGAGCGCATATTTATCAGTAATCCATTCTTCCGCTTTGTATTTCTCTGTTTCGCGATAAGTGAAACGGATTTTCTCAAGCTCTACCAGACAGTTGCCGGGTTTACAGGTAACGGTAATCTGGTAGTTGACCAGTGTACGGTCTAATGAGAGGGCGCTTGAACTGAAAACAATCCATTCTTCTCCAACACCGGCAATTGTCCCCTTTGCTTCGTCAGAGAAAACAATGCGGCTATCAATATTTTTATTTTCTTTCAGACGTTCGTCCATCCACTTTGTCATTGTGTCGTAGATTTGTGCCTGACTCATTCCGGGAATCTGGAACTCTTTGGAAAATACTACTTTACCATCTACTTCAGGAACAGCTCCTACAAGGTACCTGGTGTCATCTTTCTTCTCTTTTGCAGAATCTGCCTTCATTGCCATCGGCAATGCAAGGAACAGGGTAAGAAACAGAATCGTAAATTTATTCATAATTATCATGTGTTTATTTGGTAATCTCAAAACTTTCGCCCCGATGGGTGATGCTGATAAAACGGCATCCGGCATTTTCAGCAAAACTACGAAGCGCATTTCCCCCCTCATAATCTTCACTGAAGTGCATGGGCACAAATATAGTAGTTTTTATTTGTTCGATGAACTGTTTTGCCCCTTTCATGTAATCTTTTCCCATTCTCCGATCCACCGGGAATAGTACTAAATCGATGTTTGGCGCTTTTTCTTTTAAATATTTAACTTCTGCAAGGAAATCACCATTGGCTTTTCGGATCTCTTCTTCAGTAGATTCCTCACTCCAATGCCAGTTGTTCAAGTCACCGGCATGGAAGATACTCCAATCTTGCAGGTGAAGCAGGAACGAACTGCCGACATCCGTTGAGCCGAAAGCATTGATACGAATTGTCTCGTCTTCGTATGTTTCTCCTTTTTTAATATAGAAAGCATCTTCGACTTTGGCACGGTGGGACTTCAAGATATCTTTGGAGAAAATATATTGAATGTCAGGGCGTTGTTCTTTCCAGGTCAATATCTCACGGTTAAAGTGGTCGGGATGGAAATGGGTGGCCAATACGTATAGTTTACCCGGCCTTTGCAGGAGATAATCATGTACGATTCCCCGGTTATGTTCCGTTTCGGAAGAATCTTTGTAGTAATCGATGATAACGGTTACACCTTCCATTTCGATGGCGAAACCGCTGTGATAAATATAATCCAGTGTCATAAGCTGACTATTTTATAGTTGCAATATTACGTATTCTAGTTGGAGTTGTCAAGAAAAATCGACGAAATCAAGGAGCAAGACGACTGATTTTCCATTCCCCGTCCGGTTGCAGGGTATATAGAAAACGGTCGTGCAGACGGTTGGGGCGTCCTTGCCAGAATTCAATCCTTGTAGGGGTAACGGCATATCCGCCCCAATTATCGGGCCTCTCCACTTCTTTTCCGATCCACCGGGCTGCCTCCCTGACAAAAGACCGTATTAATTGCATTCGGCTTGTTATAGGTTGACTTTGAGGAGAAATTCGTGCACCGACCCGACTTTTATAAGGACGTTTCCGGAAATATTCATCCGATTCTTCCGGAGGAACTTTCGTCGCTATTCCCTCTATATGTATTTGTCTTTCGAGTGCGTGCCACACAAAAGAGAGGGAGATATACGGATTTTGTGCCAATTGCCTGCCTTTACGGCTTTCATAATTGGTATAGAAGACAAATTTTCCATCATGGAGCCCTTTTAATAATACGGTACGCGTGGACGGTCTTCCTTCAGGGGATACAGTTCCTACAATGACAGCAGTTGGTTCATCCACCTCTGCGTCAATTGCTTCTTGTAGCCAACGACTGAAAAGCGAAAGCGGGTCGCCGGGAAGTTCATTTTCCCGCAACCCGCCTTTCGTATATTCCTGTCGGATATCTGCTATGTTTAATTTCGCCATAAGATTATCTGGCAGTTTTTAGTTCTTAATTTCTAATGATGGAATCACATAGGTACTTCTATTAATAGAATATGTGAATCTTTCAATGTCTCCAGTTCGAAACTGTTGGTATCGTAAACACCCATACCATCGCGGCGTTTCAACACTTCGCCGTCTACTACAATTTCTCCTTCAATGAGGAAAATATAGACGCCTGCATGACTTTGATGCATGTGATAACCCAGTTTCTTTCCGGCTTCTACTTTACCGATTGAGAACCAGGTGTCTTGCAAAAGGGAGGCAGGTGTACTGCCGTCGGGAGATACGATGACTGCCAGTTCATTCGGACGTTCCAACTCTGTGATACTGAAATCCTGATAAACGGGACGGGTGTTCCGTTCTCTCGGCATAATCCAGATTTGCAGGAATTCTACCGGTTCTACAGGGCTTGCATTCACTTCACTGTGGAAGATTCCCGTTCCGGCACTCATTGTCTGAATTTCTCCAACAGTAATGATGCGGCTGTTCTTCTTGCTGTCTCCATGTTGCAGATGTCCTTTCAGAGGGATGGAGATGATTTCCATATTCTTATGCGGGTGAGTCTGAAAACCTTCTCCGGGTGCAACTTTGTCATCATTCAATACGCGAAGGGCACCGAAGTTGATACGATTGGAGTCGAAGTATTCGTCAAAACTAAAAGTATGGTAACTATCCAACCAATCATACTGGGAATGTCCTCTTGTATCTGCTTTATGTATTACTTTTTTCATAAAATCTGTCCTTTCTCTTATTTGTTTATATGTTTTGTAAACAAAGAAAGGAGCTTAAAAGTTTTATTTCTTCACTTCATTTAGCAAAGGCTTATGATTGATAAAATCTTTTATGTTTTGCAGGGTGGTCGCAGCAATATTCTCCATCGCTTCGTGTGTGAAAAAAGCTTGATGAGAAGTGACGATCACATTGTTGAATGAAAGTAAGCGGGCGAGTACATCATCGTCGATAATACGGTCGGATTGATCTTCGTAGAAGTATTCACTTTCTTCCTCATATACATCCAGTCCTGCAGAACCTATTTTTTTGTTCTTCAATCCTTCGATCAGTGCGTTGGTATGAATCAGCTGTCCACGGCCGGTATTGATAATCATTACTCCGTCTTTCATTTTGCTGATAGAGTAGTCATTAATCAGGTATTTGGTCGCTTCGGTGAGCGGGCAATGCAAAGAGATGATATCCGAATTGTGATATAGTTCGTCCAATGAAGTGTAAACTATTTGTTCTTCACGGGCGAAGTTGTGATCCGGATAGAGGTCGTAAGCCAATATGTTCATCTCAAAGCCTTTTAAGATGTGAATCAGTATTTTCGCGATTTTGCCTGTGCCGATGATTCCTGCAGTTTTTCCGTGCATATCGAATCCCATCAGACCGTGCAGGGAGAAATTACCATCTTTGGTACGCCAGGAAGCACGGGGAATTTTTCGGTTTAGCGATAGCATAAGAGCTACGGTGTACTCTGCAACGGCATAAGGAGAGTAGGCAGGAACCCGTACTACGGTAATTCCGGCAGCGGCGGCAGCATCTAAATCTACATTATTAAATCCGGCACAGCGTAGTGCCAATAGTTTTACTCCGTTGGCTGCCATCACACGGATTACTTCTGCGTCGGCAACGTCGTTCACAAAGATACAGACAGCATCCACTCCTTGTGTCAGTAGTACGTTGTTCTTATTCAGATGCCCTTTGTAGTAGCGTATCTCAAACCCGAACTCTTTGTTTTTGTCATTGAAAGAGGACTCATCATAAGGCTTTGTGCCGAAAAATGCAATTGTATAGGCCATAATATTATTCTATGAATTATATAATATTAAACGTTGGAGCAGGTGAATTTGTTTAATCAATCCATCATTCGAAAAACAGATTGTTTCATTAGAAACAGTTTGATTTTTCAATTAAAATGGCGGATAAATGAAAATAAATGCACAAATGTGTGCTCCCTGTGCAATATTATTATATCTTTGCGCCGAAATAATTTTAAAAAAGATTTAGATGAGAAAAATTTCGTTGATTGGTCTTGCAATGTTGATCGTTTCAATTCCAACTTTTGCCGGAGATTATCTAACCAATACGAATCAGAATGCTGCTTTCTTACGCATGATAGCCCGCGGCGCTTCCATCGATGTTGATGGAGTTTATAGTAATCCTGCCGGACTGGCATTTCTTCCCAAAGATGGTCTTCAAGTAGCACTTACTATTCAAAGTGCATATCAGACCCGTGATATTGCTGCAACAAGTCCTTTATGGACTATGGACGGACAGACTACTGTGCGTAATTATGAAGGGACGGCTTCTGCTCCCGTTATTCCTTCCATACATGCTGTATATAAAAAAGGTGATTGGGCGTTTTCCGGTAGCTTTGCCATTGTGGGTGGCGGTGGAAAAGCTTCTTTCAACACAGGCTTGCCTATGTTTGATGCCGCTGCTATTAGTTTGGCAAATTCTGCGAGTGGAGGAATGTTGAAACCTAATATGTACAATATTAATTCGGCTATGGAAGGTCGTCAGTACATCTATGGTTTTCAGTTAGGAGCAAGTTATAAGATTAATGAACACTTCTCTGTTTTTGCTGGTGCACGTATGAATTATTTTACTGGTGGATATAAGGGGCATTTGAATATTAGTCTGAAAGAGGGTGTGGCTCAACAGTTGGGTGCTGCCATAGTACAACAAATCATGGCTGCTAATCCTGATATGAGTTTAGAACAAGCAACTCTGGCAGCGCAGGCGCAATCGGGTCCTTTGCTTCAAAAACTGGATGATACAAAGATTGAGCTTGATTGTGACCAGACAGGTTGGGGATTGACACCTATTATCGGTGTAGATGCTAAATTCGGAAAGTTGAATTTGGCAGCGAAGTACGAATTTAAGGCTAATATGAATATTGAAAATGATACGCATACACGTGAGTTTCCGGATGCAGCTGCGGATTTTATGGCACCTTATGCGAATGGTGTGAACACGCCGAGTGACCTTCCTTCTATGCTTTCTGTAGCAGCAAGTTATGAATTTTTGCCATCATTGAGAGCTTCGGTAGAATATCACTTTTTTGATGATAAGAATGCCGGTATGGCGGATGGTAAGCAGAAAACACTGAAACATGGTACACACGAGTACTTGGCGGGTGTTGAATGGGATATCAATAAACTGTTCACAGTCAGTGGAGGTTATCAGAAAACAGACTACGGATTGAGCGATGCTTTCCAATCAGATACAAGTTTTTCTTGTGATTCTTATTCAGTTGGTTTCGGAGGCCGTATTAATTTCACGCAGGCATTGAGCCTTGATGTTGCTTATTTTTGGACTACATACAGTGATTATACCAAAGAAAATCCACGACGTGGTGGTTTGCCTGAATCGATGGCATCATTAGTAGATAAAGACGTTTATAGCCGTACCAATAAAGTATTTGGCGTGAGCGTGAACTATAAGTTCTAAATTTCTAATCCTTTATATGTATAGAAAAGCCGTCTCGAACATGATGTTGAGACGGCTTTTTTGTTTTACTGTTCTATGTTAGTTTAGAAAGAATATTGTACCAGCATATTCAACCGGTTGGCGTGGCGGGTTGAAGAACTGAAATCAGTACGCCATCCTCTTAAATATTCTACGCCCACTTGCAGGTTACTGCTTACATTCCAGAAAGCATTAGCCACTAAATACTGTCCTTTGCGATAGGATTCCGGATTTTCACTTGGATATCCGTTTTCAGAATAAAGTCTGGATAAACTATATGTACCGGATATAAAGATGCTCGGACAAAGGTTGTATTGCAACCCTGCATACCATCCCAACATTGGGAGAACCTGCATTTTTCCCTCATTATCAGGATCGGGAACGATATCTACGTTCAGATTACTTAAATCGTTCAGGTAAGATCCGATACCTTTTCCATAATTAAACTGTCCGAATGCCTGTAATTTCTTCGTAATATTGAAGGTTGTAGATGCTTGCAGACCGAATCCGGTGGCGGAATAGGCTTTCTCATGAACGTTACTTGAGTAAGTCATACTACGGACAATAGCACCTAATTTAACGTGACTGCTACTATTCCAGTTATACTGTACGGAAGTGGCAAAGTCCGGCATTCGTTGGGTGTTGATAGACAAGTCATTGTTGGTTGTACCGTCTACTGAAGGCATTTCCATCGAAACACCGAATTTCCAGTTTTTCAACTTATCGCACATATAGCTCAATTGCGTAGTGCGGTAAAAGGCTGATCCGTTAGGACCTGCAAAGTCAATGGTGGGAGGCAGTGCGGAGAGATCCATGAACGAACCGTAGCTGTATCCGATCGTGAAACCGAGGAATTGCGCATAAGCATTCTGCAATTCAAAAGTTTTTCCGTCACCCCGGAAGTTTCCGGCTGTGTAGACAACGAAGTCTCCCAGATGTTTTGTGCGTCCTACCAGTTTGAGGAATAGGGTAGAAGTGGTGATATCCATCTGGAATTGATTCTTGGCAAAATTGCCGCTTCCTCGTTGTGGAATCAATGCCGGATAGAAATCGACATCATTTACGATACCGTTAAAGTCATACTCTGCTGTTGCACGAACATATCCTCCGATACCCAGGGCAAATTTCCCTTTCTGGTCGGTGAGCAGGAAACGGGGAGCATTCGGGTCATGGAAACGCATCTGCGAACGGTCGTTCATGATTCGGATGATTTCATCTCCTGCTTTGTTCTTCGAAACAAACATGATAGAATTCGGTTCTTCATCTTCGATGACTACCTTCTGTTGTGCATAGGCACAGAGGGGGAAAATTCCTATCCCCAGTAGCATAGCTACCATTTTAAAGCTTGTTTTCATTATCAGTTAAGTTTTAGGTGAATGCCCAATGAACAACTAAAAAAAGAAATGGTTGAGAGGGGCAAAGGAAAAATTGCCAAACTAATCGGAAGAATTGCTATTTATAATGATTCTAAAAGAACGGATCTTTGTAACGTACTAATTAGATAAAAGAAATACGACGATGGAAAAAGTAGATTTTACCCAAGGAATATTAGCGATGGAACAGGATTTGCATCGTTTCGCATATAAATTGACAGCAGATCGTGAGTCTGCAAATGATTTGGTACAGGATTGTCTGTTGCAAGCACTGGATAATCGTGAAAAATTCACGTATACCAAGAATCTGAAAGGATGGATGTATACGCTTATGCGTAACATTTTCGTCAATAACTACCGCCGTACAGTTCGTGAAATGAATCTGATTGATGACAGTTATTCTATCAATCAACAACATTTGATCGAGGATGAAGATGCCGACAGATTTGAATTTACCTATGATATGAAACAGCTGTACCGGGTGATACATTCCATACCGGAAGAAATGAAAGTTCCCTTCCAGATGTTTGTTGCCGGATTTAAGTATAGAGAAATTGCCGAAAAATTAGGATTGCCGATGGGAACGGTAAAGAGCCGTTTGTTTTTCATCCGTAAGCGGTTGAAAGAGGAATTGAAAGATTTCTCCTCCTGATGCAGATGCCTGATTGAGTGATGTGTTTTAAGGTCAAAGTGATGAGCCTTCCTGTCAGAATACGACGACTGACGGGGAGGCTTATTTTTTTCTTCAATTTTCGGGAAGGCAGATTCTGGTAAGATGAATGTGATAATTCCAGTTTTATTTTTTACCTTTGCACCCCGAAAGAATAAAAAATGTATGATGCCGTGAATAGCGGTCGTGTATTCTAGAACACCACGTAAAAAACAGGAATTATGAAAGAAAAAGTATCTGTACCCTTTATGCTGCTGGGCATTCTGTTTAATGTCTGTCTCATTGCAGCCAATCTTCTTGAAACAAAAGTAATCCAGGTAGGTAGTCTGACCGTGACAGCCGGATTATTGGTTTTTCCTATTTCTTATATTATTAATGATTGTATCGCCGAAGTTTGGGGATTCAAGAAAGCGCGGCTCATCATTTGGAGTGGTTTTGCGATGAATTTCTTCGTGGTTGCTCTTGGGTTGATAGCTGTTGCCATTCCGGCTGCTCCTTTCTGGGAGGGCGAGGAACATTTCAATTTTGTGTTCGGTATGGCTCCCCGTATTGTGGCTGCCAGTCTGATGGCTTTTCTGGTAGGTTCATTTCTCAATGCGTATGTGATGAGTAAGATGAAAGTAGCCAGTCAGGGGCGTAACTTTTCGGCCCGTGCCATCTGGTCGACTGTTGTAGGTGAGACTGCCGATTCATTGATTTTCTTCCCGGTAGCTTTTGGTGGAGTTATTGCCTGGAAAGAACTGCTTATCATGATGGGAATTCAGATTGTGCTGAAATCCATGTATGAAGTTATTATCCTTCCGGTGACAATTCGTGTAGTGAAAGCCATTAAGAAGATAGACGGTAGCGATGTGTATGATACCGATATCTCCTATAATGTATTGAAAGTCAAAGATATTTAAGATAGAATATGAATAGAGAAGCAGCATTGGTTGTGTTTAGTGGTGGACAGGACTCTACTACTTGTTTGTTTTGGGCAAAACGCAACTTTAAGAAAGTATATGCCTTGAGTTTCCTGTATGGTCAGAAGCATCAGAAAGAGGTGGAGCTTGCACGGGAGATAGCCCGGAAAGCAGAAGTGGAATTTGATGTGATGGATGTTTCCTTTATCGGACAGTTAGGTCATAATTCATTGACCGATACTACGATGGTGATGGATCAGGAAAAACCAGCAGATAGCGTTCCCAATACCTTTGTTCCGGGACGTAATCTGTTTTTTCTAAGTATTGCGGCAGTATATGCCCGTGAACGTGGTATTAATCATTTGGTAACAGGAGTTTCCCAAACAGATTTCAGCGGTTATCCCGATTGCCGTGATGCCTTTATCAAGTCTCTTAATGTAACTCTCAATCTGGCTATGGATGAACAATTTGTGATTCATACCCCTTTGATGTGGATTGATAAGGCAGAAACATGGGCATTGGCCGACGAACTGGGAGTGCTGGAGCTGATTCGTACCGAGACTCTGACTTGCTATAATGGTGTTCAGGGGGATGGTTGTGGACACTGTCCGGCTTGTACGTTACGTCGGGAGGGACTGGAGAAGTATTTAAAAAGTAAGAATCAATAATATCTTTACATAGAGATTAAAATGTATTTTTTGTTGTCATCTGTCACATTGTTGTAGATAAATATTTGATTATAAGATATCTGGTTTGTGACAGCAAGTGGTGACAGCAGCTAAATCTGATATTTTGTTGTCACATCTATTGTCACCGGTACGTTCTAATTTAATAAATGATAGCAGCTTCTATCTGGAACGTATAGGCTTAGATTAGTTTCAACAGCTTGAAACTGTTGTTTCATCAGTGAGAAACTAAAGTTTCACCAGTAGGAAACTAAAGTTTCACCAGTAGGAAACTAAAGTTTCTAAGGCTTGAAACTATTAGTTCCAAGTAGTGAAACACTTTGTTTCAAGGTGGGAAACACATTGTTTCAGGCAATGAAACGCACCGTAACAAGTAAGATGAGGAGAAAGCAAACGTGGGCTAAGAGTTGATGGTGATAGGTGATAGATGCGGTGATAGGTTGTAAAATGAATCCTTCACCACTGAAACATCGATGAATAAAGCGTTTGAGACTGGACGGTGATAGGTGAAAGAGGAAATGCATTTTTTTGTTTAGGGTAGAGGTTGTAGTTAACGAGTGCAATGACTGAATTAAAAGACCAACTTTCCTTGTTAGGAAGAAAAACCGAGTATAAGCAAGATTATGCTCCTGAAGTACTGGAAGCCTTTGACAATAAGCATCCTGAAAATGATTACTGGGTACGTTTCAACTGCCCGGAGTTCACAAGTCTGTGCCCTATTACCGGACAGCCGGACTTTGCCGAAATACGTATCAGCTACATTCCTGATATAAAAATGGTGGAAAGCAAGAGTTTGAAACTCTATCTTTTTAGTTTCCGCAGTCATGGAGCCTTTCATGAAGATTGTGTGAATATCATAATGAAAGATCTTATCCGATTGATGAATCCCAAATACATAGAAGTAACGGGAATATTTACTCCTCGTGGTGGTATTTCCATTTATCCGTATGCCAATTACGGTCGTCCGGGAACAAAGTTCGAACAGATGGCGGAACATCGTTTGATGAATCGGGAATAATATAAATAAAAGAATTCACTAGTTAAAAAGATCGAATATGACTCATCATGTGCCTGCTGAATTGCAAAACTATGTTCGGCAAAGTATTATCCCTCAATACGCTAACTTTGATAAAGCGCATCAAATTGACCATGTAGAAAAGGTTATTGAGGAAAGTCTGAAATTAGCGACGCATTATGAAGTCGATTATTCGATGGTTTATGTCATCGCTGCTTATCATGACCTGGGCTTATACGAAGGACGTGAATTTCATCATATAACCTCCGGCAAAGTGTTGCTAGCCGACGAAACTTTGCGGCGTTGGTTTACGGATGAACAGCTGTTGCAGATGAAAGAGGCGATAGAAGATCATCGGGCTTCTAATAAACAGGCTCCCAGAACGATCTATGGAATGATTGTTGCCGAGGCTGACCGAATTATTGATCCCGAAGTTACTTTGCGTCGTACCGTACAATATGGGCTGTCTCATTATCCGGAGATGGATAAAGAAGAGCAATATGCCCGTTTTCGGAAACATCTAACTGAAAAATATGCAGAAGGAGGGTATCTGAAATTGTGGATACCCCAATCGGATAATGCCGGACGGTTGGCAGAACTTCGAAAGCTGATAACTAATAAGGATGAACTTCAACAGGTCTTTAATAAATTATTTGTGGAAGAAAAGAATAGTTTATGATATTTATTCAGTATTCCAAAGAGTGGGATTTCGTAAGCTTTCATGATAACAGCGATATTCTTCTTTTGAGGTATTTGAAATACAGCAGATGTATGCTAAAGCTCTGGGGTCTAATGAACGTAAAGATTGGCATACTGATACAATTTTATCTAAACCATAATAAGAACGTATCAAATGCCAATCTTCTAGTTGTCCATATTCCATCACACGCTGGATGATATAGGATGGATGCATGTCCATATCAACGTTGTTTATGTCTGTGTCCCAAAATAAATAGGAGGACATTTTGCATATGCATTCTTTTGATGACATTGTTTTGTGGAAATTTTATTTTCTATTTCTACAAAGGAACTCTTTTATTTTAGATTTACCAAATAATTTGTGGTGCTAATATGATTGAAAAGTAGTATCTTTGCAAAAGAAAGGAGATTTAAAAATGGCAAGACCTATTCGTGAAACACCTATATTGCTAGGTGAAGATGCACGTCGTTTTGAGGAAAGAATAAAAAATCCTCGTAAAGTTTCTAAGGAAGAACTTGAACGGGTGAGAAAAAATTATGAGTTAGTATTAAAGGCTGCTTCTAATTTTAAGTAATAGATGAATAAAATAATAGATTTCTCCCAGTTGACAATACGTCGGTTGGAAGAAGGAGATAACATAGAATCGTTCAATTGCGGTGACACCGACTTGAACGATTTTATTTTGAATGAAGCTCCTTTGTATTATAATACATTATTGGCCGTTAGTTATATTGCGAAGATTAGTGATAAAGTTGTTGCTTACTTTAGTTTGGCTAATGATCGTGTATCTTTAGGGGATTTTGAAAGTAAAACAGATTTTAATAAATTCAGGAAACATCGTTTTGTTAATGAAAAACGATTGAAAAGTTATCCTGCGGTAAAGGTGTGTCGTTTTGCTGTGGATGAAAACTATGCTGGAACAGGTATCGGAACTGTATTAATGGATTTTATAAAAGCGTATTTTCTTCAAAATAATAAAACTGGATGTCGTTTTGTAACAGTTGATGCTTATATAAAGGCAATACCTTTTTATGAAAGAAATAGTTTTCTCCCATTACTGCCCAATGATGACGATGAGCATACCCGTTTATACTATTTTGACCTCTTTGATTATAAAGATATTTTGTAGCTATTATTAAAAGTTTATTTATTCATGATGATACGGCCCTCCATTCAATATAGTCATCGCCCGATAAATCTGCTCAACGAATATCAGCCGGATCATCTGATGTGAGAAAGTCATCTTGGACATTGAAATCTTTTCGTGTGCCACTTGATAAACTTTTTCAGAAAAGCCATAAGGCCCTCCGATAATGAATACCAGTCGTTTGTTGACCGTGTTCATTTTTCGCTTCATATATTCGGCAAACTCCAGAGAACGCATTTCTTTTCCGTGCTCATCAAGCAATACCACCACGTCACCCGGTTGAAGAGCTTTCAGTATTAGTTCTCCTTCTTTTTCTTTCTGCACTTCCATTGAAAGACTCTTGGTGTTTTTCAGTTCGGGAATCACTTCCATATCAAAAGTGATATAGCGTTTGGTGCGCTGGATATAGTCATTGATGGCAGTTATATAGTGTTGTTCTACGGTTCGTCCTACGACGAGCAGGGTTGTTTTCATACGTCTACAATTCTGATTATTGCACAAAAATAGGCATTTTTTATGTTATTCTGCAATTAATGCTTACCTTTGCCTATCATTAGTTGAAAGTTTAAGCCTTTAAACTACAACTTAAAAGCTTGTATTTATGAAAAAACGAGTGCTCGTAGGAATGGCCACTTTGCTTCTTTCTCTCTCGTTGCTGATGGCACAAGAGATACCGGCAGGAGTGATAACGGCATTTAAAAGAGGAAGCTCGCAAGAGCTAAGTAAGTATATGGGGGACAAGGTAAACTTGGTGCTCCAAGGTCGCTCGACAAGCGTTGACAAGCAGAAAGCAACAGCTATGATGCAGGAATTCTTTACGGAGAATAAAGTCAGCGGATTTAACGTGAACCATCAGGGAAAACGAGATGAATCGAGTTTCGTTATCGGTACGTTGGCTACTACTAATGGGAACTTTCGTGTGAACTGCTTCCTGAAAAAAGTGCAGAATCAATGTTTAATACATCAAATAAGAATTGACAAAATCAATGAATAAGGAAAAAGAACTGATCGACAAGTTGATCGATCTTGCTTTTGCAGAAGATATAGGTGATGGCGATCATACCACCCTTTCATGTATTCCCGCTACGGCAATGGGAAAATCAAAATTGCTTATCAAAGAAGCCGGTGTGTTGGCTGGTATCGAAGTGGCTAAAGAAATCTTCAACCGTTTTGATCCTACCATGAAAGTGGAAGTGTTTATCAATGACGGAACAGAAGTGAAGCCGGGTGATGTAGCAATGGTAGTGGAAGGAAAAGTGCAATCTTTACTTCAAACCGAACGCCTGATGTTGAACGTGATGCAGCGTATGAGCGGCATTGCAACAATGACCCGTAAATATGCAAAGGTATTGGAAGGAACAAATACCCGTGTGCTTGATACCCGCAAAACAACTCCCGGTATGCGTATCCTCGAAAAAATGGCAGTGAAAATCGGTGGCGGAGTAAACCATCGTATTGGTTTGTTCGACATGATTCTTCTGAAAGACAATCATGTGGACTTTGCCGGAGGTATCGACAAAGCCATCACCCGTGCCAAAGAATATTGCAAGGAAAAAGGCAAAGACCTGAAAATAGAAATAGAAGTCCGCAGCTTCGACGAACTGCAGCAAGTTCTTGATCTCGGCGGAGTAGACCGCATCATGTTTGATAACTTCACTCCCGAAATGACAAAGAAAGCAGTAGAGATGGTAGCAGGCAAATACGAAACCGAATCTTCGGGTGGTATCACCTTTGATACTCTCCGTGAGTATGCCGAATGTGGCGTAGACTTCATCTCTGTAGGAGCTTTGACTCATTCAGTGAAAGGACTGGACATGAGTTTCAAAGCGTGCTGATTTTTTTTCACCACAGAGGACACAGAGTACACAGAGGATTTACATTTATTTTGTAGGAATAATTTCCTATCATTGTTCTTCTGTGTACTCTGTGTCCTCTGTGGTGAATCGTATCCTTTAACTTCTTTTAGCAATATTCCTTGCAGCATTCCTCAAACTCTTGCGTCTAATGAGTAAACGACGCAGACATACGTTCGATTTTAAAAAAAGTAATTGACTTTGGAAAACGAGATAGAACTGATAAAGGGCTGTCGGGCAGGAAAGGATTCAGCCCGAAAGGAACTTTACACTCTCTATTCCAAGCAGATGCTGGCGGTATGTTTCCGCTATACGGGCGATATGGATGCGGCGCACGATGTACTGCATGACGGTTTCATCAAGATTTTTACCAACTTTTCGTTCCGGGGTGAGTCTTCACTTTGTACATGGATTACCCGGGTGATGGTTACTCAATCACTCGATTTCCTGCGACGGGAGAAACGAGTCAGCCAGTTGGTAGTGCATGAAGAGCAGCTTCCCGATATACCGGATATATCGGATTCGGGAGGAGGGGCTGGAATCTCCGAAGAGCAGTTGATGGCGTTTATTGCCGAATTGCCGGATGGTTGCCGAACCGTTTTCAACCTTTATGTGTTTGAAGAGAAATCGCACAAGGAGATAGCCAAGATGCTTCATATTAAAGAGCATTCATCTACTTCGCAGTTGCACCGGGCCAAATATTTGTTAGCAAAAAGAATTAAAGAGTATAGGAATCATGAAGAAAGAAAATGATGAAATAACCGATCTGTTTCGCACGCGTCTCGCTGATGCCGGGATGAGTGTACGGGATGGCTTTTGGGAAGAGCTCTCGCAGGAAATTCCTGTGGCTTGCCAGCATCGTCGTCGGATTCTGCTCTTCCGTGTGGCGGCTGCGGCATCTGTATTGCTCGTTTTGGCAGCCTCGTCGGCTACTTTCTTGTATTTCTCTCCAAAGGAAGAAATGGAAGAAGCATTTACAAAGATAGCCGTGACGAATGGGGGACAGATGGATGGAGATGGAATACGCGTCAATCAGTTGCCGTTGCCGGTAGAACCGGTGTTGCCGAAACCGGCTCCGAAATCTTACGGTATGCTGTCGCAATATACAGAGGAAGAAGATTCTCTTTCTATCACTTTCTCCATGTCGTTTTCTTTTTCTTCCACTACTTCTACAGGAAATGGCAACCTATATGGCAATCAGGGGCATAATGGTTATTGGCAGGCAACAAACGGTCATACAGAATCATCTGTTGCTCCGGAAGAACAATCGAATGTCAATATGTCTCAACCCAAAGCAGTGAAAAAGCATCGTTGGGCGATGAAAGTTCAAGTGGGTACAGCACTTCCGGCAGATAACGGTACTTATAAAATGCCGGTTTCCGCAGGGGTGACGGTAGAACGTAAGTTGAACGATTTTCTCGGCATAGAAACCGGACTGCTCTATTCGAACCTCCGTTCTGCAGGGCAACACTTGCATTATTTGGGAATCCCCGTTAAAGTGAACGTGACGTTGGTAGATACGAAGAAAATCGACCTTTACGCTACTGTGGGAGGAATAGCCGATAAATGTATAGCCGGTGCACCGGACAACAGTTTTAAAGAAGAACCTATCCAGCTGGCAGTGACTGCCGGTATTGGAATCAACTATAAGATTAATGACCGACTTGCTGTTTTTGCCGAACCCGGAGTTTCGCATCATTTCAAGACAGATTCGAAATTAGCTACGGTACGAACGAAACGGCCGACTAATTTTAATTTACTTTGCGGACTTCGCATGACGTATTAATCCTTATGAAAATGAAAAAAACACTACTAATGCTGTGGATGGCTGTTTGCCTGATCGTATCCTTTACAGGATGCACCAGCGAAGAAATGGATTATAACAATCCGGATGTTGCTCTTTTTGTGAAGCAATTGAAGTCGGGTACGTACAAGATGAAGAATGAAAAAGGGGTGGTGGAGGTTCCTCATTTCACGGAAGAGGATATCCCCGAACTTTTAAAATATGCAGAAGATCTGACTATTATCCCTTCTTTTCCGTCGGTTTATAATATGAACAACGGTAAGATTCGGTTGGGTGAGTGTATGCTTTGGGTGATTGAATCTATCCGTCAGGGCACACCTCCGTCATTAGGTTGCAAAATGGTATTGGCGAATGCTGAAAATTATGAAGCAATCTATTTCCTGACCGATGAGGAAGTACTCGATGCAGCCGCTTGTTATCGTAGTTGGTGGGAAGAACGCCAATATCCGAAAACGAGATGGACAATTGATCCGTGTTACGATGAGCCGCTTTGTGGATCGGGTTATCGTTGGTGGTAATAAAGGGGGAGGAGCCTTCGGAAAGTAAAAAATAGGAAACATTCATGTGGGAACATTTGTTTGTATCAGTAGTCTTTTGCTGCTGACAGGGGGATTGTTACGCTCAAAAGATAGCCTCTTATATGTGCAAATGTATATGAAGTGCTCCGAAATATAGGTAATGAAAGAGTAAAAAGGATGGATGGATTAAAACGGTTTATAACAACGATGGCACTGTGCCTGACCGCTGTATTTGCATATTCGCAAGTATGGACGGCGCAAGATTCTTTGCATTTGAAGAAATTGCTGGAGAGTGACCAGGAGTTGCATTTAAATATGGATGCTGTGAAGTCGATTGATTTCGGAAGCGCAGTGGGTACTCCCCGGATGTCGGAGGAGAAAAGCTGGATGATGCCTGACGAATCGCTTCCTGAAGCGTTGCCTAAACCGAAAGTGATGTTGACTTTGATGCCATATAAAGCGAATACCCGCTATAACTGGGATCCCATCTATCAGAAGAAGATAAAGATCGATAAAAATACCTGGCGGGGTGATCCTTTCTACGAGATACGCCATCAAAGATCTTATTCAAACTGGGCACGCAATCCGATGGCAAAGGGAATGCGTAAGTCGTTGGATGAGATACAGGCGAGTGGGGTGCGTTTCCGTCAGTTGGGTGAACGTGCTAACGGAATGATGGTGAACACAGTAGTGATGGATGCACCTATTCCCTTGTTTGGTGGGAGTGGAGTGTATATCAATGGTGGAACTATCGGCGGACTTGACCTGATGGCTGTCTTTACAAAAGATTTCTGGAATAAGACGGGACGGGACAACCGTGCCCGCACATTGGAAGTGTTGAGAACTTATGGAGACTCTACCACTGTGTTGATAAATAAACCAATCGAACAGATTGCCCGTTGAAGGCGTTATAATGATGTGTTGATGTAGCAATGCGCTAATGTACTGACTAGAGAATGTTTGTAATTGAATAATTAGTATATTTGTGTGTTGTTATGTTGGCGCATTGTTATATAGCTCTGTCGCTATTATTGGTATCTTAGTATATTAACACATAGATAAATTATTGGTTATGAATAGAATTACTTCTCTTCTGGGTATTCAGTATCCTATTATTCAAGGTGGTATGGTGTGGTGCAGCGGTTGGCGTCTTGCTTCTGCTGTGAGCAATGCCGGTGGACTGGGATTGATCGGTGCCGGTTCTATGCATCCGGAGACTTTACGCGAGCATATCCGTAAATGTAATGCGGCCACGAAACTGCCTTTTGGTGTAAACATTCCTTTGATGTATCCCCAGATAGAAGAGATTATGAATATTGTGGTGGAAGAGGGAGTGAAGATTGTTTTTACCTCTGCCGGAAATCCGAAAACGTGGACTGGGTGGTTGAAAGAGCGTGGAATAACGGTTGTTCATGTTGTTTCTTCTTCCCGTTTTGCTGTAAAATGTGAGGAGGCTGGAGTAGATGCGGTAGTGGCAGAAGGGTTCGAAGCCGGAGGGCATAATGGACGTGAAGAAACAACGACTTTCTGTTTGATTCCCGCTGTACGTGAGGCTACAACATTACCTTTGATAGCCGCAGGAGGTGTTGGCACAGGAGAAGGAATACTGGCTGCTATGGTGTTGGGAGCCGAAGGTGTACAGATAGGAACCCGTTTTGCTCTTACTGAAGAGAGTTCAGCGAGTCCGGTATTTAAAGATTATTGCTTGAGTCTCGGTGAAGGGGATACTAAGTTGTTGTTAAAAAAGCTGGCTCCGACGCGTTTGGTAAAGAATGCTTTCCGCGAAGCAGTGGAGAAGGCTGAAGATAGTGGTGCTAGTGCAGAAGAATTGAGAACTTTATTAGGACGGGGGCGTGCTAAAAAAGGAATCTTCGAAGGTGATCTGGAAGAAGGGGAATTGGAGATCGGACAAGTTTCGGCAATCATATCCCGTCGGCAGTCTGTGGCAGAAGTAATGGACGAATTGGTAGCGGCTTATCAACGGGCGGCAAAGAAAGATTGTTTATTTTAAAGATATAGCTCACCACAGAGTAATACAAAGTCTTGTAGAATTTTTTTTAAAAGGTCATCAATCGATGGCGTAAGACATTGAGATGGTCTTATTTTGAAAAAGAAAAAACTCTGTAAGACTTTGTGTTACTGTATGGTGAAAATGCATAGTTATAGGCTGATAGGATCGTACTTTAAACCAAATACATCGGCTACGGCCTTATAAACGACTTTTCCTTCTACGATATTTAATCCGAGTGCTAATGCTGGATTCTCTTTGCAGGCTTTTTTCCATCCCTTATTTGCTAAAGCGATCACATAGGGGAGGGTAGCATTGGTCAGTGCAAGGGTGGAAGTGTAAGGTACAGCTCCCGGAATATTAGCTACTGCATAATGCACGATTCCATCTACAATATAGGTCGGTGCACTGTGAGTGGTCGGGTGAGAGGTCTCGAAGCATCCTCCCTGATCGATTGCTACATCTACTAATACTGTGCCGGGCTGCATCATTGAAAGCATCTCTTTGGTAATCAAATGTGGTGCTTTATCACCGGGAATCAGTACAGAGCCGACAACTAAATCAACATCCGGCAATTCTTTCCTGATTCTTAGTTCGGATGCGTACAATGTCTTTACATTCTTCGGCAGTGTCTCGCTCAAATAGCGCAGACGTGCCAGATTTATATCTGTAATAGTGACATCTGCCCCCATTCCAGCAGCCATTTGTGCGGCATTGCTACCTACAACTCCACCTCCTAAAATTAATACTTTAGCTGGTTTAACACCTGGTACACCTCCCAAAAGGATACCTTTTCCGCCTTGCGGTTTTTCCAGAAAACGGGCGCCTTGCTGGATAGACATACGTCCGGCAACTTCACTCATAGGAATTAATAAAGGTAATGAGTGGTCTGCTTCTTCTACAGTTTCATAAGCCAGGCATATTGATTTGTTGGAGAGCATGGCGAGGGTTAACTCCCGGTCGGAAGCAAAATGGAAATAAGTGAATAGTAACTGTCCTTTTCTGATTAAGTTATATTCGGTGACTATCGGTTCTTTCACCTTTACAATCATCTCGGCAGTGGCGTAAATGTCTTCTATTGTTGGCAGGATATGTGCGCCGACAGCTTGATATGCTTCATCCGGAAAACCGCTATTTATTCCCGCTGTATGTTGGATAAATACCCGATGCCCTTGTTTTACCACTTCGGCCACTCCTGAAGGTGTCATGCCTACACGGTTCTCATTGTTTTTGATTTCCTTTGGTACTCCGATAATCATAATGTTACGTATTAAAGATTTAACATGTTCGAATGTACAAAAAATCCCCTTACGTTGTTATTCGTAAGGGGATGTTTTAGAACAGAATGCCTCGCGTGTTGAGATGAATAAATGCGTAGAGTGGTTGTTTTATAGACATTCACTGCCCTGCTTGTTGATTTTCATGCTTTTTCCATAGAGACCCACTCGAGCTATGTTGTTATAAAAGGGTTCTGCAATATCGTACTTAAAAGGAAGTACTTCTTGGTTGTCTTTGTTTATATACCCCCACTTGGACGACTGACTTTCAATACAGACAGCAGCCAATCCTTCAGAGAAAGAGCATCCATTATCATATTCCAGGGGAATGACAACTTCTCCTTTCTTGTTAATGAATCCTATCTTGTTGTGTAGCGAGACGAGAGCTAATCCTTCCGCGAATTGTTCTATTTGACTGTAAGTCGGTGGAAGAATGTAGTTTCCTTGTCTGTCAATCAGTCCCCATAATCCATCGTGGCATACACGTGCGCATTCTTGCTCAAACGAGTGAGCGGCTGCGTACTTAAACGGAATCTGTACCTGTCCGGTATGGTCGATGAATCCGTATTGGGAATTGAGTATTACCATTCCTAATCCTTCTTTAAAAGAGAAAGCCCGTTCATACATTAGAGGGATGACAACGTCATATCCTTTATTGATGTATCCCCATTGGATTTTTCCTTTAACCGGAGCCAATCCTTCAGAGAAACGGCCAATTGCCGAAAAGCGCTTTTTCTTATTAGCTACCCCATAAGCTAAAAAAGAAGCAAAGAACTTTGTAATAGTGTTGCTCATTTTTCTTGATTGTTTGTGCGGTAAGCGTCCGGATACCATATATATACAAGAGAAGCGTGGACGTCGTTAGTTCATTCTATTCAAGGCTCTGGTAAGCCCAACAGTGAATGAACAACAGAGTCCACGCCCTTGCATATAACAAAGACGTGAACGCTTAGTTGTCATTACCCCACTGTTGATGAATTTACCAGATTCTGAATAGGGATAATATTCTAAACGCTTCTACGTTATTAATCGTAATAAGTCGCTACAAAGATACGGATTTCTTGTTAAAGAACAATATTTTGAGGGATAAAGATTTTGCGATGGTCAATATCTGTAAGAGGAGGATGTGGAGATGGTAAATGAGATATTTTGAAATAAAAAACTCCTTTTGCATTCTCATTTGCAAAAGGAGTTTGATATTATTTTGTGTAAGACTTGAATATTTTTAAGAATTTACTTCATTAAATTGGGATTGGCATTAGTAGCGCTTAATGGAATGCGTAATGTGTAGCGAGCATCATCTTGCTCTAAAACGATAGTTTGTCCACTGTTCAATACTTTTTCGATTCTTGGTCGGGTAGTGCGACGTAAGTCGAACCAGCGATGACCTTCAAATGCTAGTTCGCGAGCACGTTCATTTAAGATTTCAGTGATTAAATCGTTTTGACTCATATTATCTATTTGGTCTTTTTTCTGTATATATCCTGCTGGGGTATATCTCTTTTCCATTAGTTGTAATAAGCGGCTACGCGCTTCAGGTAATTTGTTTAGATGGGCAGCAGCCTCAGCTGCATTCAGGTAGAGTTCACTAGTACGGAAACTGCATTTGTATTCACTGGTTCCATTGGTTTTTGTAATGGGGTAATTTCCGTCACTGTTTGCGGTAGCAAAATAGTGGGCTGGACGGAGATCATCATTTGGAGTGAACATCTGTACAAATGCTGGTGTAGCTAAAGATGCTCTCAATCTAGTTGTAATGTATGCATTTTCGTAGGCGTTAATGGATTCTACAGACTTGTATTGATTGGGGAGAAGGAAGTCTGGGGTATTATAGTCTTCTAATGTTGATTGTTGTGCTAATACACGTTCTGCGTTATCATATGCTGCCTGCCATTCACCCATATAGAGACGTGTGCGTGATTCGAATGCATCTACTGCAATAGTTGTGAAACGGTAATTATAGCCAGTTTCCCATTCCTTTTGGTTCATGAGTTTACGCGCATTTTCAATGTCTGAAAGGATAGACGTGTAGATTTCCCCTACTGTATTGCGTGTTGGGAGCTCTTCCAAATCAAGTGTCAGTTTTAATGGTATAGCCTTCGTATCTAGGGCTCCATTTTTAGTATACGGCTGTCCATAAAGATTAACTAGGATGAAGTGCATATAGCCTCTCATAAAATAAGCTTCTCCTACTAGTTGGTTGATATCTTCCTGACTGCCTTCACTGATTTCATCTTTCTTATCTATTATAGCATTAGCATAATAAATATTTTCGTAATAAGCGCTCCAGGCAAATTCGACACTGGAGGGATTGTCAGCAACCCACTTTTCAATATCGCCATAGTCACTCTGATCCTGATTATCATTTCTGATGGTAATATCTCCTGTGCGCATATCACAAAGACTTCCGTCTGCTGATGTTTGGGCATAAGCGGTAGTTATAAGAGCTCTGTATTCTTCCAGAGTATTGGGAATCACCTTTCCTGTAGGTTGTATATCTAGAAAATTGCTGCATGAGGTCATTAGTAGCCCTCCTGTGAGCATGAAAACAATATATATATATTTAATCTTGTTCATATTCGCTATTCTTCTAATTTAAAAGTTAAGACTGAGGTTGAATGTTATTGATTTGGCTACTGGTGTGGAATAGAGATTTCCCATTGATTCCGGATCCATGTAGTTTTTGTAGCTGGAGCCGAATACAAATAAGTTACGTCCCTCTACTGCAACAGTCGCTCCGTTAATGCTAAATTTGCGTAACCATTCCTGTGGCACTGTGTATGCCAGACGTAGGTTTTGGAGCCGCACATAGCTAAGTCGTTTCACCCACAAATCGAGATTTTTGTAAAGCGCAACTTCATTTCCGAAAAGATAATAGTCTGCGGGATAATTATTTCGGTTGAGAAGGGCTGGAAGCTTTCCGTTATGATTATTTTCGGTCCATCGGTTAAGGATATCACGGTTTGTATTATGTCCCGGATCGAAGTCTACAATGTCGTATGACGGATTAGTACGGATATGGGCTCCCAAGTTATAAGCAAAGTTGAGGTTTAACTCCCAGTTGCGGTAGGTTAAGGTATTGATAAAACCTCCAGTAAAAGGAGCATCGCTCGTACCGGCATATTCATATAGATCTCTGGCGAACTCGGGATCTGTATTGTAAGAATAGAAACCATATCCGGTATCGTCATACATATCAAAGAGTTCTTCAACAGTAACAGCTTTGTCACTTCCTTTCGGATAGATACGTATACGTCCAGTTTCGGGATCCACATCACTTCTGATGGCAAAGATAGAACCCACCGGATTTCCTTCAAGTCCAGGTGTTTTGCTTGTTGAAGCTGTTCGGTCTTTCAATACTTTATTATAGTTATAGGCAAAGTTGAATGTAGTGTACCAAGAAAAATTTTGGGTAGTAATATTGCGTGTTTGCAGGTTTACTTCCAATCCTTTGTTTTCCATACTTGCCCAGTTAATAGTCATGCTACTGAATCCATTTTCTAGAGGCAAGTTTTTAATGCCGATAAGATCTGTTCCTTTTCGGTAATAGTAGTCCACACTAAGGTTGATGGCAGATTTAAATATAGAAAAATCGATGCCGATATTGTATGAAGCTGTTTTTTCCCACCGTAACTTGTCATTAGGAGCACTGGAAATGATAATATTGCTTTCTGAATTGCCAGGCAGTACTTCTATGTTTTTGTAGTCACCAACGAGGAATGGAGAGGTGTTCTTATCAATGTTACCTTGCAAGCCATAGGATAATCGTAAAGCCAGATTATCCATCCAACCTTTTGTGGCGGACTTCAAGAAAGGTTCATTGGAGAGGCGCCACAATCCGCTGACGGAGTAAATAGGCAAAAAACGATATTTCTTATCTACGCCAAAAAGATCTGAGCCGTCCATACGAATGCTTGCTCCTAGCGTATAGCGATTCATAAGGGTATAAGAGCCGTTGGCATAAAATGAAGCGAAAGCATTTTCAATGTAACTTTCTGAATGTAATGGGAAGTTTTTTACATCTTCATCATTTCTGAAATAGATAGGCTTTGTTGTAAGCGTTTTGGGGTCGTATCCGTATGCATTAGAGGCTAGTGATTCATACCAGTTCTTACGTATTTCTGAACCAGCCATCACTTGTACTTCATGAATTTCCCCAAAAGATTGATTCCATTCTCCTTGAACTTTCCAGGTGATTTGTGAAGTTGTAGAGTTGTTTATTTTATGTATGCCTCCTTCCGGGAGAATATTTCCAGTATCTGTGATATCTCGTAAGTAACGCATAGAGAACGTTTGGTCGCCAATGTATTGTTCCTGATCTGCTTGTTCCCATTGCAAGCCTACTTGAGACGTCAGTTTCCAGTGGTCATTAAAGCGTAAATCAGCGTTAAAAATAGCATTGATTGCTGTTGTCAGCGTTTCTTTATTTGTATTGTTACGTTCCTCAAAGATATTGAATCCTTGTTTAAGGTTAGGTGTGTTACTGGTTGATATATCATAGTCGTATGTGTAGTTTCCTTCTGCATCGTATGGTTCCATGTATGGGTTGGCTGTACGTGCGTAGTAAATAGGGTTAGCGTAACCTTTTTTGTCAGTTACGAAATTGCTGTTCTTCCGTCGGTTGGCAAAAAGTGAAATACCAAGTTTTAACATACGGTTTGCTTGATATGATGTTTTACTTGTCAGGTTAAAACGGCTCATGCTTACACCGGGCACGTTACCATCTTCTTTTGAATAGCCAAGTGAGTTATAGTATGTTACTTTTTCACCTCCTCCCGAAATGCTGAAATTGTATTCTTGGGTGAAGGCATCTCTAAATAAAATATCATTCCAATCAGTGTTGATCGTTTTCAATCTGTTAATAGCATTCTGAGCTTCAATGGTCAAACCATCCCAACCTTTTTCCTGATAAGTGTCTAGTAAATCGTATTGTTTTAGGATAGACGCTACGCCTCCTTTTTGATAGAAAGCAGGGATACCGAATAATGCATCGCCAGGTTCTTTCATTAACTCTAATTCAAGATTTACTTTTTCCTGTGAGTTGAGTAGGTTTAATCGTGAAGTATCCAGATTGGGAGTGTAAGTTAATCGTGTGTTGAAATTGATGACAGGTTTTCCTGTTCTTCCCCGTTTAGTAGTTACTACGATGACTCCGTTTGCTGCACGTGCACCATATATGGCAGTAGCGGCAGCGTCTTTTAGAATCGTGATACTTTCAATATCGTTTGGGCTTATACCGGCAATAGATGATTGCTTGATGTCAACAATGTTATTGGCTTCGTCACCCAGATCAGGAATATCAGTCCCTTCCAAAGGTATTCCATCCAATACCCATAGCGGGTCTTGTGTTCCATTCAAAGAAGCTGTACCACGGATACGAATACGTGCAGGAGCTCCTGGTGCACCGGAAGTTGTCGTTACAGCCACACCGGCGATTTGTCCGGCTAATGCTTGGTCGATACTTTTTGCTGCGCCTACCATTCCGTCTGTAACGTCTACTTTAGCAATAGCAGCAGTCAGTTTACGACGTTCCAGTTCTTGATAACCAGTTACTACTACGTCTCCTAATGTGTGTGATGAAGCTTGAAGGACAATACGATAAGTATCTTTTCCAGCTTGCAACACGATATTTTGTTCTTCAAAACCTATATAACTACAATGTAGTCTGGTCACCTTTTCCGGAATGGAAATGGAGAATTTGCCATCCATATCAGTGATAGTACCTAGAGAAGTCTGTGATACTCCAGCTTTTTTCAAATCGTCTGCATTAACATATACAGAAGCACCGATTAGAGGTTCATTGTCTTCACCGGATATAACGACTCCGGTGATTGTGCGATTTGCAGCGTTGGCTGTAGCCAGCGTGCTAACAAGAAAACATATAAGAACGTATAAGTATTTTTTTCTCATCAATATAGATTGTTAAAGTGATTGATTTTGTTTTATTTGATTCCCAAAGCTGTATTGATACGTAGAATCATGTCTTCATAATGATAGCGTGCAGCAGTATCAGAAGTGCCGAGGCGGTTCTGCAACAATTTCTTGATACGTAATAGCTCTCCACGTTTCACCGAGATAGCATCAGAAATACGGTTGAGCTGACTGCCGTAGAAGTTGAGCACACGTGGAGCACCCATTCGGTCTTCCTGGCGAAGTGCCCGTTGTTCAGCTGCATAACAACTACAGAAAGGAGTAGCATGGTCAAGCAGAAAATGCTCGTTTGCAATCTTCTTGTTGATTTTTACAGCTTCGGGTTCTGCGGCTGCTGTAAGTAATGCATCGAGGAAGTTTTTCTGCAAAGAACGTTCCATAACATTGGGGATGCCACCACGTTCGGTAATACCGAAAATGTTTTTATGAAGTCCGTCCATAAGCTCCACTACTGTAAAGGCTTTCTTTCCGTTGACAGATTCATTCTCTATCATACGCATCAAACGAGTGTTGCCTAGTAAATCCCAAAGGATATAGGCTTGGGCGTTCTTTAAAATTTGCGTAGGAGCATTCTCCTGTTTTCCGATTGGAGTGTTGCGGAGCAGATAGGTATATTGTCCTACTTCCGTGTCAAACAGCCATTTAGGATATGTCAATACTTCATCCATCAAGAATTTTAATGAAGCTTCTTGTTTCTCTTTCTCAACGAATGTATAAGTCTTGACACCGTCTCCTACAATTGTATTTTCAATATAGATACCACCGATGTTGGCAAGTACATGATATAAGTAGTTGTTCCACTGGTTGATAACTGCGTAGTAGAGACGCGACGCTTCTTCGTAAGTTTGTCCCTTTTCTCCGGTAGTAGTCCATTGAAGAATTTGTGGAACGATACGTTTCAGGTTTTCGATACCATATAAAGAAGAACGAACCGGATCATCACCCAGATCTTCGTTCTGTGCGCGTGGATCTACCGCGTCACGTACGTCCTGCGCTTCACTATACTTATAAAGACGATCGGTATGCTTACTCAAGAAATCGAATAAAATATCTTTTTCTTCTTCCGGAGTATTCTTTCCGTACCAACGATAGCCATATTCGATAGCAAACATATCATAAGGACCGATGTGCGGAGAAAGAACTTTTACGCCATCTCCAGGCTGTGCAATATAATTGAATCGTGCATAATCCATGATAGATGAAGCGGTAGAATTCATTCTGGAAGTGAATGCTTCGGAACGTAATGAATCCGTCGGGAAAGCCCATGATCCCATCATATTGTGACGGAGTCCCAATGAGTGGCCTACCTCATGGCAAGCAACGAACCGGATGGCATCTCCCATTAAAGCATCGGGTAATTGCACATTGCGTGCTTCCGGACACACAGTTCCAGTTTGCACAGTGATCCATTCGCGTACCATAGAAAGCACATTGTGCCACCACATAATATCAGCTTCCAGAATTTCTCCGGAACGTGGATCTAACAGGGAAGGTCCCATTGCATTTTTCTTTTCTGAAGCAGCGTAAGTCAGTACCGAGTAATTGACATCGTCCATGTCTACATGCATACTGTCTGTGATTTCCTTGGCGATAATCGCGTTCTTGAAACCAGCTTTTTCGAAAGCAATCTGCCAGTCCTCGATACCTTTTTTAATGTACGTACGCCATTGGTAAGGTGTTGAATTATCAATGTAGAATACGATTGGCTTGGCAGGTTCCACAAGCTGACCTTTCAGATAAGCCTCCCGGTCTTCCGGTTTGGGCTCCATACGCCAGCGAGTGATATACTGTGTTTTATCCGTACCCTGTTGTGCATCACTAAAACTCAATAACGGATTAGTGAAATAACCGACTTTCTGATTGTCGAATCGTCCCATCATCGGTTTTTCGGGCAACAAGAGAATAGAAGAACTAACTTCCACCGTCACATAAACAGTGGTAGTTCCTTCTGTAACTCTGGTGGTCAACTCGGAAGTTGCCACGACATTGTTTGAAAAGGATTTGATGGATAAAATACGTGATAAGTTCTTGATAGCCGAAGTACCCAGATTGATATTAGTAAATACATTATTAATACTGGTTTCAGTACCGTCATAAATATCATTCACCTTGATTACTAATGCAGTAGAATCTGCGTTAATCGCTTCGATTTTGAATGCGGCAATCAACGGAGAGATAAAATTATCCTTTACCGAACGGAAGATAGCATCCGTTTGGGGGGCCAGAGGTAATGGGCGTTGTTGTCGTAGCATTAGTTTGCCCGTAGCTTTATCCCATTCCATGCAAACCATCTGATTCTCGTAGTTTACTCCACGGTTTACACCTGCATCATTAAGTTCGGCAGGAACTCGCTGCAGTTTGTTGACAACTAATAAATCACGTCCCAAAAGTGAGGTCGGAATTTCAAAATAATAGTCATTCTTCTTTTGGTGTACAGCAAACATTCCTTTCGTTGTTTTACTGTCTTCCACTAATTTTTCGTAGTCGCTTTTACTCTTCTCTTCTTTCTCTTCTGGTTTCTTCTTTTTCTTTTTAAACCAACTCAGATTTTCTGTAGCGGGGGTAGTTGCAAATGCCGAGAGCGCTTCTCCACTCAGCAATATACATGCAATGACCGCTGCCATTACTTTTACATACATTCTCATTGAGTCACTAACTTTTAATTATAATTAAAAAACGGCTACAAAAGTACTAATATTAATAACATAATGACTACTGATTTGCAATGAATATAACATTAAAAAGAAATATTAACTAGAATCAAAGTTCATCATTCTTCCCGGATATTTCATAGTTTAGTGGGAATAGTGTACATTTGCGGGAGTAAAAAAGTGAATGGAATGATGAGACGATATATCACAGCTTTGATGCTGGCTTGCTGCATCGGAGGGTATGGACAAGAGAAAAAGCAAGCTACCTTTGTGCCTCCTTTTGACTTTCCTCTTACATTGAGTGGAAACTTTGGCGAAATCCGCTCCAATCACTTCCATGGCGGGCTGGATTTTAAAACAGGCGGAGTGATCGGTAAACCCGTCCGTGCTCTTGCTGATGGCTATATTTCACGTATTCGTGTCACGAATGGATCGGGATATGTACTTGATGTCTGCTACCATAATGGTTATTCAACTATCAACCGTCACTTGAGCGGTTTTGTTTCTCCCATTGCCGAAAGGGTGGAGAAACTTCAATATGAAGAAGAGAACTGGGAAGTGGAGATTGTTCCCGAACCGGGAGAATATCCGGTAAAAGGAGGTCAGCAGATTGCATGGAGCGGCAATACCGGATATTCGTTCGGCCCACATCTTCATCTGGATGTGTTTGAAACGGAATCGGGAGATTATATTGACCCTATGCCTTTTTTCCAGTCGAAAATAAAAGATACGCGTGCTCCGAAAGCTGACGGCATCCTATTTTTTCCGCAACCGGGCAAAGGAGTGGTGGATGGAAAGCAGGAGAATAAAACGATTCTTCCCAATAGCGAACGTCCTGTGGAAGCATGGGGAGTGATAGGACTGGGCATCAAGGCATACGATTACATGGATGGCGTAAGTAACCATTACGGAGTCTATTCTGTGGTGCTCACGGTAGATGGGAATGAAATATTTCGCAGCACCGTAGATCGTTTCTCGCAGGAAGAAAACCGGATGATTAACTCTTGGACGTATGGACAATATATGAAATCTTTTATTGATCCGGGGAATACGTTGCGTCTGCTGAAAGCGTCGAATGATAATCGTGGTCTGGTGACGATTGACGAGGAACGGGATTATCAGTTCTTATATACATTGAAAGATGCTTTCGGAAACACTTCCAACTATCGTTTTACCGTACGGGGCCGGAAGCAGCCGGTTGAACCATTGAATCATCGGGAGAAATATTATTTCACCTGGAATAAGACTAATTATTTGCAAGAACCGGGATTGAGCCTGGTTATTCCGAAAGGAATGTTGTATGACGATGTCCCCCTCAATTATCAGATGAAGGCGGATAGTGGTGCCGTTGCTTTTACTTATCAACTGAATGATAAGACGGTTCCATTGCATGCAGCTTGTGAACTTTGTATCGGGTTGCGTAGAAAGCCGGTTGCCGATACGACCAAATATTATGTAGCCCGTATCACTCCGAAGGGAGGAAAATACAGCATAGGCGGAAAATATGAAGACGGATACATGAAGGCGGCTATCAGGGAGCTGGGAACTTATACTGTTGCTATCGACACCATTCCGCCGGAGATTATTCCTGTCAATAAGAACCAGTGGGGAAGAAACGGAAAGATTGTCTATCGGTTGAAAGATCAGGGGGCGGGAATTGCTTCCTATCGTGGAACGATTGATGGTAAGTATGCACTTTTCGGACGCCCTAATATTGTGAAATCGTACTGGGAATGCGTACTTGATCCGAAACACGTGAAGAAGGGCGGAAAGCATACTGTCGAGTTCACAGTGACCGATGGATGTGGAAATGAAACGGTGGCTCGTGAAAGTTTTGTTTGGTAAATTATTAAAAGTGAATCATATATTTATGAAAAGAAGAATTATTCTTTGTGCTGCCGTATTTATGGCGGCTGTGGCGAACACTTTCGCCTGCACTAACCTGATTGTCGGAAAGAATGCGTCTGCCGATGGTTCGACAATCGTTTCCTATTCTGCCGACTCGTATGGCCTGTTCGGAGAACTTTATCATTATCCGGCTGCTACCTACCCGAAGGGAACGATGTTGAAAGTGTATGAATGGGATACCGGCAAGTATCTGGGAGAAATAGAGCAGGCACGTCAGACTTACAATGTAGTCGGTAATATGAATGAATATCAGGTTACGATTGGTGAGACTACTTTCGGCGGACGTCCGGAACTGGCGGATTCTACAGGGATTATTGATTACGGAAGTCTGATTTATATTGGTTTGCAACGTTCGCGCACTGCCCGTGAAGCAATTAAAATCATGACCGATTTAGTGCAGCAATACGGTTATTATAGCGAAGGAGAGTCTTTTACTATTGCCGATCCGAACGAAATATGGATCATGGAAATGATTGGTAAAGGTCCCGGAATTCGTGGAGCTGTTTGGGTAGCTGTACGTGTACCCGATGATTGTATCTCGGCTCATGCCAATCAGTCACGTATCCACCAGTTTGATATGAATGACAAGGAGAACTGTATGTACTCTCCGGATGTCGTTTCTTTTGCCCGCGAGAAGGGATATTTTAATGGGGTAAACAAAGATTTTAGCTTTTCGCTGGCCTATGCACCTCTTGATTTTGGTGCCCGCCGTTTCTGTGAGGCACGTGTGTGGAGCTATTTTAATAAGTTCACGGATCATGGAAAAGATTATCTTCCTTATATTGAGGGAAAGACCGATACTCCGATGCCTCTTTTTGTGAAACCGAAACATAAACTGTCTGTACAGGATGTGAAAGATATGATGCGCGACCACTATGAAGGTACGCCTCTTGATATTTCCAATGATTTCGGAGCAGGTCCTTATAAGACGCCATATCGCCTTTCTCCTCTGAACTTCAAGGTAGACGACAAGGAATATTTCAACGAACGTCCCATTTCCACTCAACAAAGCGGATTTGTATTTGTTGCACAGATGCGTGCTCATAAGCCGGACCCGATAGGTGGTGTACTTTGGTTTGGTGTGGATGATGCCAACATGACGGTATTTACTCCGGTCTATTGCTGCGCAACGAAAGTTCCGGTATGCTATACCCGTGTAGATGGAGCCGATTATATAACATTCTCCTGGAATTCAGCTTTCTGGATTTTCAACTGGGTATCTAATATGGTCTATCCGCGTTATGATTTGATGATCGGTGATGTACGGGAAGCGCAGAAAGAAATGGAGACGACTTTCAACAATGCACAGGAAGGCATTGAAGAGATGGCTGCCAAACTGTTGGCTAAAGATAAGAACGCAGCAGTTGATTTTCTGACAAATTATACAAATATGACTGCACAGAGCACTTTCGATACTTGGAAACAATTAGGTACATTCTTGATTGTGAAGTATAATGATGGAGTAGTGAAGCGTGTTAAAGATGGTAAGTTTGAGCGTAATTCTATCGGACAACCAGCCGGTGTGATCCGTCCCGGATATCCGAAAGAATTCTTGCAAGAATATGTCAAACAGACCGGTGATAGATATTTGGTAAAATAAGAATTGAGAATTGAAAATTGAGAAATAACAGTAATCAATCATTTTTTGATTTTCAATTCTCAATTTTCAATTGAATAACTAGGATTTATAAACTTATTATTTTACATTTGTGTGCTCAAGAAATTGATAATAAATAATTCATTAACCAATAAATAACAATCGAAATGGAAAATCAGGAACTTATTAAACAGGTCACTGAAAAAGCCGAAAAATGGCTAACCCCGGCTTATGATGCTGAAACCCAGGCTGAAGTGAAACGCATGTTGGAAAACGATGATAAAACCGAACTTATTGAAGCTTTCTACAAAGACCTTGAATTTGGTACTGGTGGTCTGCGTGGTATCATGGGAGTAGGTAGTAATCGTATGAATATCTATACGGTAGGTGCTGCTACTCAAGGACTTTCCAATTATCTGAAGAAGAACTTCAAAGATCTGCCGCAGATTTCTGTAGTAGTAGGTCACGACTGCCGTAACAACAGCCGTTTGTTTGCAGAGACTTCTGCTAATATTTTCTCTGCCAATGGCATTAAAGTGTATCTGTTTGACGATATGCGTCCGACTCCGGAAATGTCTTTTGCTATCCGTCACCTCGGTTGCCAGAGCGGTATCATTCTGACTGCTTCTCACAATCCGAAAGAATACAACGGTTACAAGGCATATTGGGATGATGGTGCACAAGTGTTGGCTCCGCATGATAAGGGTATCATTGATGAAGTGAATGCCATTGCCTCTGCTGCTGACATTAAATTCCAGGGAAATCCTGATTTGATTCAGATTATCGGTGAAGACATTGATAAGATTTATCTGGACATGGTGAAAACCGTTTCTATTGATCCGGCAGCTATTGCCCGTCACAAAGATATGAAGATTGTCTATACTCCGATTCACGGTACAGGTATGATGTTGATTCCGCGTGCATTGAAGATGTGGGGATTCGAAAACGTATTCACTGTTCCCGAACAAATGGTTAAGGACGGTAACTTCCCGACTGTTGTATCTCCGAATCCTGAAAATGCAGAAGCTCTTTCTATGGCTGTAAACCTTGCCAAAGAAATTGATGCTGACCTCGTAATGGCTTCCGATCCGGATGCTGACCGTGTGGGTATCGCTTGTAAGGATGACAAGGGCGAATGGGTACTGATTAACGGTAACCAGACTTGTATGATGTACCTTTATTATATTCTGACTCAATACAAACAACTGGGTAAGATTAAAGGTAATGAGTTCTGTGTAAAGACAATCGTTACTACCGAACTTATCAAGAAAATCGCTGATAAGAATAACATCGAAATGCTTGACTGCTATACCGGATTTAAGTGGATTGCCCGTGAAATCCGTCTGCGTGAAGGTAAAAAGAAATATATCGGTGGTGGTGAAGAAAGCTACGGATTCCTTGCTGAAGATTTTGTTCGTGATAAAGATGCTGTATCTGCTTGCTGTCTGATTGCTGAAGTTGCTGCATGGGCAAAAGATAATGGCAAATCTTTGTATCAGTTGTTGCTCGATATCTACGTAGAATATGGATTCTCTAAAGAGTTTACTGTAAACGTAGTGAAACCGGGTAAGAGCGGTGCTGAAGAAATCAAAGCGATGATGGAAAACTTCCGCGCTAATCCTCCGAAAGAATTGGGTGGCTCAAAAGTGATCTTGAGCAAAGATTATAAGACTCTGAAACAGACAGACGATAAAGGTAACGTAACTGTAATTGATATGCCGGAACCATCTAACGTTCTTCAATATTTCACAGAAGACGGTAGCAAAGTTTCTGTTCGTCCTTCAGGTACAGAACCGAAGATTAAGTTCTATATGGAAGTTCAGGGTGAAATGGGATGCCGCAACTGTTATGCTTCTGCCGAATCTGCCGCCATGGAAAAGATTGAAGCAGTGAAAAAATCATTGGGTATCTGATTTTGTCTCTTCTGAAATTTCAGATATAGATCATAAAAAGATAAATAATAAAATAGCGCCTCTATAATCTTTTGAAGATTGTGGAGGCGCTTCTTTTTTCTCTGTACATGGCCCTGATTCTGCCTATTTTCGCGTATTTTTCCTCACTTGGTACAGTTCTTTCATTTCCTTTGCATTCTTTAAGTCCACTTGCAAATCCTTCTTGCGAGAATCTTGTTGTATTGGCATCATCTCAATTTCAACAGGCAGGCTGCGGATATACACATGTGTTGTTGATGCTTTAGAGTGATACGTTCAGTTTCATATTCGTAAGTTGTTCGTTTGTAGTTGTGCATATTTCGTAGCCTGCTTTTCTTCCTGTCATTTCTTGGTTCCGATCCAAGTCCATTTATGCCATATTGTCTCCAATGGTCCTTGTTTATGGTTAGATAGCCACCATTTGCAGAACTTAACCTGTAACAGGAAAAGAACGATACCTATAATCAAGCTAAGAGTATATCCACAGTAAGGAGCAAGATAAAGCCCGAATGGAAAATAGATAATAGCTCCTAAAATAGATTGGGAAATATAGTTGGTCAAACTCATTTTTCCGTAGAATCGTAGGTTGGATACGGCTTTCTTGAATTTATCTTTCTGATAAAGCAACATGAAAGAAGAAACAAGTACAATCGTGAATGCAAACTTCTGCCACATATCAAAAGCAGTACCTACTGTTTGCTGAATCAGACTGCTGTCACTTTGCATGATCTGTTCTTTCAGAGAATACAGTGGCGCGAAACTGATAGCTGCAATAATAAGTGCTTTCATCCAGAACTTCAAATGAGATTCGGTAGTTACGAACAATTCTTTGCGTCCGATATATAAGCCAAACAGGAAAAGTCCGGCAGTCTGCAAGAAACGTCCGGCACCGATAGCCCAAAACAGGCTTGCTTTCTGTCCTAAAGTAATATTACCTATCAGAAAATCCCAAAAGTTTCCGGCTTTGGTGTATTCCGCTACTTCAGCATACATGGCTCCAACATTCAAATCGGGTAGGGTATAGGCAGGATTGAAAAGGCTCATTATATAATGAAACCATTCAATCGGTTGCAGTGAAAACAAGATGGCGGTGATTAGAATCGCTTTGTCACTCCACTTACGTACGATAAACAGTACGAGACTGACTACAACGAACAGCAACAGGACATCTCCTGCGGGAAAGAAAGCGGCATTAAGAGTGGCAAATCCTGCAAGTAATACCATTCTCCATAAAAAACGGTAACCGAAATCTTTTCCTTTTAATTGCTGGTTGTGCGACTGGATAAAGAAAGTGAATCCAAAAAGCAGAGCGAATATGGCATAAGATTTTCCGGCAAGCAGCGAGAAGGTTGCATTCAATACTCCCGCATCCAAAATGGTGAGCCATTCGGGAGAGCTTTCCGGATAAACAGGGAAAATGAAATGTTCCAGGTTATGTACTAAGAAGATCGCCATTACAGCAAATCCTCTAAGAGCATCTACTACTTCAATTCGGGGTGTTTTTGTTGATAATTCCATGGGGTCGATTTATGATTATTAGTTTGCTACATGTTCATTTGGATGCTCAATCCACCAATCGATCATCTTTCGTGCAAGACTAAGTTTCCTGGGAAGTTCGGGCAAATGATCCCTTGTGTAAAAGTCTCCCGAA